>ENA-ORCP01001372-ORCP01001372.1-human-gut-metagenome-genome-assembly--contig:-NODE-1372-length-21004-cov-3.894825_pt1 | contig 21004 bp, 16 predicted proteins | sample MGYA00242990_ERZ507991 | MGnify/ENA primary metagenome ERZ507991 (study PRJEB26167, sample SAMN06115496) | human gut metagenome | host: Homo sapiens | place: China:Henan | collected 2015-05-07... | reverse complement strand
AAAAGAGGTTGTTCAGGTATACATTGCTAAACCACAAGGAAAGCTTGGCAAGCCTGCAAAGGAGCTCGCAGCCTTTGGTTCAATGTCAATGACATTCTCATCTTCTGCTGCTTCCTGTGTCTGTCCGGCTGCGGCTGCCTGCTTCTGCTGCAGCTCTTCTACCTTAGCCATAACTTCCTTAGGGTCCAGACGGGCAAAGAGAATCTCAGGAGTCTCTGTTACTTTATTTCCAGATGGATACAGACCGAAAGTCTTCACAGAATCGAAGTCTCTTACAGTTGTATTAAGCTGTGCTGCGATCTTCTGTGCAGTCTCCGGTAAATATGGCTCTAATAGACCAGCTCCGATAGAAATGCTCTCTACCAGATTGTACAGTACAGTAGCCAGTCTGTCCTTCTTCGCTTCATCCTTTGCCAGTACCCATGGTTCTGTCTCATCAATATATTTATTGCAGCGTTTGAACAGTGCAAAAATCTCAGTCAGGGCATCTGCAACTCTCAGATCCTCCATCTTGGCTTCTACCTTATCATAAGTACCTGTTACAACTGCCTTGAGATCATCATCGACAGGTTCTGCTGCATATCTGTCCTCTACTACACCACCAAAATACTTATTGCTCATGGAAATGGTTCTGTTGACCAGATTACCAAGCGTATTTGCCAGGTCGGAGTTAAGACGCTCAATCATAAGCTCCCATGTAATAGAACCATCATTTTCATAAGGCATCTCATGTAATACGAAGTAACGTACCGCATCTACGCCGAAGAAATCTACCAGATCATCTGCATAGATGATGTTGCCCTTGGATTTACTCATCTTATCGTTGTTCTGTAACAGCCATGGGTGACCAAATACCTGCTTGGGCAGTTCTTCACCCAGCGCCATCAGGAAGATAGGCCAGTAAATCGTATGGAAACGAATGATATCCTTACCAATCAGGTGCAGATCAGCAGGCCACAGCTTCTTATACTGCTCAGAACTGTTGCCGTCTGCATCATAACCAATACCTGTAATATAGTTGGTCAGCGCATCCAGCCATACATAGGTAACATGCTTTGGATCGAAAGATACCGGAATACCCCAGTCAAAGGTAGTTCTGGATACACACAGATCCTGAAGTCCCGGAAGAAGGAAGTTGTTCATCATCTCATTCTTACGTGCTACCGGCTGGATAAATTCCGGATGTGTATTGATATATTCAATCAATCTGTCTGCATATTTGCTCATCTTGAAGAAGTATGCTTCTTCTTTTGCAGGCTGTACCGGGCGTCCGCAGTCCGGACATTTTCCATCTACAAGCTGGGATTCTGTGAAGAAGGATTCACATGGAGTACAGTACATTCCTTCGTAGTGTCCTTTGTAAATATCTCCCTGGTCATACAGTTTCTTGAATATCTTCTGTACTTCTTTCTCATGATAATCATCCGTTGTACGGATAAATTTATCATAAGAAGTGTTCATCAGATCCCAGATTCTCTTAATCTCCCCGGATACGTTATCTACAAATTCCTTTGGTGTAACACCTGCTTCTTCTGCTTTTAATTCAATCTTCTGTCCATGCTCATCAGTTCCTGTCTGGAAAAATACATCATATCCCTGACTTCTCTTATAACGTGCAATTGCGTCTGCCAGCACGATCTCGTATGTGTTACCGATATGTGGCTTACCTGATGTATAGGCAATTGCAGTTGTAATATAATATTTTGGTTTGTCTGCCATGATTCTTTATCTCCTTTTTCTATAAATTAAAAATAGTGTACATCTCCGGCACGTAGTGCCTTTTATTTAACAAAGACTTCCTGTTAAATAAAAAACCGCCTTCTATAAAATATAGAAGACGGGATTATTACCGTGTTACCACTTCTCTTCATCCTTCCCTCACAGGAAGAATCTCACCGGGTACAGTCTGCTGCTTTTGGCAGTCTATATCTGCACTCGCCGCTGTAACGGGCGGAACCCATCGCATGCTTGCACAAGAAACTGATTCGTTGCTTCCTTATGTTCACCTGCGCTGCTCAGAAGCCATCTTCAGTCCTTCTCCAGCCATCCCTCTCAGCCTCTGCGGGACTTCTCTGTAAACATTCAAAAGACCTACTCTCTTCATCATCGCTTTTCCTATATCAGAAAAATCGTATCACAGATATCAGAAACTTGTCAAGGCGTATTTGACACCAGATAGCCTTTTTCCTTCAATACCTGCTCGATCAGATCCAGTGTCTCTTCCGAATCCGCTTCAACTGTGTGGTAGTGATAGTTGGAAGTGATATTCTTAAGCGGACTGGACTTTCCACTGTGGATCCCTTCCATGAATTCTTTGACATTTCTCCGCGATGCCACATCAAGAGGTGCTTCCATATGTCCATAAATCCGGTGATTGATCATTACATTTACCACCTTGCCTCCCAGATCCACGATTGAACAAAGCTCATCCTCCATCTGTTCATCCGTATGACTGACTTTGAACACTCTCGTTACCGTATGCGGTGCATTCAGAATATATCCCCGGTTGGTTGAAATGATATCATATCCGGCTGCACGGATCAGCGCAATGTCCTGTACAATGACCTGACGGCTTACATCATATACCTTCGCCAGTTCTTTCCCGGGTACCGGAACCTCACTGCTCTTTATTTTGCTGACAATCTCTTCTCTTCGTCTGGAACCTGTCATCCCGATATAACTCTCCTTTTTCTGCAATTCTGCTCTGTGCCTGACGTATTACAGACTTTCCTCTTCTGTCTGCCAAATCCTGTCTTCACTCTTACTGAATCCAGACCGGCTTAAATAGCATGCAGATTCTTCAGCGAAATGTCAAGGACAGGAGCAGAATGGGTAAGTGCCCCACTTGATATATAGTCTACTCCAAGAGACGTCAGACGGTCAATATTTTCTTTTGTTACATTTCCGGAACATTCTGTCTCTGCACGTCCGTCAATAATCCGGATTGCCTCCTTCATATCCTCCGGCGACATATTATCCAGCATAATAATATCTGCTCCCGCATCAACAGCCTCACGCACCATATCCAGATTCTCAACTTCTACCTCAATTTTGCGGACAAACGGTGCGTATTCCTTTGCCATTTCCACCGCCTTTGCCACACTTCCTGCCGCTCCGATATGATTGTCTTTTAAAAGCACTCCGTCGGAAAGATTATATCTATGATTGTATCCTCCACCGACACGGACCGCATATTTTTCAAAAATACGCATATTCGGCGTTGTCTTTCTGGTGTCCAGAAGCTTCGTCTTCGTTCCTTCCAGAAGCATTGCAACCGAATGTGTATAAGTCGCAATTCCACTCATTCTCTGCAGATAATTCAGTGCCACACGTTCCCCTGAGAGCAGCGCACGGATATCGCCTGTAATAATCCCCATCAATTCTCCTTTTTTCACTTCGTCACCGTCTTTACAATAGAAATCTGTCTTCACATTTTCATCCAGAATTTCAAATACTCTGTGAAATACATCCAGCCCGGCAACTACTCCATCCTGTTTGCAGATCAGCTGCACCTCTCCGGTCACCGCTTCTTTCATCACCGCATTGGTGGTCACGTCCTCACTGGAAATGTCCTCCTGCAGTGCTTCTTTTATCAGATGGTCTACATTCAATGTCATCGTAATCTTATTCATTTCTTTTTTCCTCATTCTAAACAGATCTTTTTCTTTTATATTGCCTCTTTACAGAACAGTACAGGATTTACTGCATTTTCCACTCCGGAAATCTTATGTGCCGCACGTTTTGCAAACACCAGGCTCTCAAGCAGAGAATTACTTGCCAGACGGTTCGCCCCATGGACGCCATTGCAGCTGGTCTCTCCAACCGCATACAGATGCTCCATCGAAGTTCTGCTGTCGCTATCTACCCAGATGCCTCCCATGAAATAGTGTTGTGCAGGAACAACCGGGATCCACTCTTTTGTCACGTCATAGCCTTCTTCCCGGCACCGCTCACAGATATTTGGGAAATGCTCCAGGATCGTATTCTTATCAATATTTTCCATGGAAAGCCATACATGATCCGTTCTGTCTTTTTCCATTTGTTCCCGGATTGCTTTTGTCACCACATCTCTCGGAAGAAGCTCATTTACAAAACGTTCTCCGTCTTTATTATAAAGAACTGCGCCTTCTCCACGGACAGATTCTGAAATCAGAAATCTTCGCCCCGGTTTTGAAGAATACAAAGTTGTCGGGTGGATCTGGACATAATCCAGATGCTCCAGACGGATTCCATGCTTCCTGGAAATATCAAGCGCATCTCCTGTCAGATGTGGAAAGTTTGTAGAATGCTGGTATCTTCCTCCGATTCCACCGCTTGCAAAAATCGTATCCTGTGCATAGATCTTCATCTCTTCGCCGTCTGCCGTCTTCGCTAAAATACCTGCACATTTTCCATTTTTAACAATTATGTCTGTCATAGTTGTATATTCGTGTATTTGTACATTTTTTCGTTTCTTTACATGCATGAGCAGTTTACTCGTAATCTCTTTCCCTGTAATATCTTCATGGAAAAGAATCCTTGGTCTGGAATGCGCACCTTCTCTTGTAAATGCAAGATTTCCGTCTTTTTTAGCGAAATCCACACCATATTCAATCAGATCATGAATAATTTCCTGCGAGCTGCGGATCATAATATCCACCGATTCTTTCCTGTTCTCGTAATGACCTGCGCGCATTGTATCTTCAAAATATCCCTCATAATCCTCATCATCACGAAGTACACAGATTCCACCCTGTGCAAGAAATGAATCACTGCTTTCCAGATCTGACTTGGTAATCATAACGATCTGTTTGTCCTCCGGAAGATTCAGTGCTGAAAATGCTCCACCAACTCCCGTTCCAACGATCACTACATCTGTCTTAATCTCCAACTTTATCCCTCCAATTCCGGTTCTCTTAGCCGGTCACCTGTTGTTTCTTATTATTGATTTTCCGGTTCTTTTATTTTGCAGCAAGCTCAAGCATTTTCTCTAACGGTTTTTTGGAATTTTCCCGAAGTTTTGCATCTACGTGAACCTCATTTTCACCAGTCTGCAAAACATGTAGCACCTTCTCCAGCGTATTCTTTTTCATATTCGGACATACCGGTAGCTTGTCCGGATAATAGAATGTCTTCTCCGGGTTCTGTTCCTTCAGCTTGTAACCCACACCCTCTTCTGTACAGACAATAAATTCCTGACAGTCACTTGCCGTTACATACTGGATAATTCCTGATGTGCTTCCCACGTAATCTGCCATCGCAAGAAGTTCTGCACGGCATTCTCCGTGTGCGACGATCTGTGCCCCCGGATGTCTCCTTTTCACCTCGGCTACATCCTCCGGTTCCATCCGTTCATGAGTCGGACAGAATCCATTGTTGTAAACAAAATTTTTTTCCGGTACATGATCGGCTACAAAATGTGCCAGATTCCGATCCGGAATAAAGAAAATATTCTTGTTCGGAAGTTCTTTTACGATCTTCACTGCATTTGCAGATGTCACACAGACATCCGAGTATTCTTTCAGTGCTGCCGTTGAATTGATATAGCAGACAACAGCAAGATCATCATACTCTTTCCGCATCTTCCGGATCGTCTCCACATCTGCCATATGTGCCATCGGACAGTCTGCTGTCATATCCGGCATCAGAACCGTTTTCTCCGGATTCAGGATCTTCGCACTCTCCCCCATAAAAGAAACGCCACAAAATACGATTGTCTTTTCTTGGAGCTTCGTTGCTACCTTGCTCAGGTAAAAAGAATCCCCTATATAATCTGCTATTTCCTGCACCTCCGGCCGCACATAATAATGTGCCAGAATGACAGCATTCTTCTCTTTTTTTAGCTTCTGTATCTCTTCCACCGTTGTCATAACGTGATCCTCCCTTACTGACTCTTTTCTCATCTCTGATCTTTTTTCAGCATAGTGCACATTATAGCACCACACTTTACATATGACAAGACACTTGTTTTATTTCTGTAAAGTTTCGTTTGAGATACATATTTCCAGAATCAAAATCATATACATAGAAACAACATCATTTCTTCTGGAGTTTTATGTTTCATTTAATTCTTAAACACCAGAAAAAAATTTTTCTGATCCTTCCCTGTTGTCTGCTGGTCATTCTGATTTCTTTTCTGTCTGGCAATGCATTTTGGAGTTCCCTGCATGCAGAATCCTCCGACCGGCAATTCCGTACTTTCACACGTAGTCTCTTCCAGACAGAAGTATCCGCAAATACCATCAGCCTTCACTATACCTTGCGTTCTCCTTCTGACTATGGCATCGCGGACATCCCGGCTACATACGGCAGTCTTTCTTCTGATCCCGTTGCTGCAAAGGCTTCTGTCAGAAATGTTCTCTCTTCTCTGCAGGAATTTGATCCCGACACTCTTTCTTCGGAAAATGCACTAACCTTTAAAATCCTGGATACCTATCTTAAAAATGCATCCACAGGGACAGATTATCTGCTTTATCAGGAGCCTCTCGGCCCCGTATCCGGTATCCATACGCAGCTGCCTGTTCTGCTCTCGGAATACAGCTTTTACGACACACAGGATGTAGAAACCTATCTGGCTCTCTTAAAAGAAACGCCTTCCTATTTTGATTCTGTCATCCGGTTTGAGCAGAAAAAAGCTGCTTCCGGTCTTTTTATGCCGGATTACCAGGCTGATTCTGTTCTGGACACCTGCCAGTCTTTTATCGATATGGGTAAAGAGAATTATCTAGTCAGTACATTTAACGAGCGGATCGCGTCACTGGATCTTTTACCTGAAAACAAAAAAGATTCTTTTCAGAAAGAAAATATGAAACTTGTAACAGAAGAGATTTATCCAGCTTATCAAAATCTGATCACCGCTATCAAATCGCTGAAAGGAAAAGGAACAAATGAACAGGGACTTAGCCATTTCCCCTATGGAAAAAAATACTATGAATATCTGGTGCGTCAGACTACCGGCTGTAATGAATCCATTTCCCGTCTGCGACTGATGACCAGGGCACAGATACTGGAAGATCTAAATGCCATGCAGAAGGTTCTCTTCCCTGCCGACGCAGCACTTACCCAGGCATCCGTTTTGGAGCAGACACCTCCTGATTCCATGCTGGATGATCTCAGGTCTAAAATCACAGATACATTCCCGGAAATTCCTGATGTTGATTTCCAGGTCAAATATGTTCCGGAATCCATGCAGGATTATCTAAGTCCCGCTTTCTATATGATCCCTGCCATTGACAATCTGACGGAAAATGTCATCTATATTAACAACGGACAGACCGCCTCAGGGCTGAATCTCTACACGACCCTTGCTCACGAAGGCTATCCCGGACATCTGTACCAGACTGTCTATTTTTCTGCTTCTGAGCCGGATCCTATTCGGAGCATTCTTGATTTTGGCGGATACGTTGAGGGCTGGGCCACCTATGCGGAAATGATGTCCTACTACCTTGCACCTCTCCCTAAGACTGAAGCATCCCTTCTCCAGAAAAACAGTTCTGTCATTCTTGGACTTTATGCGCTTGCAGACATGGGAATTCATTATGACGGCTGGTCTGTAACTGATACAGTCCGCTTTTTCCGCGATTACGGGATCAATGATCCAAATGCAGTACAGAGTGTCTACAAATTGATCATTGGAAGTCCTGCCAATTATCTGAAATACTATATTGGATACCTGAAATTTTATGAATTGAAAAAGGAGATGGCAGATACCCTGGGAAATCAATTCTCCCAAAAAGAATTTCACAGGGCGGTACTGGATGTGGGGCCGGCGCCATTTGAGATCGTATATGATGAGGTGGAAAAAAATTTATTAGATTGATCCTATTTCACACAAAATAAAACTATCCTGTGAGAATCCGAAACATTCCCACAGGATAGCCCATCAAACACATTTTATATAATTTACACTTGAATCTACAGATCCAGTTTCAGATCATTTTCCTTGATCCAGCCACATTTTCTCATCGGAATCGCAATCGCCCAGGAAAGCACTGCCGGAAGAATAAAACAGATCAGCACCAGACCTGCCCAGTCCATTCCGGTGATCGCAGCTTTAGTTCCTTCTGCAATATCATTTACCCAGCCAGTGTACACACCAATCTGTCCGACCAGTCCGCAGGTTCCCATTCCGGATGCCACTGCCGCACCGTTCATCTTCAAATGAAAGATACAGGTTGCGACCGGACCGGTAATTGCGGATGCCAGTGTCGGCGGAAGCCAGATTCTCGGATTTCTCACAATGTTTCCCATCTGGAGCATCGAGGTTCCGATTCCCTGTGCAAAAAGACCACCCCATTTATTTTCCTTAAAACTCATAACCGCAAAACCAACCATCTGTGCACAGCAGCCGGCTACAGCAGCACCTCCTGCAAGCCCGGTAAGCGAAAGTGCCGCACAGATCGCTGCACTGCTGATTGGAAGTGTCAGCGCAATACCAACAATCACAGATACGATAATTCCCATGAAAAATGGCTGTAATTCAGTCGCCCACATGATCGCAGTTCCTACGGTACTTGCCGCTGCTCCGATCGCCGGTGCACATCCCAGTGAAAGCAGAACCCCCACACAGATCGTCACAAATGGTGTCACAATAATATCTATTTTTGTTTCTTTTGAAACCAGTTTTCCAAATTCTGCTGCAAAAATCGTAACGACCAAAACCGCAAGAGGTCCTCCGGCACCCCCAAGTTCATTTGCTGCCATTCCGACTGCCGCCAGTGAAAACAATACAAGTGGCGGACACTGAAGTGCTACTCCGATCGAGATTGCCATCGCAGCTCCGGTTGCTCCTTTCGCATAACCGCCTACTGTTACAAGGATTCCTATACCAAGCTGTTCTCCGAGTGTGCTGATGATCGTACCGATCAGAAGCGATGCAAACAGTCCCTGCGCCATTGCACCAAGCGCATCGATTCCGTATCGCTTCGCTGAAAAGATAATATTTTTCTTTCTTAGAAACTCTTTCATAACTTTCTCCTGCTCCTGTCATTCTTTTAGTGTATAATCTACTGTCTTGTCACATGTGATTACTGTGCAATATTATCCACTGTTTTGCAGAATCCGTCAAGAAGATTTTATTTAAATCTCTTATCTTCGCAAAAGTATGATATAACTGATATGACAAAAAAGTAGGAGTGTACATTTTTTAACTGCACACTCCTGCTTTTTATTTCTTATTTTTATTCTTTATGAAAATATACATGATAAGCTTCCATATCTATTTCTGGAAGAGGGATCATCTTCATTCCATTCGCTTCAAACTGTAATTTTCCATCAACCATATGAATTTCTTCTACTGCCGGTGCTGTAAGGAATTCTTTTTCCTCTGAAAGTGCCGCAAGAATATATGGCCCATATGCAAGATTGACAAATGCCGCATCAGACTTGTTATCCAACACACGGAATTCCATTGGAAGTTCCAGTCGGATCACATCTCCGGCTTTCGGATCTGCATCAATTACCAGATACCCATCATGAAGTGCTGTATCTGCAAGAACTTTTCCATTTACAGTCACATTAAAATCCTTCTGCCCCCATGCCGGAATATGGATTTTAAGAACTTTTTTCTGATCCTTTTGACAACGGATTTCCATTACACCTTCTTCATCCACACTCTGAAGTTCGATCATCGTTTTTCCATTTTCGTCCGTCAGCACGGAATCTACAAGAAGGTTAATGTAAAGCGCATCTTCATCCTGCGCATAAATATTTTCCATATAACGGAATCTGCTCTCCATACCGGTTCCATGACAGCAGGAATTCTCTGAAAGGAAGAATTCTTTTCTGCCACCCGGACCAAGTGGAAGAAAATAAGTCGTTCCACCATCACATTTATGACTACTTGATGTCAAGATATGATTTCTCAGCGTATTATCATAATAATCCATCAGATTGCCGCTTCGAGTATATTCAAATAACTGACTGGTCAGGCGCAGCATATTATAACTTGCACAGCTTTCAGCAGCCTTATCCGTAAGATAAGAGCACGTTGTATTTGCACGATGGAACATCTCAGTCTCACCAACCCCACCGATACAATATGTATGTCCACCAGTCACGATATTCCAGAAATTCTTTCCGATTTCCCAATAAATCTCATCACCAGTTGCCCGATACAGATCCATTGCACCGATAATCTGCGGAATATGCTGGTTTGCATGCATATCCTCCAATGTATCGCATTCTTCTTCCATCGGATAGAATAACTTTTCATTTTCAAAAAGTTTTGCAGCCTTCAGATGATTTTCTTTTCCGGTCAGCTCATAGACTTTTACCATTGTTCCAAGCATACCACCAAACTCGCCCGCAATATACATTGCCCACATTTTATCCAGTGTTTCTTTTGGCAGACGGGAAAGTCTGTCATATACCCAGTCTCCCATCAAGTCCAGGATCTCTTTTGCCGTCTCATTTCCGGCAAGTACATGACAATCATATAATCCGGACATAATCTTATCCAAAGTATAATACGGAGCCCAGATTTCCGGGTATTTAGTATATACTTCCAGAAGATCGAACTGTTCCTCTGAGTATGCGCTCAAAAATCCTCTGTGATATTTGCCGGTTGCCGCAAATGCATCCTGGCACTTTTTCAGCTCTGCTACCATGTAATTGACTTTATCTAAAAATTTTGGATTGCCGGTTGCTGCAAATGCAAGTGCAATACCTGACAGATAATGTCCGGTCGTGTGCCCTTTCAGTTTACAGCTTTCCTCATCCCAACCGGTCATCGGAGGTGCTCCTTTGGTATCCAGTCCGGTCGCTTTGCGGAAATTATAAAGCATCTGGTCATCGTCAATTCCAAGAAGATATTCTTCCATCAGCTTCTGGTATTTATAATAAAGAGTTCCTTCTTTCAACCGAACTTGTCCAAGTGGAACATAATCCACCTTTTTCTCCGGTCCTTTTACTGGTACTATTTCCTTTTTATAATGGATCTCTGCAGATGCTTCCTTTTCTGTTCCATCGATCACACCTGCAACTGCAACCACTGTCTCTTCTTTTGCCGGCTCATATGTATTCCATTTCACCGGCATTGTCATGCGGCGTCCATCTTCTGTATATGCGATCACAACAGACGGAAGATGTGCTTCTTCACCGACTTGTGCATTAAGGACGACTTTACGTACTTCTTTTACGATATTTTCTTTTGCTTCCTGCAATACGGTCGCCACATATTCTCTTGACTCACTACATCCTTCATAGGTTGCAGTAACCGTCAGTGTAACCTTACGGTTTCCCATGCCATGCAGCGGACGATGTACCTTTCCTGTATTGTCAATAAATCTTTCTTCCCCTGTCTCCCAGGTAAATTGAGCACCATATTTTCCGTTCTCCGGGAGTGTAAGATTGTCATCTACCGTGCTCAGATTCCCAATATAAATTGCATCCAAATCTTTTTTAATAATTTCTGCTGCGTTCATGTTTTGCTCCTTTTCGTATAAAAATTGGATTCGAACCATCTATAGACTATATTCTATGTTTCTCTCCATTCTTTGTCAAGATTTTGCACATTTTTTGTTAATTGTAGTCATTTTTATTGTGCGATATATACATTTTTCAAAAAGATCTGAATACAACATTCGATAATTTTTATATACAACTTTTATTTATACAAGTGCTGCCAGCCACACACTCGCTGCAAGCCCTGCAAATGTTGCAATAAGTGCTCCGGCAAGAGTATACCTGGTTTTTTTCACCTTTGCTGACATAAAATACACAGACATCGTATAGAAAATCGTTTCCGTACACGCCATCGAAATTGAAGCGATCATTCCGTTTCTCGAATCCGTTCCAAATTCCTTATAGATATCAAGCAATAATCCCGTTGCGGCAGAGGACGAAAACATTTTCACAATCGTAAGCGGAACCAATGCCCCCGGAAATCCAATCTGCTCCGTCACATTTCCAATTATTTCCGATATAAATTCCAGAAAACCCGATGCTCGCAAAATCCCCACTGCTGCCATCAATCCGATCAACGTCGGCATCAGCCGCACGACCGTCCAAAATCCACGCTTTGCTCCCTGAATAAAAGTATCATATACATTCACTCCTGCAAAAATTCCATATATAAGAATGGACAAAATCATAAAAGGGACTATAAAGTCAGATATGTATAAAAAAAGGCGCATAAAAACAGCTCCTGGCGAACCACTTTACTAAAAAGTATATTCGCCGGAGCTGTTATTCATTCCGTTTGCTTTATAAAGAAAACTTTTCTATTCCTCATCCGCATACTTCGCAAACCGCTTCTCATTCTGATGGATCACATAATAATACATCACGATCAGTAACGCACTTGCCAGGATCCATGCCGCCGGACTTGCCATGCATACCCCAAAGTAACTCTTCTGCCCTGCCGCGATCATGGCAACAACGCCCCTGCCAACCAGCTCAGCCACACCAGCCATCATCGGAAGCAGTCCATATCCCATTCCCTGGATTCCATTCCGGTAAACATTTACAACGGTAAGCGGAATAAAGAAAGTACCGACACACTTCAGGTAAATATCCACGGAATGCATAATTTCTGTCAAATCCCCAGACAGGAACAGATACGTCATATATTTTCCAACCGTCATAATGATCGCCGCAACTACGACTGAATAGATACTTCCCATGATCGTAATTGACTTAAATCCCTGACGGATCCTTTTGATCTTACCTGCTCCAATATTCTGTGCGCAATAGGTTGCCATCGTGGTTCCCATCGCAACATATGCCTGTGTCACGATCTGCTCGATCTTATTCGCTGCGGTAAATGCCGCTACCTGTGTGGAGCCAAGCAGATTCAATGCGGTCTGTACCATCATGGTTCCGATCGCTGTGATCGAATACTGAAGCGCCATCGGGATTCCGACTGCAAGCTGAATCTTCAGCAGATGTCCGCTCGGACGCCAGTCCTCCTTATGTAAATGCAGAACCGGAACCGCCTTCACAATATATACCAGACACAGGATTCCCGAAATTCCCTGTGAAATCACGGTTGCCCATGCCGCACCGGCTGCGCCCATGTGAAATGCAATGATAAATACCATATCCAGCACAATGTTGAGCAACGCCGCAAGAATCAGGAAATACAGCGGAACCTTGCTGTTACCAAGTGCCCGCAAGACACTGGATAAAAAGTTATATAGCATCTGCGCCGCAATTCCACCACAGATTACCATAATATACGCATAGGCATCCTTAAAAATATCATCCGGTGTCTTCATAATCCCAAGAAGCGGTTTCATTGCCATCATTCCGAGCACAGTCATAATAAGAGACATAATAATCGCCAGAATCGCGGCATTTCCTACAGTCTTGCGCATTGCTTTCATATCACCTGCGCCAAATTTCTGTGCCGTAAGTACGGTAAATCCTGCCGTCATTCCCAGAATAAATCCATTGATCAGAAACATGATCGTTCCCGTACTTCCAACAGCCGCAAGTGCTTTGGTTCCCACGAACTTTCCTACGATAATCGTATCTGCCATACTGTAGAACTGCTGAAATACATTTCCAATGAAGATCGGCAGTGTGAAATTAAAAATAATTTTTCCGCTGAATATGCCCAGAGCGAAAGCGGAGGGCATTCAAAATCATTTAACCGCAATAGAGGCCACTGCACAGTTTTTTGTGCAACGGCCTCCTTTTTGCGCGAAGAAAGGAACCCTATGACCCAGACGCGACCCCTGAAAACAAACCTCTTTAACCGGAATGCAGACCTGCTGCACGGGCCTATTTTCAAGAATCTTCTGCTGTTCATGCTGCCCATTCTGGTGTCCAATTTATTCCAGCAGCTGTACAATACCGTGGATACCATGATCGTGGGCAACGTGCTGGGCGATACCGCACTGGCTGCCATCGGCTCCTGCGGGTCCATCTACGAGCTGCTGGTGGGCTTTGGCATCGGCATCGGCAACGGGCTTTCCATCGTGGCTGCCCGCTCCTACGGGGCACAGGACGAGGACCTGCTCAAAAAGACGGTGGCCGGGTCGCTGGTCATCGGGCTTTGCGCAAGCTTTGTCATTACCACTGTGGGCTTTTTCGGCCTGCGGCCGCTGTTGCAGCTGCTGGACACCCCCGCCGAAATTTTAGAGGACGCCTACCGGTATATCATCGTCATCGATTTGGGCGTGCTGGTGATGTTCCTTTATAACCTGTGCGCCGGGCTGCTGCGCGCCATCGGCAACAGCGTGATGCCGCTGGTGTTTTTGCTTATCAGCTCCGGGCTGAACGTGGCACTGGATCTATGGTTCATTGCCGGGCTGGGCATGGGCGTGCAGGGCGCGGCAGTGGCTACCGTCATCGCGCAGGGCATCTCGGTGGTGCTGTGCATCCTGTATGTGATGCGCCGCGTGCCGCTGCTGCTGCCCGCCCGCAAACACTGGGCGGTGGGGCAGCATTTGTACTGGGAGCTGTTCAGCCAGAGCATCTCCATGGGCCTGATGAGCAGCATCGTGTCGGCGGGGTCGGTGGTGCTGCAATACGGCATCAACGGTCTGGGCACACTGACCATTGCGGGGCACACCGCCGCGCGCAAGCTGTTCTCCTTTACCAGTATGCCGCTGATCTCCATGGCAAACGCCGGCTCCACCTTTGTCTCCCAGAACCGGGGTGCAGCCCAGCCGGAGCGGGTGCGTAAGGGAATGCGCACCATGTACCTGTGCTCGGTGGTCATCATGGCGGCAGAGGTGGTGCTGATGCAGCTTTTTGCCCGGCAGCTGGTGCAGCTGATCTCCGGTTCCTCCGCGCCCCTCGTGCTGGAAAACGGCGCACGGTATCTGATGTGGAACGCACCGTTCTACGCGGTGCTGGGAGTGCTGCTGTGCACCCGGTACGCTTTGCAGAGCCTTGGGCAGAAGGTGCTGCCGCTGTTTTCCAGCGTCATCGAGCTGGTAGGCAAGGTGGTCTTTGTGCTGGTGTTCATCCCGCGCTACGCCTACAACGCCGTTATCCTGTGCGAACCCATCATCTGGTGCTTCATGGCGGCATATCTCGTAGCAGTGTACCGCCGCGACGCCTTTGTGTATCCAAGAAAGAATCAATAAATAAACAAAAACAAGCACCGGAGCGTCTGCGGACGCTCCGCTATCCTATTTTCACGGGAAGGGTTTGGAACGAACCCTCTCAGGCTCACTTCGTTCGCCAGCTCCCCCGAAGGGGGAGCTTTTTGCATCTGTCGGTCAGCACAAATAAAGCTCCCCCTTTCGGGGGAGCTGGCACGCCGTCAGGCGTGACTGAGAGGGTTTATTTTTACTGTGTTTTTACCATGCGGAAGGTCTTTCCGCGCTGGATGCAGTCCAGCAGCAGGTCGTATTCTGCGGGCACTTCACCGATGACGTTCACCTTTTCGTCTGCGGGTAAGTCAGCGCGCACAAGCTGGATCTCGCCGGAGTAGCGGCCGTAGCCGATGTTATCCATGGTCACGCAGCGGCGGCGGCGCTCTGTGCAGTTGTCCGGCTGCACGGTGCTGCCAAAGCAGGAGTAGAGCCGGGATTCCTGATACCGCACAAGCCCTTTGGGCGAATCCGGGCGGCAGGTAAAGGTGCGGTCGTACAGCGTCTCGTAGCCGGGGCGCAGGGCGACCGGCAGGCAGAGCTCGCCGGTGGTGCAGAAGTGGCGGATATACTCCTGCTCCTGTGCGCTGACCTCCGGGTCTCCCGCAAAAATGCCGTCCAGCCCGTAGTTCAGCGCCAAGTCCGCAAAGGCCGCCGAGGGGGCAGCGGTGCGGTGGGCTTCCAGCGTGGGCAGACCCGCGTACAGCGGCCCACGCAGCAGGGCGTCGCCGGGGATAAAGCCGTACACCTGCAAGCCCTCCGCCTGCAAAGCTGCGGTGCTCTCGCGCAGAAATTCCGGGTCGAGGCCGGTCTCCGGGCGGGGGTAGAAGTTGTGCATGGCGATGACCGTGCCGCCGCCTGCCGCCAGCTGCCGTGCCACCTCCGGGGTGGTGGTGGAGGCGTTGACGGCAACGGGCAGCTGCTGCGCAAGGGCGCACATCTGCTCCAGCGAGAAGCCGTAGTCCAGCCGCAGACCCCACAGGTGCAGCCGCTTTGCCAGCGCGGTCAGGTCGGCGCAGCCGAACTGCCGGATGGTCTTTTCCGACACATCTGCCAGAATGCGCCAGCCCTGCGCCGCCAGAAAGTCGCACATTTCCTGCACGCGGGCGCAGTAAGCGGCATCAAATTCTTCGCTGATATGCAGTGAGATAAAAACAGGCGCGCCGCCTGCCGCAAAAGCGGAAAGCGACGCACGCTGTTCCTCAAACTGCGTCAGATACACTGACCGTCCGAGTGTTTTAAGCATTGGCAACGTCCTCAACAGAGACCATTGCGTTGGTCACGATAAAGCCCATGATGTAGCAGATGACCAGACCCACTGCGTAGCAGCCAACGGAAGCAGCCACACCGTGAGGGCCGGCGGTCATGACGAACAGAGCCAGCAGACCGGAGGGGCCCCAAGCGGTAGCAGCCACCTGCATGGCCATAACGAAGGCACCGCCGAAGCCGGCGCCCAGACCGGCGCTGATGAAGGGCTTGCCCATGGGCAGGGTGACACCGTAGATCAGCGGCTCGCCGATGCCCAGCAGACCTGCGGGCAGTGCGCCGGTGATCACGTTCTTCAGGCGGGTGTTGCCGCACTTCTTAGCCTTGAAGTAGATAGCGACAGCAGCGCCAACCTGACCTGCACCGGCCATAGCCAGAGCGGGGTACAGGGTAACGTAGCCAAAGCTCTCCAGCTGCACGGAGTACAGGGCGACCAGACCGTGGTGCATACCCATAGCGACCATGGGCAGGAACAGAGCGGTGGAAACATAACCGGCAATGATGCGCACGATCAGGATATCGCTCATGCACAGCTTTTCAACCACCCAGCACAGTGCGGTGGAAACATAACCGGTAGCGGGCATGATGATCAGGATATAGGGCACGAGGCACAGGATCATGGTGATCAGCGGGGTGAACACGATGTCCAGAGATTCGGGCATCCACTTACGCACCCAGCGCTCGATCTTGACAAGACACCATGCGCCCAGCACAACGGCCAGCACGCCGCCGCGGCCTGCACGCAGGATGGAATCCAGCGGCACAGCCTCGTTGAACAGACCCAGAATGGAAGAGATCTTGTTGATGCCTTCCAGACCGGTGATCATGCCCAGCATACCGCCCAGAATGGGGGTGCCGCCGAACTTTTCGGCTGCGCGGTAGCCGACCCATGCGGTCAGGTAGCCAAGGAAGCAGGTGTTCATCAGACCCAGCAGGGTGCTGATAAGAGCCAGTGCGGGGATGTCAGCGTAGTTCGGCACCACCTGACCGATCAGGGAGTTGATGCCGGCGCACAGACCGGAAGCCACAACGCCCGGAATCAGGGGGATAAAGATATCGCCGAAGGTCTTGAACAGCTCCTTGACCTTGCTCTGCTTCTGCCCGGCCTTGACTGCGGCCTTGTTGGTCTGCCAGTCGTTGGCGGTGGAAGCGGCGGCGTCCGCCGGGATGCCCATGTCGCGGCAGATATCTGCGCACTTGCGGCACTTGCCGGGGCCGACCACGATCTCTACATAGCCGGTACGGTCATGCACGATGCCCATCACGCCCTCGATGGCCTTCAGGCCCTCGTCATCGATCTTGGCGTCCTCTTTAACGCGCACCCGCAGACGGGTCATGCAGTTGGTTGCGGTGAGAACGTTGCTCTTTCCGCCGACTTTCTCCAGCGCCGCGCGGACCAGTTCTTCATTCGTCATAAGTGGGTCCTCCTTTAAAACAGGTGTATATCCGATGCGGCCTGTGCCGCTAAGGAACATGAGTGTGCAAATGTGCCTTACAGCACTTCCAGCCGAATGGCCTCCCGTACATGGCCGCGGGCTCTTTCCAGCCGCCGGGCGGCCTCCTGTGCATCGCAGTCCGCCAGCAGCATGGTGATGGCAGTCTTTACACTGCCGCCCGCTGCATCAATGGCGGCGCGGGCTTTTTCCCGCTCCACGCCGGTGGCGTCGATGACGATATTCTCGGCGCGGGTGTGCAGCTTTTCGTTGGTCTGCTGCACGTCCACCATCAGGTTCTGGTAGGCCTTGCCGGTGCGCACCATAGAGCCGGTGGAGATCATGTTCAGGATCAGCTTCTGTGCCGTACCGGACTTGAGCCGGGTGGAGCCGGTCAGCACCTCGGGGCCGCAATTTACCTCGATGGCAAGCTCTGCGGCCTTGCCGATGGCGCTGCCGATATTGCAGGCAATGGCGGCAGTGTGGCAGCCCACGCTTTTGGCGTAGTCCAGACCGCCCAGCACATAGGGCGTGCGGCCGGAAGCGGCAATGCCCACCACAAGGTCATTTGCGGTCAGGCCGTGGGCTTTCAGGTCCTCAACAGCCAGCTCCCGGCTGTCCTCTGCGCCCTCCACGGCCTCGATAAAGGCTTTTTCGCCGCCGGCGATCAGCCCTACCACCATCTCCTTCGGCACACCGAAGGTGGGCGGGCACTCGGCGGCATCCAGCACGCCCAGGCGGCCGGAGGTACCGGCGCCCATATAGAACAGCCGTCCGCCTTTTTCAAAGGATTCTGCCGCCCATGTGACCGCCTGCGCGATCTGCGGCAGGCACTTGGCAATGGCCAGCGGTACCCGGGCATCCTCCTCGTTCATGACAGTCACGATCTCCAGCGGGGACATCTGGTCCAGCTGCATCGTGCGCGGGTTGCGGGTCTCGGTGGTCATCCCACTCAGATTCAATCCCATTTCCTGCACCTCAACTTTCCGCCGCACCCCTTGCGGCGTGATTGTGACCAAAGTATAAACTTTTTCAAACAAAATGTCCACAAAAAGACTATTTTGTGGTACAATGTTTTATGCAAGCATTATTTTTGAAATTTTTGCTTACAAGTACGACTTTTTTGTGCAGCTTGTTCAATCCATCCTAAAATACAACAGAGGTATCTATATGCAGAACGTTCTTTTACGCCTGCGGGAGGTGCAGCCCTCCCTCAGCAGCACCGAGCGGCAGATCGCGCAGTTCATTCTGGACAACCCGGACGAGACCACCACCCTCACCATCCGGGATCTGGCGCGGCGCTCCTTCTCCTCCCCTTCCAGCGTGGTGCGCATCTGCCGGGTCATCGGCTTTCAGGGCTACAAGGAACTGCGCCACGCCCTGACGCTGGAGCTTGCCACCCTTGGGGAGAACGGCAGCCACCGGGAAAAGGACATCACCCCGCAGGACAGCCTGCAGGAGATCGTGGACAAGGTGACCCACAGGAACATCCAGAGCCTGCTGGACACCCAGCGGCTGCTTTTGCTGGACGAGCTGGAGCAGTGCGTGGAACTGATCGCCAACGCCCGCACGGTGCTGCTGTTCGGCATCGGTTCCTCGCTGTGCGTGGCAAAGGACACCTACCTGAAATTTTTGCGGCTGGACAAGCCCTGCGTGGTCAACGAGGACTCCCACTCGCAGCTTTTGCAGGCGCGCAACGCCACCGCGCAGGATGTGGGCATCGTGTTCTCCTACTCCGGGCAGACCATGGAGATGATCCAGTGCATCAAGGAGATGAAGGCGGGCGGCGCACCGGTCATCGCGGTGACCCGCTACTACCCCTCCGAGGTGGCACAGCTGGCCGACCATGTGCTGTATGTCGCCGCCAACGAGAGCCTGTTCCGCAACGGTGCCATGTCCTCCCGGCTTTCCCAGCTGAACGTGATGGATATCCTGTACACCGCCTACGCCAGCCGCAACCACGAGGACACCATGCGCCGCCTGACCAAGACCCATATCTATAAGCCCGGTGACCCGGATGTGCTGACCCAGCCGTAAAACAAAAAGCCGTCCGCAGGGTACAATAACCAAAGCCCCCGGCCTGACAGAGCAGGCCGGGGGCTTTGGAAGTATCTCCGGGAATGTCACATGGTAAACTGGATGGCGCAGAAGGCAGCATAGATGCACAGCAGGATAATGCCCGTAAAGCCGCAGCAAGGATCACGGTCAACTGGATGGTTCACAGAGCCATAGCCAATCCCTGCTTCTTTCATGCAGCGAATGACCTTCTCAAACGCTGCTACGTTCTGGACTGGGTCGCCGTCCATTTCTACATAGCTGATATGTCCGCCGTTTGTAAGGGCGTGATACGGAGCTTCCAGACGAATCTTGTCCACTGCCCGAATCGGATAGTAAACCGGAACATGGAATGAGTTGGTGTAATAATCCCGATCCGTTACGCCCGGAATCACACCATACCGTTCCCGATCCATCCGAACGAATCGACCAGATAACCCTTCTGCTGGCGTTGCCAGAACAGAGAAATTCAAGCCTGTTTTCTTCGATTCCAAATCGGTACGATCCCGCATCGTCTGAATAATCTTCAAGCCCAGTTCCTGTGCTTCTGCACTCTCGCCGTGATGCTTGCCAATTAATGCCTTCAAGGTTTCTGCCAAGCCGATAAAGCCTACAGAAAGCGTTCCGTGCTTCAAGACTTCTGCAACGGAATCATCTGGGCCAAGCCCCTCAGAATCCAACCAAACGCCCTGTCCCATCAGGAATGGGTAGTTCCGTACTTTCTTCTGGCACTGAATTGCAAACCGGTCTGTCAGCTGTTCAATGGTCAAATCCATCATGTTGTTCAGCAGCGTGAAGAATTTATCAATATCCCCATTTGCTTTGATTGCCAGCCGTGGGAGGTTGATTGATGTAAAGCTCAGGTTGCCTCTACCTGTTACAATTTCACGGGTCGGGTCATATTCGTTGCCGATCACTCTGGTACGGCAGCCCATATAGGCAATTTCCGTCCGGTAGTCACCCGGCGTGTAATACTGGAGGTTATACGGTGCATCCAAGAATGCAAAGTTCGGGAATAACCGCTTTGCAGAAACCCGACATGCCAGCTTAAACATATCATAGTTCGGGTCTTCCTTGTTGTAGTTCACGCCTTCTTTTACCTTGAAAATGTGAATCGGGAAAATCGGTGTTTCGCCGTTGCCCAAGCCAGCTTCCGCTGACGGCACGCAATTTTATCAACCAGTATTTCTCGAAACCGCACATTTCACACATCAAGATTGAAAG
>ENA-ORCP01001367-ORCP01001367.1-human-gut-metagenome-genome-assembly--contig:-NODE-1367-length-21034-cov-11.950088_pt1 | contig 21034 bp, 26 predicted proteins | sample MGYA00242990_ERZ507991 | MGnify/ENA primary metagenome ERZ507991 (study PRJEB26167, sample SAMN06115496) | human gut metagenome | host: Homo sapiens | place: China:Henan | collected 2015-05-07... | reverse complement strand
TTCTATTAGTGCTGATCGTTTATAGTGTGGGAGGAAGTGGAAGTTATGAGAAAAATGTGGTTTTGCCGGATAACAAACATGAACTGCCGGCAGAAATAATTGAGAACAAAGAAACGATGGAGGAACCGGAGAAGATTCAGGATCCGGTTCCAACGCCTACTCCGACGAAAGGACCGGAGAAAGAAGAGAAGAATACGCCCGTGGCAGTTCTTCCTATAAATCCGGTCGTTGTTCCCGGAAATAAAGTAGTAGCAAAACCGGTAAGTGTTATTGCTTTATCTCTGATAGAGGATACCGGTGTGACAGCACTATCTGTTCCTACGCCTGTTTCCGATGTTTCTTCCGGAGATGTCAGATCCGTTTCTGATGGAAACACAGATTAACACAAAAAAAGGAGTTATGGACAATCCATAGCTCCTTTTTCCTTTATAATTCAAATTCCATTATTCTGTATTTACTTATTATTTCTTTATAATCATTTTTGACCCTGTCATAATAGAAGACTTTGTTGCAAAACTCAAAATCTTTTTCGCGAGAGGACAGACTTTCGAAATACTTTAATTCCGCAAAGAAATTTATGATTCCCTTTTCGGATAATAGAGCTCTCTCCGGTAAAATAGTAAGAATATCAACGCAGTTCAGATAAAGATACAGATTGCTGTTTAATTCATCCGCTATTTCTTTCAGGTATTTTTTACAAAGAACAAGCTCTGCGCCATAGAAGATAAAAATAGAAGCACATATTCTAGCAACATAAACATCCCTCATATCAAATCCTTTACCGAAATATTGGGCGATATATTTTTCGTCTCCGGGATTTTTCCCGAGTGTATCATCATATTTTTGAATATTGTATGTTACGTTTTCCATATTGCATATTTCATCAAAAGTATAAAACTCCCTGTCTTTATCCAATACTCCTGAAATAGTCAAACACCCATGTTTTTCCAAATCATAACCACAGACAGGAATTCCCATAATTTCTTTTGTATATACTTTTTCGTTTTCATCCGTTTCATAAGCATCATAAATCATTCGGAGAAGATTTGGCGCAAAAACAGGATATAATTTTTCGCTTGGTGTAATCATAACAAATTTCCTTTCGAGACAATGGGAAAATTATAACATATATTTCCCATTAAGAAAATAATTTCAGAATATGCCGTTATAAAATTTTTTGATCAAATATCTTTCATATTAATACTATCAAAGATAAATGGAGGAAAACAATATGTTAGAAAAAATCAACGAATACAGTGCCGCTATCGAACTAACCACGCTCTTTATCCTGGTCATGTTGTCAATTCTGATTGTGACCGGATGGTGTATGCAGCCTGAGAAGAAATATAGAAAACTTCTTGTCAGAAAGAGAGCAGGAAGTACTGGTGGCAATAAAAAGAAAAACAGACAGCTTTATCGTCTACGGACCCTGGATCAGATCTCGGAAAAGGATCTTTTACAGGAATATCTGAAGAGCAAGCTGTTTTATATCAGAGACTGTACTCATTATTTTAAGCGTAATCATCTGTTTACTCCAGGATCCAGACTGGAAACCTACTATATTCCTGAGATTTGCAATGCATTTATGGAATATAAAACTTCACTGGAATTCGGGAAACAGGAGAAAATTGAAAATGCATACGCTTTACTTGAGAACATTATCACAATTACATATGAGAAGTTTAAGAAAGAAGAAGTAGCACTGCAGAAACTTGAAGAAATCCGCCAGGCAGCTTAGCCAGGCGGATCAATCTATGGAGGAACAGCTTATATGGAAAATATTATTAAAGATTATTGCGACTATTTGGTGGCCTACGAAAATGCTGTGGGTGTAAAAACCTGTGTAAAATCTGGAAGGAAAAAGAACAATGAGCCTAAACAAAATCAGTAATTTTAAAGGAGAATATTTCTTTCTCAGTAACTTTTATGAGACTCCGGTTAATATTGAAGGCATTACGTACAAAAACAGTGAGGCCGCATTTCAGGCACAGAAATGCAGAACCCAGAATGAAAGGACACGGTTTGCAGAGATGACCGCCTTGGAAGCAAAAAGATTCGGCAAAAGAGTAAATTTGCGGCCCGATTGGGAAAAAGAAAAAGTAAACATTATGAAAGGTATCGTGTTTACAAAATTTGACCAGCATCCGGAGTTAGCACAGAAGCTTTTGGAAACCGGTGATACCTATCTGGAAGAAGAAAATACCTGGGGTGATCAGTTCTGGGGAACCGTCAATGGAAAAGGAGCAAATTACCTTGGTCACATTTTGATGGAAACTAGAGAAACATTAAAGAATTGTTTTTAGAAGGAGAACGAATTGTAATGGAATCCATTATTTTTGGAATGGCTGTTATAAACCTAATCAGTTATTTCATTCAGTTAACAATAGATCCTAATATTTCTTTTTATGAAACACTGATTGTAAGTGTCTCAGGCGGTGTCGTGTTGCAGGATTTACATGAGTTAATCAAAAAAATGAAAAAGGAAAAAGAAGCCGGAGTCTCATGATTCCGGTTTTTGCTATGCATAAAACTATTTCATAGAACAAATATATCTGCAAACGAGGAGCGGTGTGGGAAGCAAGTCATTATCTTGGGCCCAAAGACCGAAGCACCGCCGAACAACATTATGTAGCGGAAGACAAAGATTGTGTTAAGAATACCTTTAGATTACGAATGGCAACAATCTGACAATTCTGCACATTGTAAAAATTTCTGTGCAGAAAAATTCGATTTTCGCAGAATCTGTCATAATATTAGTAGAATATTTCAAGATAGAAAGGGAGCAGGATATGATGATTTTTATTATATGTGGGGCTATTGTTTTAACAGGACTTATATTGACAATTAAAACTAAAGATCCACAATTTTTTTTAACATTTCTCATGCTGGGTGGAGTCACATTTATGGTATTATGGTTCTATAACGTTATCACTACTCCGCATACAACCCATGAGAAGACATTTATTCTGAAGACACTCGAAAAAGAAAATTATTATGAAAGTAAGAAAAGCTTTGACGGACTGTATATAAATACAGAGGTTACGGTATGCATTGCCGATGATGCCGATATTTCTCACATAGAAACATTTACCTGCGATGATCTGAGAATCGAATACTCATCGCAAGCTGCTGATGGTCAGATGAAAATCGAATACAGTTTGCCGGAATCCGAGGAAAACCATATCCCGCGTATATTAAATACGATCACACTTCGGTTACCGGAATCAGCAAAAGAATAACGAGCCGGGCCTTATGGCCTGGCTTTTGGTATAGAATTTAAGAAAGGATTTATTGATGGAATACATAGCGCACACAAAGGAAAATTCTTTCGAAACGCAGTCGTTAAAAACGCACGGCGAAGAGGTAGCCGCCCTGGCTACCGTTTTCGCTCCTTCGTACTTGAAATCCGCAGCATATATCGGTGGACTGATATTTGACGAAATACAAAAGCTCCCGGTGCCGCTACTGCTACCATGCTTACAGGCAATCGCTTTCCTATGTCATAACTGCGGAAGCATATCTTTCCTTTTATCTGCCGTTATGCCGGATATTCAGCCACTATTCGATGAATATGTGCAAACGGGGCTGGATATCAGGGATATGGTCCCGGATAAGTCCTTATTTCCGGAATTTTATAATTGCCGCTACAAATATATTGAAATCGACAGCGGCAGCGATCTGATTCAATGTGCGAAAGGAAAGAAATCTTTTCTTATTATCACGAACGGGAAGAGAGGTGCACTGAAAATGTATTTTGAATACCTAAAACAGAAAAATACGCAGGTATATTATCTTTCTACATACTAGACGGCAAATGACAGACAAAAAGCCATGGAAGAGATCCGGGAAAAATTAAAAATCCCGGGAAAGAGCAAATCATTGCAATTTCCACGTCGATGATGGAAGCGGGAACGGATCTTGACTTCGAAAGAATACGCCGAGGATGTTTTTAAGATGATCGATGCCACGGGGCAGTACAGTGTATTTATTCCGCAGGATAAAAACAGCGCTGAAATGTTGCAACAAATAAAAGAAGGGTAATTAAAAAATATCGACAAAATCTTCAAATATACGGCGCAGGTGACTTATACGGAGCTCAAAAAGATGTATGAGGAAGACGTTGTCGGGGAGTACGACGGAATAGCGTATTTGAAGGATGTGACACGTTATGATGCGAAAACGGGAATATTGACAGAAGATATCTGACATTTTCCTTTTATTTTCTTTCATATTAATTTTACAAAAGACAAAAGGAGGAAAAATAACATGGCAGGAATTGTATTAAGAATTGATAAGAAACCATTCAGCGAAGAAATCGAGGGCGTATATGCTTTTTGTAGTGAATGTGACCCGGAAGGCGTTGGCGGAGGTCCTGGTGTACTTGGGCAAATACCGAAGTGTGACCATTGGGACAGAAGCAGCGATTTGGTTACCGAATTTGATGTTGAATCATTCGCAAAATATCATCGCTTTTGCCCGACATGCGGCAAAAAGATAAATTATTCGGAAAGGATGATGAAACAAAATTATTTAAAATAATTGGTATCTGTTCAGAACCCAATTAGTTGAAAATGATAGTTGGGTTCCCGTTCAGTGCCTCTCGGATAGCCGTAAAAGCATTGATTCCATGCTTGTGTGCTGATCCAATATATCTTATAATGGTTGCAATGATAAACTCGAACGATGTTGCACCGGAGGAATGTCTTTTCGGAAATATCTATTATTTTAATAGCATATCCGGAAAGTTATCCATAGTTAAATAATTATGAGAAGGATCCGCATTATGCGGGTTTTTCTTTTTGCAAAAATAGTGACTGAAAATCAAAATGACAATGCGCCAGATGAAACAAAGCATAAAAATGATTCGTTATCTGAAAAAGAAGCTATATTATTGGGGATAGCATTAGCCGCAATAGTATCATTGTCGGTAATTATTCCTAATCTCCGAGATACTTTCAGAGAAGCCGAGAACGAATCGAAAGAATAATCTTGGCGTTATGTTTTCGTTCTTTTTTAGAGCGTGAATTGAAATATCCTGATACTTATAAATATCATTTAAAATCATACCGCTCCTTTACGGGGCGTGAATTGAAACAAATATATATTAGCTGGATGAAACGCAAAATTTCTGTGCAGAAATTTGTATTCTTCTAAATATATGCTATAATAACTTTATCAGATGAAACAAAAACAATTTAACATATATCAAAGGAGAATCCAAATGAGAAAAAGATTATTAGTAACATTCCTCGCGGGAATCATGGTAGTATCCATGACAGCTTGTGGGAATAAGACTGCAAAAGCAACGGAGACAGCGATTCCTGAAACGGTCGTTGAAACCACTGAGACAACTGAAAAAAGTGGTTTTGAAGAAACCAAGGAAAATAAGCTGGATAATACTGCGGAAACTGTAGATTCCATGCAAGCAACAACTGCTGTTACAACGACGGAAGCTCCTAAGACGTCAGAAAATCCAAAGGAAACATCGGCACCTGTAACGACAGTAAATCCTACAGCAACTCCGAAGGCAACAACAGCTTCGAATAGCACTGGGAAAACAGGTAGTGCAACAAATGTTTCAAACACAAAAACAGGAGCAACTGCGACCCCGAAGCCTAGTGCTATAACAAATCCCACTGCAACCGCAACAACAACACCTAAGCCTACAACAAAACCTACGGCAACAACTCCACAGCCAACAGCAACACCTAAGCCTGCGTGTGCTCATACATCCTGCAGAAGCGTAACTGTCGTAGAAGCTAACTGCCAGCATGACGGATACGGAGAATTGTATTGTAATCTTTGTGGAGAATATCTTGGAAAAGATTATTATCCTCAGACGGGACATGGAAGTATAAGCAGACATACCACAACGGAACCCACCTGCACATCTGGTGGTTGGTGGGAAGAGACCTGTGATCTGTGCGGAGCTGTAATCAATAGTGGAGGGATCTCTGGTTTAGGCCATTCTGATAATGGAAGCGGATGGTGTAGCAGGTGTGGAGAAGAATTGGTTGATCATTCTAAACCGACTCCTCCGCCTCTGCCGGATTGGGTAACAAATCCCGATTCTGGAGCAAATACAGAAAATACTGGCAATTCAGAAAGCACAAATGCAGATTTGGAAGATTCTAATACTGATTCAGGCGAGAATGGTGGATCGACAGCATCTGATACAACAATTGAATGATCATTAGGGATAACGAACTAACTGAATAAAAGCAAAATGTTAAAAGAGTCTTATTTATAAAATGAGACTCTTTTATTTATAATCATATAGATTTTCTGATTTGATTTTTTAGCTACCGTATTAAATGAGGTAGGTATATCTGTATTCTAAGAGTCCACAAAAAGAGTCTCTTCGGAGGCTCTTTTTGTGTAGATTTCCGTTCTTTCAATCTTTCTGTCATATTAATTAAGAGAAGATTTAAAAAGAAAGGAGAATCGGTATGGGAAAACTTAAGACCAAATTGCTTTTTCCGTTACTGGCTACATGTATTTTAATGAGCGGAATGACTGTTTCTGCTAATACTGGAATTGAAAGATCTTCAACAGGAGAAGCATTTACCCTGGATCGGTATAATCAAAATATCTATGATGGCAAAATGGAAGAAGAGGTGTATTTCCGTCCTGTTACTCTGACAAAGACAGAAAAAGGGCAGCATTTATATGCGGCTGAATATAAAGGTAATATATTAATTTCCAAATGGACAATAAAATATTCTGAACATTATTGTATTCATTCTTCTTATCCAGATGGAAATAATTGGATGGGTTTTTCCTTTGGAAGGCAATCTTGTAAAACAACAAAATGCCAACCCGGCTGGATAGCCACATGCGCAAAATGCGGTAGAGAAATAACTATTTTATTTTATTCTACGAAAGACACAATTAGTCAGATAAAATCATTAACAAATGGTGATTGCTTTGTATCTAATTGTGTAGATCCCAATTGTAATAATTTGGAAAACGGTGCAGGTATTAATCACAAATGTGATGAAATATCATGGAATAGATATACAATTCAATATAATGGGAACGGCGCTAACGGCGGATACATTACTAACAGTTATCATTATTATAATAATAATACAGTCTTTGAAGGAAAAACAGTTTCACCACAAACAAAATTATCAACCAATGTATTTTATAGAACAGGTTATGTGTTTGATTGTTGGAATACCAAACGTGATGGAAGCGGGCAAAAATTTGAAAATGAAGATGATTTTCTTAATATTCAAAATAAGCTGAATTTAGGAAATAGCGATAATGGAGAAGTAGTTATTTTGTATGCCCAGTGGAAACCAGCTTATTCTACTCTTGTGATTAATCCTAATGGTGGTTCCTATAATGGTGAAACCACCATTACTCAACGTTTCCGCACGGTTTATTCTCTGGACTCGGATAAATTAACACCTCCCACCGGTGCAACAGTTAGTTATGATACCCAAGGTGGATACGAAATTGAACCAACTCATACTACAACTCATTTTTCTGGTTGGACATTTGCAAATCCATTACGCGGAATGTTTAGTGAAAAATATAAGCAATATTTATTTGGAGCATATGATACTAATAATATTTTTGCTTCTACGAAATCTGACTGGTATGATGGTTGTGTAGATACTGTTACGGCCAATTATACTGGAGATAGTTTTAAATTACCAGAAGCAACCTATCCGAATGGAGATAATCCAGAAGACCAAAAACGTTTCGGCGGATGGTATGCCGATCCTGATTGTACTATATTCGTTGGTGGCCCCGGAGATGATTTTTCAACGGATCATGACACGACGCTTTATGCGAAGTGGTCTACTTTACATCTCGATAGTGAGGAAAACTGGACGGCAAACAAAGGAAAAGGAGCCGTAGACCTTTCCTGGATCCAGACAGATTCCGCTGATAAGGTGTTTAAGGTATATCAGAAGAAAGAAAACGGAAACTGGATTGAGGTAAAAAGCTCAACAAGTATTACTGATAATCTCGATGAAGTAAAGGCAACTTTTGTAAGGAATAGCAATAACGAAAATACAGAACAGATGTATATTGTTCCTTACAGCGGTATGTATGATTTTACTCTTAATGGAGCACAGGGCGGCAATTATGGGAACTACGTTGGTGGAAAAGGTGGCAAAGTCACAGGTCGTATTTTCTTATATGAAGGTGAAGAATTAAGAGTCGGAGTTGGTTCGCAGGACGGCAAGGGATCTGCGTATACCGGAGGCGCAGCTTCGAATTATGGTACAGGCGGCGGAGGCACTTATCTTTACACAAAACGCTTAGGATATTTTGCTGTTGCAGGTGGAGGCGGAGGAGCTACCTTATTAGGCAACGGAAACGCTGCCAATTCGGGGGTATATCGTGCAGATAATGCTGGAGCCGGAGAAAATGGTATGGCTGGCGGAGGCGGCGGATGGATCGGCGGCCAAAAAGGAACAGCAGTACTTCATCATCATAAAGAAAGCTGTCTAGGAACGAGAGAATTAACGAGAACAAAAACACAAGCATACGATTATTATCGTGATGACAATAACGATTTGCAACATACATATACTTCTGTTGCAGAAGGCTCCAAGGGCACAGCTAAATACATGGTTTTAAAATGTTATTTCGAGTTAAATGGAGGACATAATTGCGGCGGTTGTGACGCATATCTCAAAGCATATGACCAAAACGGAAATGTATTTTGGACTGATTATCCAGATCATCTTGTTCAAGCAGGAAGAGATTTATGGAATAACGCTATACCTGGTAATGAAACGGCTAAAAATGTATTAAATCGTCAACCATACGAAACTCATAACAATGTAGATTGGGACAGTAGTGGAAACGCTTATATTGAAAGTACAGACTATTATTGGCTTCATAGAGATGAAAATGGAGTAATAAAAAGATATGTCGTCTATAACGCTTCTAAAAATTATGTACCAACTCCTTCAGCTAATATGCGCGGAGAAACATCGTCTAGTTCAAAAAGCGGAACGGATTTTTGGCATACAACAACCTACTCTATATGTACTACTATACAGATACCAAGTTATGTAACTTACGTAAGATTTGAATTAAAAATAAGAAAAGACAATCGAGTGAATCATGGATCAAAAGGTGAAATTAGTGCAGCAACATTAGGTGGATTTTATAATTGTGGCTATACAGAAGGAGGCATCGAAACATCCTATCCTTCTTATGGCGGAGGAAACGGTTATTCTGCCGATGGAACCAGCAATAAAGTTTTACTTGGGAAATCAGATTATGCGAGCGCCCAGACAGGTGACGGAAATGCCGTTATATTTGGTGCGGAACTTGGTATTTTTAAAAGCAATGAGCTCAAAGGTATTGTTGCTTCAGATGAGGTTGCCCCTAATACTCCGTCTTTGAAACGAAAAGCTGTCGAAGATGATAACGACTTTTCGAAAACTACGATCATCTGGGATGACCCAGGTGATAATGGAACGACTTATCAGCATCAGGTAAAATCCTTCTATGCTGAAACCATGGCACCGATGCTGGAATCTAATATTACCACAGATGTTATCACATCCGGAGTAAAAGGCTATCGGATCATAGTTGATGACAAGGAAGATACAGTCGTAGCAAAAGACAACAGCGATTATCAGACAGAAAACTTTTATGCTGTGAAAGATATGAAGAAAACGGAAACAAAATACATTCATGTAGCCGCTGTTGACGGAGCAGGTAACATTGGTGAAACTGCTCATTTGAAGTTAGGCTCAAACATCGGAGCGCAGATCTATTATCCGATTGAAACAACTCCTATCGTTATTAAGGGGCTTGATGATAATGTGTATAAAAAAGACGGTTCTTATTTTGTGAAAGCCGACGGAAAGACTCCTTTTTATCTATCAACGAATGGTCTGATCAGCGAAGTTGGAGATGCTGTTCCTTCCGCAAATTATCAGGTAAATGCACTTGCTTTCAATGTAAGCAACAACGGTTCGAAACAGAAATATAATTACTACAGACAGAATGACTCTACAGATATCGGTAAGATTAATATTGATGATGTCACAAAAACTGTAAGTGGTGTAGCAGAAAATTCTTATTTCGGGGATTATTCTTACTTCGAAATGAGCCGTTATAACAACCTGCGCAACTTATCTCTTAATATTGCTTATATTATGGATGATTCTTTAAATAATATGAAGCTTCATGTGACACCGCAGGCGACAGCTTATCAGACTACAGATAAGTTTAATAATACAAGTTACACTTATTCAAATGATGCTGCTGATGAGTTAAATGGCATTGATCTGATTGCCGACGGAAAAGCGCCGGAAATTTCCGGAGATGGTTACGAATTCCTCAAGAATATTGATAACATCGATATCAGTGAATATCCGGATAATTATGAGATCACACTTGAAGTTAAGGACGAAGAGAGTGGACTGAAAGAATTCTACGTCGTGATTGAGAACGAAGATAATAAAAAAACCGAAACTTTTGAAGGCACTATATCTTCTGATAAGAAAACAGGTACGATCACGATCAACATTATTAATGATGACCTTCTTTTCCAGGGTGATGTAAATTTTGTTATTTACGCTTCGGATAATGTAGGCAACGAAACAGAAGAATCTAAAGGATTAGGGGAATTTGGATTAAGAACCCAGATCACTTCTCAGACAAGCATCGATACGATAGGTGACAACGGTTGTATTACCTTTAAAAAAGGCGAAACTGGAGTTCTGATCGTTAGGACCAGTGGATATGCGGATCAGGTACAGGTAAAATTCCCGGATGATTTCGCAATGAGCGGCTTTGATACCGTGAAAAATTATTATTACGAAAAGCCAATATCCGGCGGAGATACAAATGAAGAGGACCTGAGACGTTTCGGCGTAAGAACAGAAATCATCCGATTCCCGATTCCTTACGATATTGAAGAGAAGGATGCTTATGATATTGAGATTACTGCTTTCAAGAACGGGGACAGTATTGTTGTTAATGAAACCGTTGGCGTAAGGACATTATCAGAACATCAGAAATTCAATATCAGCGGAAGTTTATTAGATAATTTAAGAACTTATATTATCAAAAACTGATATTCTTCAACATCCCGTCTGCAGTTAAAATCTCAGACGGGATGTTTATCAAATTATACTAGGAGGTTTTAATGCAAAATCATTTAATAGCGACATTTACTATCTTTTTCGCCAGTGCTCTGATATCCGTTGTCGCAAATAGGATAACAGATGTTATTGATAAAGTTATTCTGAAAAGGAAAGAAAATCGAAGAATAGAAAAACAGAAAAAGGACTGGGATAACAATCAGATAACCCGCCGTAAATTTCTTTCAAAGTACACACTCCCAGAATCAGTCCTTTGTTTGAAAAATGGAGAAAAAGATGCCATCATCGCGGAACTTCCGCATTTTATTTCCGGCATTTATATATATAGATCTCCATCTTCGAAATATAATGCGAATGACTGGATCCCATATCCAAATCCGGCAATCATTTTTATGGACCGTTTCGCCATTTGTACGCATACTTTTGACCATTGCCTTGAAATCGTCGATAATTTGAAGGTATGCGGTGTGAATGTAGCGGCGGATTCATTTGAGCTGGAAGAAAAAATTAAAAATGGGAAGAAATAACAACTGACAGCTCTGCACAGTCTAAAGACTGGCGGGTTCCAAATACATAACAGCATCACTTGACGATTCTTACAACGGATCCGGTTTCTGATCGATACGGTCAGGAAGCGGATCTTTTTTTATGCAGAACAGTGTTTGTTATAGCTGCCGTACCTTAACCGGAATTTCGCCGCAAACACTCCCACGAGTGCTTCACGCGGCCGGATCCTGTCGAACCCGTTTGTATGATCAACAGTTATATTTATGGTATTCGTAGCTTCGGAGACCGAAGCTAGAGGGATATTTCTTATTCTCTGCGAGGAACGCGTCCATACGGGCATCATGTGTTATCAGGAACATGGGGAAGATGTCGATACATTTCTGTCTGTCGGCAGCCGTACCGGTGTCGTTACTGTTCTTTAGCAGGAACGCCGAATACAGGTCTCTCTGTACATAACGGCTGCCAACAAAACTTCCCCGGCAGGAAAGCTTCTTTCGGACGCAGTTTTCTTTCATATTAATGTTATTAAAAGATAAAAGGAGAAAATTGTATGAGAAAAATTATAACTACCATCATTACCACAATATTATTAATCAATGTTTTAACCGGCTGCGCCTATGTCGGCAGCGAGGTAAATGAGCTGAATGGATCAATCACAGGCAATACCTACAATGTTTCGTTCTATTCCAACGAAGGTGAAAAATTTATGGAAATGAGCGGAGAGAAGATTAATCTGGATTCCAATGTCGTTAGAGAACGTACCTATAGTTCCGAAGGCGGCTGGGGTTATACCAAGACTCTGTCAAGTGTTGTAACGGTAACCATTGATGGAAAAGAAGTCGAGAGCTGCGGCAGCACCATGATTTTTGCCGAAGAAGGGCTGAATCCGGAAGTCAATTTCAAAAGTCCAGAAGTCATCAATAGCTCCACAGACGGAAGTTTCGGCGATAACGTAATTGTCGCAAGTGTTGTAAATAGGTATAAAAACTTATTTGGCAAATCCAGAGTAATAGTCATTCAGTCACAGCTCGGTGATCCGATCTGCGCGTATTCCGGTGATGAGGTATACTGGGAAGTTTGCCAGGATCTGCCTAAAACAACAAAATTGATGATCGACGGAAAGGCACTTTATATTCATAGAGCAAATTTCCAGATTGTTGATAAAGAATTGTTAAATTAGGAATTTAACAAAGGAGAAAACTAAATGTGTGATTTAATTTATAGAGGAGGAATCCTCAAAACAAAGCCTGGTAAAAAGGATTCTGCCGTCGATGCCATTCTCGCAGATAAAGAACTCGTCATGGAATTTGCAGGCTATGACTTCGATGCGATCATGGAAGAGATTGGATTTTATGTGATCGACAAGAAAGACAGGAGTGCCGAATTAAAATATCATGCATATCCTGAAGATGCATTTTATGCGTTGGACAAGATCCTTTCCGCGATTAGTCGCTTTATCCAACAGGGAAGTTATCTGGAGTTTTCCGATAATAAGGGAAATCTGAGAAGATATTTATTCGACGGAGAAGAGATGAGACGCGTAGAGCCGCAGATCATCTGGCCAGCGATTACGGCAGAGCAGTATGCGGTGGGCTAATTAATTATGAGAAGCGTTGCGAAAGCGGCGCTTTTTTGTCGATTTCTTTCATAATAAGTATGAGAAACATTGTAAAAAGGAGTTGGAATTTTGAATATCAAAAAATTATCCGCCGATAATTCACCGATCGTGAACATTATTTTTTCCGACCACACAGAATATAAGGAATATCTGAACGCGATCAAAAAATCAAGCGGAATGATCGCGAAAGCAGGTAATTTCTACATTTCCGCAGACAGTTTGATGGCCGCTTATAATACGCTAAAGGATACGTCTGCGAAGGACAAGACGACCGGTAAAATATCCGTGCAATTATCCGGAACGCAGATCACAGACATTCTTCCTCTATTTTTCTGTATGTCTTTATACATGGTAGAGGAGCACAATCAGAAAGTAACCAAAACCATTGCACAGACACAGGAACTTAAAGGAGATATGGTTCATTTATGTGGAAAGGAATAAATTATGTTTTGGATTAAGAAAAATCTAAAAGATCCGCCGAAAACGATAGAATCGGAACTCAATAAACTTTTGGACATCTTGGATCAGATACAAAGAACAACAGAAAAATGGAGGTAGATCATGAGCCGTAAAAAGAATATTTTCAGTATGTATCGGGTGCTTTTGCTTGCAGTAACCCTGCCGCTTGTCGCGGTACTTTTAGGGGTGACGGCAGCATCCACGAAAGCAACTTCAAAAGAAGTTAAAAACCTGACAAAAAATTATATGCTTTCCATTGTGGAACAATGCGGCAGCACACTGGATTCTGCTTTATTCAAAGGGGAAGACGACACTCTTTCTTATAATTTTTTATCTGCAAAAGCAAATGATTATACCGTTACTGATGTCGATTCATCCTATCTTTATATTGTTGACGGTCATACAGCTGAAATGCTGTACCACCCGACAAAAGAAAAAGTAGGAAAATCCGTAGAAAACGAAGCGGTCAAAACCCTGATCAGTCAGATCAATGCAGGCAAACACCCGGAACCGGATATCATTGAATATAAATTTAACGATACACTTAAATATGCCGCTTATTATGTAGGGATCAATGAGAAATACATAGCGGTCATAACGGCAGATGAATCCGATGTATTAAGTGGTATAAATAATATCACGAAACAATCGATTATCGTTTATGCTGCATCTCTGTTGTTCTGGATTGTTATAGCTATGATCTCAGCAAAAACGATATGCAAACCGCTTGCAAAAATAGTAAACGTGATCACAGAATTTTCAAAAGGAAATTTTACCGCAGATGTCCGGATTCATTCTATTCTGAAGGAAACCAACCAGTTGATCGGTGCAGCAACAGATCTGAAACAAAATATGATTCGGACTATAGAACAGGTAAACGAATCATCCGGAAATCTGCTTCAGGACACCGGACTCGTCAATCATGAGGTTGCTGTCTGCAATGATGCTGCCGTCAGTGTCAATACCGCAGTCGAAGAAGATCTCGAGCGGAGCCATGGACCTGGCAAATCATGCCCAGAATATCAATGAGCAGATGGCGGCAGTCGGTGAAGCTATCGTGAGCGCGAATGTTCTGTCCGAAAACGCCATGGATGCTTCCGGACAGATTCGTGAAATCTCAAATGTAACCATGAAAACGCTGGACGAATTGTTAACTGCAAACGGAGCTACAAATAAAGCTTCCGACGAAGTAGCAGACAGCGTCATGGAAACAAATAATGCTGTACAAAAGATCAGCGAAGCGGCCACGATTATCGCATCCATTGCCGAGCAGACAAATCTGCTTTCCCTGAATGCATCTATTGAAGCAGCAAGAGCGGGAGAAGCAGGAAAAGGATTTGCTGTTGTCGCAGGGGAAATTAAAAATCTCGCAGAACAATCCAATGGATCCGCAACAGAGATCAAAAATATCATCGCAAATATCCTGGCGATTTCCGAAAGAAGCACAACTTCTGCCGGAATGATCCGTGAAGCAGTCGCAAAAGAAGAACAGGTCTTAAAAGATATGCATAGCGACTTCGAACGTGTTATGGAAAGTATCGGCAGCGTATCGGATAAAATTTCTGAAATTGCAGCAAAAGTGAAGGAGATCAATTCCAGCAAAGATGCGATCATCGAAAGCGCAGAATCCTTATCTGCGATATCCGAAGAGAATGCTGCATCCACGGAGGAGACCTCAGCTACGATTAATGAGATGACAGGACAGATCGCAGCAATCGATGAGCAGATCAAGGACGTAAAAGCTATCGTAGACCGGTTGAATGAAGTAGTCGGCGTATTTACGGTATAGGAGAGAATTTATGTTTTTGGACAGATTATCATAACCTAGCAGAAGACCAGTTTTGAATCTTTGATTCGGGGCTGGATGAATGCGTCTGCGCTCTTTGGGTATTGCGAGAATTTAACAATTACATCTGCTCATAATTAATATGACAGATTTCAAAATATTTCTGTGCAGAAAAATATGCTTTCCGAAATTCATGTTATAATGGAATGAGAATCATTTTCAAAGGCGGTGATCGTATCAGGAAAGCATATAAAAGTATCTTCATTAAGAAAAATTTCATGCCGGCAGCCGACAACGCTCTTCTGTCGCAGGACATAGAAACCTACAACCGCATGATGCATACTGCCTTTGTCTGGAATAATCAGGATCGTGTATTCCCGGATGACCACTCCATTCATCTGCATCTGAAGGATCAGTACCACTGCAACGACTATTTTGCGAACAGCGCGAATCAGGAAGCTAAGGGTAAGCTCCGGTCGCTGAAGGAACTGCGGTCGTCTTACATCAGCGACATGAAAGACGACATCCGTGCTATCACAAAGAAGATCACCGGGAAGCAAAAATATCTTGGTGCTTTGCAGGCAACGCTGGATTCGATCATTATTTACACGAAGGGAAATTACAGTAATCCCGCAAAGATCAAGTCCTGCCCCGGTGTTACGTTTCGTCCGGACGGCTCTATAAAGTGGCAGTGTTTTCATAAAACGAAGGTGTTTGATGGCATCTATTTATTTGAACACCAATGGCTCCGGCCGCAGATCAGAAAGACCGCCACGAACATTTCCTTCATGCAGCATAAGATCGACTGCCTTCAGAGAAAAATAGCTTCTCTCCATGATGATCTCCGGTATCATATCTGTTTCGGAACAAAGAAGTTGTATCACGATACCAGGATCTGCGGTCAGGACAGAAAGAACGCGGTCCGTAAGGTCAGATATCACAGGATACAGATCTCAGGACGTTCGGATTCGAAGAACGGAAACTGGGTGTTCTCTTATGATCCGGTATTACAGAAATTAAAATACCGGAGTCTCAATGACTGGGCTCATACTATTGTATTTCCCGGTGTCAGATTTCCTTACGGACAGGATAAAATCAGCGTTTTCCTTGCTGAACGCAGAGGTGCTGTTGCTTGGGAGATCTGTGACATGGGTAATGCGTGGCAGGTGACCTGTATCATCGAAGATACCCCGGAACACATAAAGAATGATCATTTCGGGACCGGCTGCGTTGCTTTCGATATGAATTACGATAACATCGCCATGGCGGAGCTGGATGCCTCCGGGAACCTCCTGCACCACAAGATCCTGCGTTTTGATCTCGAAAACAAAACTTCAGGTCAGGTCGAACAGCTACTTTCCCGCGCACTTGAAGATGTATTCCGGTATGCAGCAAATAAAAGGAAGCCTGTCGTGATGGAAAATATCCGTTTCCTTCAGAGAAAGAAGTTCTATGACTGGAACACAAAGCGAACCCGACGGATCTCGATGTTTGCCTGCAATCAGATGGCTTTGCTGGCGGCTTCCAAATCCAATAAATACTGTATCGAAGTCGTTCAGGTAAACCCCGCGTATACTTCCAAGACCGGGCTTTTAAAATACAAGAAGCGTTACGGTCTCAGTACCCACGAAGCGGCTGCTTTCGTGATCGGGCGCAGAGGCATGGGCTTCACGGATAAGGTTCCGGATTCTTGGAAGCGCCACCTGAAGCCGGAACATCGCACGAAACCCAGATATGAGCAATGGAAAACGCTCTACGCTGTCCTCACGAAAATGAATTACCGCGACCTGAATCAGCTGTTATACCCCGGGCTGCAGCCTGCATTGAATTTTATGCAACCCATAAACTATAGCCACAGTGACTATTAACTCAGTCGATTACCGCGCTGTACCATACCGGAGCCATTCTCCCTCAGAGCAAAGAACGTCCTTGTATGGATGCAATACAGCAAGGTTCTGATTATGCAGCAGGCCATGAGATTCGGAGCGATCCCCCGCCATGACATTCATTGTTGTGCCGGGTTAAGAACTTGACTGGCTGCCGCATAAAAATACAGCCCCGAAGGATTGTATTTACAAAGGACGATCCAAAGCGAACTTGAAACCGGATACGTCGCCGTTATTTAACGGAAGCCATATTTGAATCTTCGATTTTGGTATGGTAGTTCACTAAGAAGAAAAATCATGCATAACAATGCAGCGAAAAAGGTTATGTTTTCCGAGGAAGAAAAGCGTTTTTGTATTCGCAAACGGGAGCTTCCGGGATGCATCGGAAAATTCAATGCCCTGTTCATAACGGATACACACTCGCACATGACAAAACGGGCGCTTGATGATTTCATTTCCGATATTGGCAGCGTGGATGTCATATTTGTTTTGGGAGACATGAGTGAAAGAGAACAACTGCTTCTCAAACAGTATTACACGGATATCCCGAAATATACACTTCTTGGAAATCACGATTATTACGGACAGCTCGAAGAAACCGGTCTTCCGGACATAAGCGGGAAAGTAGCGGTGATCAACGGAGTGAGCTTTACGGGTATCCATGGAAGTATTAAATATAAAAATACAGATGCACCGATGCTGACGGATGAGGAGAGCGTAAAAATTGCAAAAACACTGCCTGAATGCGATATTCTGCTCAGTCACGACAAAGCTAAGAAAGCGGGAGACGAAGGATCGCACGCAGGACTTGAGGGGATCACATGGTATCTACTGAACAGGCAGCCTGCGTACCACTTCCATGGTCATTTGCACGAGAATATGATGGAAAATGTCGCAAATGTTCCTTCTATTGGATTCTGCAGATACGCTTATATTAGTTTTTCAAAAGAGGGTTGCAAGGTGCTGAAGTATTTCGGTTAGCTTTGGAATTAGAAATATATTTTCCTGCATATTAATGTTATCAAAGATAAATGGAGCAACAGGAGCTCTGAAACAGGAGGAATCAAATATGCAGAAAAATATTTCATTAATTTTTATCGCAGTTATGAGCTTTGTTATCAGTGTATTGGTTATGGGATTTCTTAATGTGTATTTCGATAAGAATATCGCCATGCTCTATGTGGCAATCTCATGGATGTTCGTAAATGCGGGGCTGGTAAAATACAACAAAGTTTTCGGTTTATAAACCGGGGACAATAGAACATAAGAACTTCCGGCTTCGGCTGGAAGTTTTCTTTTGTCTGAGAAAATCTTTCATATTAATAGAAATCTAAGAAAGAAGGAGTGAAAATAATGCTAAGACACGAATTATTTAAAAAACTTACAAAAGTTAATAAAGATGACCGTATTTTGTTACTGACACATGACGACGCCGACGGAGCAGGAGCAGAAATTGTTTTGAGATGCATGTTTCCGGAAAAGAATATTGAGGTCGTACATCTTAACAACGGAGTGATGAGTGAGCGTATAAGGGAAGCTTTAACCGATGCAGCTATCGCTGAAAGCTTCGGTAAAGTTATTGCCTGTGATATTTCCTGCAATGAGGCGGATGCTGAATATATCGATAGCCTGCCTGATATTAACAGCCGGTTCGTTTTACTGGACCATCATCTGACAAGCCAATATATCAACAGATATTCCTGGGGCGTAAGTTTCGGAGATATGTTAGAAGATTCCTTCCTGGTCAATTATTATTCAAACGGGCATTCTTCAGGAACCTCTCTCATATTAGATTACATGTATTATTGTGGTATTAATTTTCTTCCTGATGCAAGTTGTATTACTACAGAAAATATATGTCTATGGATTTCCGCTTACGATACATGGGATTGGAAAACCTGTTTTGAAGGAAACTATAATTTTAAGGATGAAAATCTCCTGTTTGCCGCTTATGGGAATAATCTGTATGTTCGCAGAAGATTATCAAAAATCGGATTGCCTCCAATTTATTATAGCTCCGATGCCGATAGAATTATGCTCAAAGCAGAAAAAGCAAAAAGAAAAGAGCATGTTGAAAACATTAAGAATCAGATCAAATTCGGGACACTGGATATTCCGATGGAAGATAATTATACAAGAACATACGACATTGCCTACATTGATGATTCCAAATATATATTCGATGTTCTGGATTACATGCGCGATACGTATCCGCAGCTGGATCTGTTTATTGTTAATTACGGAAACGGGGTCTCTATCCGCAGTGACAAGGAAGATATCAATGTGGCAGAAATTGTCAAACAGTTCGGAGGCGGCGGACATAAGGGTGCCGGCGGATTCAAATTCGAGAAGAGAGATATTTACAATCTGTTTGAGAAGACAACCGGATCGAATCTAATATTAATATAACAAGAAAGGGAAAAATATGACATACGATGCATGGCTAGAAGGCTACAAAAGAGCTTTACGAAGTCCGGCTAAATTGTGAAACTCGCGTATTCGCGAGTTTCTTTTTGCTTTTCTATCATAATAATTATAAATAACACGTATTATTTATACATCAGAGGGAATATGACAGAACGCAGACGAAGACAGCAGAAATATATTTACACGGCAACCGCCGATGAACTGATCCGCGAAATGAACTCAAAACCGCGGATTTTATCAAAAGAAACGAGACATAACCGGGAAAAAGCAAAGCATATGAACATCTGGTATGTTCTATTTCTTGCGGCTGCATTATTTATATGTTCCATAATTCTTATAGATTATATCCAGTCGCAGGCGGAATTAACAGCTAAAATCAGCGAAATATCCCAGTTGGAAAAAGAATTGAATACCATAAAAAGAAGTAATGATGAAGAAATGGAGCGGCTTGAAAGCAGCATGGATCTCGAAGAAATCAAGCGCCGTGCAATTAGCGAACTGGGAATGGTTTATGCAAACGAAAATCAGATCATAATATATCAGAGCCCGGATCAGGATTATATGAGAAAAACGGAGTAGAAAAAAGGAAAGTTATGTTGACAGTGTATTTTCTAATTATTTTCATAAGCACGGGGATATCAATAGCGTCGGTTGATACTTTTACCGGATATTCTCGCGAGCAAAACTATACCGGAGTCATATATCGTTTCGTTAATTTTCTTCCGTTCTTTTTATTTGTATCTTTCACTGCAATTATCGTATTTGTGGCTGTTTTACCGCAGGAATAATCAGAAAAAAGTTGCGGAAAAGCCATAGAAAAATCTGGTATAGGATTCCAAATTCGGGATCCTAATTTCTTTCATATTAATATCATCAAATAGAGAAAAGGAGGAAAGAAAGAATGCAAAGAGACATTAAATTCGACTGGCATAGATTCGCACCAAAGGATCTGATGCGACTGAACACTGATCGGACATTGGATATTTATGGATATATTCTGATTGATACAGACGCAGGCCGATATATTGCCGATGTTCAGTGGGAGACTATAAGAGATTATGGAAGAAGAGGAATCTCCATAAACTTATATGAATCTGATGACGATTGGTATCATAATCTCTGGCTGACAGACCTTAAATCTATCGTAACAGCCACTGATTATAAACGTTTTCAGAAGAGAGCGGAAGCAGCAATCCGTAAATATCTGGAAGAATAGGAGAGAAAGAAAATGTTAATAAGTGAAGCGAAAAAAGGAATCAAA
>ENA-ORCP01001363-ORCP01001363.1-human-gut-metagenome-genome-assembly--contig:-NODE-1363-length-21083-cov-6.731934_pt1 | contig 21083 bp, 20 predicted proteins | sample MGYA00242990_ERZ507991 | MGnify/ENA primary metagenome ERZ507991 (study PRJEB26167, sample SAMN06115496) | human gut metagenome | host: Homo sapiens | place: China:Henan | collected 2015-05-07... | reverse complement strand
GGATTAGCTCAGCTGGGAGAGCGCTTGCATGGCATGCAAGAGGTCAGCGGTTCGATCCCGCTATTCTCCACCAAAAAGTCCTGTACTTTGTCAGAAGTACAGGGCTTTTCTTTTTAGCTGGCTGTCCGGACAGGCAAATTATCCGCCTGCAGATGTTGATGCTGGCGGCCTGATCCGTTCAGCCACGAGGATGCTTCAAGGAGATAAAACGATGAAACTGATCCGTACTGTTGATTCGGCAGGGCAGGTGCTCTGCCATGATATCACTCAGATCATCCCGGGCGAGTTCAAAGGGGCACGCTTCCGCAAGGGGCACATCGTGCAGCCCGAGGATATCCCGGTGCTGCTGTCCATCGGCAAAGAAAATCTTTATGTCTGGGAAAAGCGCCCCGGTATTTTGCACGAGGACGAAGCGGCCGCCCTGCTGTACAAAGCAGCTGCCGGCAAGAACATCCACGGCACCGAGCCGAAAGAGGGCAAGATCGAGCTGATCGCCGACTGCGACGGCCTGCTTAAAATAAACCGCGCTGCCCTGCTGGCGGTCAACCGCACCCCGCAGATGATGATCGCCACCATCCACGGCGATATGCCCGTGAAAAAAGGGCAGAAGCTGGCCGGCACCCGCATCATCCCGCTGGTGATCGAGCAGGAAAAGATGGACGCCATGCAGGCCGCTGCCGGGCCGGAGCCTATCCTGAACGTGCTGCCCATGCATCAGAAGAAGTTTGCCGTCATCACCACCGGCAGCGAGGTGTTCAAGGGTCTCATCGAGGACAAATTCACCCCCATCCTGCAGGGCAAGCTGGCCGAATACGGCTGCGAAATGACCTTTCACAAGGTCTGCGACGATGACCCGGCGGGCATCACTGCCGCCATTCTGGAAGCGAAAGCTGCTGGCTGTGAGCTGATCTTTACCACCGGCGGCATGAGCGTAGACCCCGATGACCGCACCCCGCTGGCCATCAAAAATACCGGGGCCGACATCATCAGCTACGGTGCCCCGGTGCTGCCGGGTGCCATGTTCCTTGTCAGCTATCTGGACGGTGTGCCCGTGTGCGGTCTGCCCGGCTGCGTGATGTACGCAAAGCGGACGATTTTTGATCTGTTGCTGCCCCGTCTGCTGGCCGATGACCCCATCACCGCCGAGGACATTGCCCGGCTGGGCGAGGGCGGGCTGTGCCTTGGCTGCGCCGAGTGTCACTGGCCAAACTGCGGCTTCGGCCACTGCTGATCTTCAGCTTGCTCGCCCTCTCCGTCTTTGCTTCGCAAATCCACACTCCCCCTTTTGTCACTACGCGACATCTTCCCCCGGCGCGGGGGAAGTCTTTCCTCAAAGGGAGAGGCCTTGGCAAAGAGATGAAGCTTGCGTGGACTGCCAAAGGCTCTCCCTTTGGGAGAGCTGGCATCGAGCAAGGCGAGATGACTGAGAGGGCGAGCCAGCTGAAAAATATCTGCAACGTCCTGAATCGTAAAAGCCTGAAGAAAATCAAAAAACGGAGGAACCATGTCAAAAACCAAGATCAACGACCCCGGAGCGCACCGCGCAAAAAGCGGTACGCTGATCCGGCGCTTTTTGCCTTATCTGGCAAAGTATAAGGGAACGCTGTTCCTCGACCTGTTCTGCGCAGCGCTGACCACCCTGTGCGATATCGTGCTGCCCAAGATCATGAGCACCATCACAAACTCCGCCATGGGGGTGGGCATCACCCTGACGGTGGGCGTCGTGCTGAAGCTGGCAGCGGTCTACTTTGTGCTGCGCGTCATCGACGGCGCGGCAAGCTACTATATGTCCAGCATCGGCCACATCATGGGCGTGCACATCGAGACGGATATGCGCCGCGACGCATTTGACCACTTGCTGAAACTGGATCACACCTATTACAACAACACCAAGGTGGGCACCATCATGGGCCGCATCACCAACGACCTGTTCGATGTGACCGAGTTCGCCCACCACTGCCCGGAGGAATTTTTCATTGCGGGCATCAAGATCGTGGTGTCCTTTGTCATCCTGTGTCAGGCCAGTGTGTCGCTGACGCTGGCCGTGTTTGCCTGCGTGCCGCTGATGGGCATCGTGTCGGTGTACCTCAACGGCCGCCTGCGGGCGCGGTTCCGCCAGCAGCGGGTGCAGATCGGCGAGCTGAACTCCACCATCGAGGACAGTCTGCTGGGGCAGAGCGTGGTCAAGGCCTTCGCCGCCGAGGATGAGGAGCGCCGCAAATTCGCGCAGGGCAATAAGGACTTTGAGCAGATCAAGACCCTTGGCTACTACGCCATGGCCGCCTTCAACACCTCCACCCGCCTGTTTGACGGCCTGATGTATCTGGTGGTCATTCTGGCAGGCGGCCTGTCGCTGGTGTACGGCAAGATCAGCGCCGGCGACCTTGTGGCCTATATGCTGTATGTCACCACCCTCATTGCCACCATCCGCCGCATCGTGGAGTTTGCCGAGCAGTTCCAGCGCGGTATGACCGGCATCGAGCGCTTTGCTGAGATCATGGACACCCCTGTGACCATCGACGATGCCCCGGACGCCGTGCCTCTGCAGCCCGGCCCCGGTGCCATCCGGTTCGAGAATGTCAGTTTTGAGTACCCGGACGACCACAACAAGGTGCTGCACAACGTCAGTCTGGATATCCGGGCGGGCGAACGGCTGGCACTGGTCGGCCCCTCCGGCGGCGGAAAGACCACCCTGTGCAACCTCATCCCCCGCTTTTACGAGGTGACCGGCGGGCGCATCCTTATCGATGGGCAGGATATCCGCCGTGTCACCCTGAAGAGCCTGCGCGGCGAGATCGGCATCGTGCAGCAGGACGTATACCTGTTCAGCGGCACCGTGGCGCAGAACATCGCCTACGGCAAGCCTGGTGCTACCCGGGAAGAAATCGTGGAAGCGGCCCGTCTTGCCGGTGCCGAGCGGTTCATTCTGGCGCTGAAGGATGGCTTTGACACCTATGTGGGCGAGCGAGGCGTCAAGCTTTCCGGCGGGCAGAAGCAGCGCATCGCCATTGCGCGGGTGTTCCTGAAGAATCCGCCCATCCTCATTCTGGACGAGGCCACCAGCGCCCTCGACAACGAGAGCGAGATCCTGGTGGGACAGAGCCTGGAAAAGCTGGCCCATGGCCGCACCACCCTGACCATTGCCCATCGCCTGACCACCATCAAGGATTACGACCGCATCCTTGTGCTGGGCGAAGAGGGCATTGAGGAATCCGGCACCCACGAACAGCTGCTGGCAAAGCAGGGCGTTTACTACCGCCTGTGGAACCAGCTGCCGGGAAAAGATACGTTATAACAAAAAGGGGAGCACGGCGTGCTCCCCTTTTTGTTATAACAGCGGTTCTCCGTCCAGCACAGCCTGCTTCAGGGTGTCGCCGTCGTAGACCAGTTTCAGCGAGAACCACGGCCGGCCTTCGTTCAGCAGACGGAAAAAGATTTTGTCGCCCTCCCAGATGGGCAGTTCTGTCAATTTATCCTTCGGCACCCATTCCAGAACGCCTTCGCTGCAGGCGTCGCCCTGCACCATTTCGCCCTCCCAGCGGTCGGCGGTGTACAGATGGATGAACTCAGTCATATTTCCCCACACAAAGGTCAGCAGACCTCGGGCACGGAAGCGCTTCAGCGTCAGGCCAGTCTCTTCCTTCACCTCCCGCACAAGGCAGTCCTCCGGGCTTTCAAACCGCTCAAATTTGCCGCCCACGCCCACCCATTTGTCGTGGTTGTAGTCGTCCTGCTTTTTTACACGGTGCAGCATCAGGTAGGCGTCTTCCCGCTCCAGGTAGCACAGCGTGGTGCTGAAGATGGGAAACGCCGGGTTCATAAAGGCTCCTAAGTTCATGGGCGGTTCTCCTTTTGTTTTTTTATTTGACCCTCTCAGTCATTGCTGCGCGATGCCAAAAACATTCCGGAAAGTGCTGCAGGGAACGCATTCATGCGTTCTGTATCGTTTGCAGTGCGGAAACCCGGAACGGGCAAGCCCGTTCCCTACAGGAGCTTTATCAGAACCGCAAAAAACTCCCCCTTTCGGGACCATTTTCCCCTGCGTCGGGAGCAAATGGCAAAGCCAAAAGGGGGAACAGCTGGTGCGTCAGCGCCTGAGAGGGTTTTCAAAATCGTTACGCCTTGCGGCCGGCACGGCCCTTGCCGGCGTTGTTCAGCTTGTGGACAAGATCGTTCTGATGCTTGCGCTGACTGGGGGTGGGCTGGGGGTCTTTGGCTTCCTCGGCGCGTTTGCCGCTTTGGGCGGTGTCCGGGTCGATGCGCACCAGCTCCCATTCCTGATTGCCGCCGGGCACAAAGTTCCAGATCTGCGCCTGCGCGCCGTTGGCGGTGTTCATGCCCACCAGATCGATGTATTTGTCAGCCAGCACATTGCGGATGCGGGTGCGGCCGCCGCGGGTTGGTTCCAGTGCCCAGCACTGGCTCATGCCGCTGGTGCGGCTCCATTGGTGCAGCCATGTGCCCTCCACCACGCCGCCGAGGGCAAGGTCGATCATCTTGCCGGTAAAGCGGTTGCAGATGCGCCAGCGTCCTTCGCCTGCATCCACGAACTGCCACTGCTGCCAAGGATGGCCTGCGTAGCTCCACAGCTGGATGGCAGCACCGTTCTCGGTGTTGAAGTCCTTTACTTCCAGTACCTTCCCGTTGGGGGCTTTGATGAGATAAAATTCATTTTCCAGAATGACGACTTGTGATGCCTTTGCCATAGAGCACGACTCCTTTCCAGTTTGGTAGCTCCATTATAACGTATTTGCGCCGTGTCAACAAGGATACTTTTTAATAATCTTTTTTCTTTTTATTGTGTATTCTGACGCGATTTTTGCATCTGAAACGTTTACGCGCAACAGAAGCGTTTCTCCGCCGGAACTCTTTGCACTCTGTGCCCGGTTGTGGTACAATATAGATGCTGATTTTAAGGGAGGGGATTGCAATGACCAATGAAACTTTGGAAACGATCAAAAACCGCCGCAGCTGCCGTGCCTATAAGCCCGAACAGATCACCGACGAAGAACTGAACGCCGTGCTGGAAGCAGGTACTTACGCCGCCAGCGGCAAGGGCCGCCAGAGCGCAAAGATCGTGGTCGTGCAAGATGCTGCCACCCGCGCCCGGCTCAGCCGCATGAATGCGCAGATCATGGGCAGCAGCGGCGACCCGATGTACGGTGCACCCACCATTCTGGTGGTGCTGGCCGATGCCAACAACTACAATGCCGTGCCCGACGGCAGCCTTGTGATGGGCAACCTGATGCTGGCCGCCGCCTCGCTGGGGCTGGGCAGCTGCTGGATCAACCGCGCAAAAGAGGAATTTGCCACCGAAGAGGGCAAGGCGCTGCTGAAGGAGTGGGGCATCGAAGGTGACTGGATCGGCATCGGCCACTGCATCCTCGGCTACCCGGCCGAGACCCCGAAGCCTGCCGCGCCCCGCAAACCGGATTATATCGTAAGAGTATAAGGAGAACTATGAAGCCTGATTACAAGCTGGTCGCAAAAGCCAAGTATATCCACGCCACTGCCGACCTTGCCAGCGAACTGTGGCACGAAGTCTACAAGCGCTACTACCCCGCAAAGCAGCTGGACACACTTGTGGAAGAGCTGCAGAGCGCCGACGCCATCGAAGAGGATATCGACAACGATGTGAACTATTTCCTCGTTGTGCTGGGCGGCAAGACCATCGGTTATTTTGCATGGAAGATGGAGAACACTGCCCTGCACCTGATGCACCTGTATCTGAAGCCCGAATACCGCGGCAAGGCGCTGGGCCGGGATATCGTGCTGTCCTGCGAGCGGCTGGCCCGCGGCGAGGGCAAGGGCCGGGTGTGGTGCACCGTCCACGCAAAAGCGCTGCCGGTGCAGCAGTTCTTCAAGGCGCTGCGCTACCGCAACCTGCGCGCCGCCGAGCAGGAAAACGGCACTGTCCCCCGGGATGAACTGGTGCTTGAGCATACGCTGGGCTGATTTTATCTGCCAAATGCCAAAAAGATATTGAAATTTTCATCCGTTTGTTCTACACTGGTGTAGTGTAATAAAGTGCCTGCCTGTGGGCGGCATCTGCAAAAAGGAGAACAATATGGCAAAAGATCATCCGACCGGAAAATCCGGCCTGTATCAGGCGCTTTTGCAGCTCAAGACCCCGGAACAGTGCTACCGTTTCTTACAGGACGTGTGCAGCTATTCCGAGCTGAGCGCAATGGAGCAGCGCTATAACATCGCCGAGATGCTGGTGGACAAGCGCATCTATACCGAAATTATGGATAAGACCGGCGCATCCAGCGCCATCATCAGCCGGGTCAGCCGGGTGCTGGGCGCAGAGGACAGCGTCCTGCGCAGCCTGCTGGAAGAAGAAAAGAAATCTGCCGGTTGATATTCTGCACCCGCGTGCCGCCTATGGGGCTTTCTGCCCGCGTTTGCGGTGCGCGGCTTTTTGTTTACAAGGAGGTTTTTATCATGAGCAAAGCTGTCGTCTTTTTTGCCGAGGGCACCGAGGAGTGCGAGGCGCTTCTGGTGGTGGACCTGCTGCGCCGGGCCAGGGTGGATGTGACCGTGGCCAGCGCATCCGGCAACCGCGCCATCACCAGCAGCCACAAGGTGCACATCACCGCCGACGCGCTGGCGGAGGACATCGATTATTCGGACGTGGACATGGTGGTGCTGCCCGGCGGCATCCCCGGCACACCGAACCTTGCCGCCAATAAGACTGTGACCGATACCTGCGCCGCCTTTGCAAAGGCCGGTAAGAAGGTGGCCGCCATCTGCGCCGCACCCAGCGTGCTGGCGCAGCTCGGCCTGCTGGAGGGCAAAAAGGCCACGGCTCACGCCGGTTTTCAGGATCAGCTGGCCGGTGCCGAGGTACTGGACACCGAAGTGGTGGTAGACGGCAACATCACCACCAGCTACGGTCTGGGCGGTGCCATTCCCTTTGCGCTGGAGCTGGTGCGCCAGCTGGCCGGGGAAGCGGAAGCCGACCGCATCCGGAAGGCCATCGCCTACCGCCATTGAGAGGAGGAACGAGCCATGCGTTTTGTTACCTGCCGCCTGCCGGACGGTGCGGAAGACCCGGCCATCCTCTCGCCCGACGGCACACAGGTCTGGCCGCTGAGCTGGCTGGGTCTTAGCTACGAGACCCTTTCAGACGCCATTCCCTTCCTGACGCCGCAGGTGCGTGCCGGACTGCAGCTGGCCATCAGCGGCATCCCCGCGCTTCCGGTGGAAGCCGTGCAGATGCAAAGCCCCATTCCCTGCCCGGCGCAGGATGTGGTCTGCCTTGGCATCAACTACATGGCGCACTCGGACGAAGCCGAAAAGTACTCCGCCGATGCCTTTGCAACCAAACATCAGGATGCTATTTATTTTTCCAAACGTGTGTCCCGCGCGGTGCCGGACGGCGGCTTTATTGAAGCCCACACCGACCTTGTGCAGAAGCTGGACTACGAGTGCGAACTGGCCGTGGTGCTGGGCAGGGATGCAAAGGACGTGCCAGCCGGACAGACCCGGGACTATGTGTTCGGTTACACCATTCTGAACGACGTTTCTGCCCGGGATGTGCAGACGGCGCACAAACAGTGGTATTTCGGCAAGAGTCTGGACGGATTCACGCCCATCGGCCCCTGCATCGTCACGGCGGACGAGTTCGACACCTACCCGCCGCAGCTGGGCATCCGCAGTTTCGTCAACGGCGAAAAGCGGCAGGACTCCAACACCCGGCTGCAGATCTTTGACATCGACTATGTCATCCACGAGCTTTCGCAGGGCATGACCCTGAAGGCGGGCACCATCATTGCCACCGGCACCCCGGCGGGCGTTGGCATGGGCATGGACCCGCCGCAGTTTCTCAAGCCCGGCGACACGGTGCGTTGCGAGATCGACGGCATCGGCAGCCTGACCAACCCGGTGCGGTAAGTATCCGGCATTTCCAACAAATCAGCGGGATACTTTCCGTCGGATTGCATGAAAAACGGTTGAGGGACTGCTCTTCCCGGTGTGGCTGTGCTATACTGGTAGCATGAAATATTGCGGCTGCAGACCGCAGAAAAAGGGGTAAATGAAACATGAAGGAATATGCATTCGGCATTGATCTGGGCGGCACTACCGCCAAGATCGGCCTGTTCCGAACCAACGGAGAACTGCTGGACAAGTGGGAGGTGCCCACCGACACCTCCAACGCCGGCGAACACATTCTGGAAAATCTGGCCGCTGCCGTTCTGGGCAAGATGCAGGAAAAAGGCCTTGCCGCAGAGCAGGTGGAAGGCGTCGGCGTCGGCGTGCCCGGCCCGGTGCTGGACAGCCGCATCGTGCCCATCATCTGTGCAAATCTCGGCGGCTGGGGTGAGCACAATGTAGCCGAAGAGCTGGGTGCATTGCTGGGCGGCATCAAGGTTCTGGTGGGCAATGACGCCAACGTGGCTGCTCTGGGTGAGATCTGGATGGGTGCCGCCAAGGGATGCCGCAGCGCGGTCATGGTCACGCTGGGCACCGGCGTGGGCGGCGGCGTCATCGTCAACGGCAAGGTCATCGACGGCGCACACGGTGCCGGCGGCGAGATCGGCCACATCACCGTGAATCCCCGCGAGACGGCCACCTGCGGCTGCGGCAAGCACGGGTGTCTGGAGCAGTATTCCAGCGCTACCGGTGTTGTCCGCTGCATGAAGAAGCTGCTGGACGAAAACCCGGACACCCCCTGCACCCTGCGCGGCACCGACTTTGCTGCCAAGGATGTGTTTGACGCTGCCCGCAGCGGCGATGCACTTGCTGCCCGCGAGGTGGACGAGATGACCGACATTCTGGGCATGGCGCTGGCCAATGTGGCCAACACCGTGGACCCGGAAATGTTCATGGTGGGCGGCGGCGTGTCCCGCGCGGGCGATGTGCTGTTTGCCCCGCTGCGCGAGCACTTCAAGACCTATGCCTTCAAGTCCTGCCGGGAAACGCCCATCGTGGCAGCTACCCTCGGCAATGACGCCGGCATTTACGGCTCTGTCCGCCTGATCGTGGGCGAATAAAAGTCCATAAGACGCAAAAAGGCCTGCTGCACAAAGAAACGTGCAGCAGGCCTTTTTGCATGGGATTTTTCAGTTCAGTTTCAGGTCGCCGTCCTTGATCCAGCCCAGTTTGCGCTCGATCTCGCAGAAAACGACGCTCAGCACGGCGGGCAGAACGAAACACAGCAGCACCATGGCAGCCCAGTCCATCGGGGTGATGGCGGCTTTGGTGCCGGCGGCGATGTCATTGACCCAGCCGGTGTATACACCGATCTGGCCCACAAGGCCACAGGTGCCCATGCCGGAGGAAACGGCAGCACCGTTCATCTCAAAGTGGAACACGCAGGTGGCCAGAGGGCCGGTGATGGCGCTGGCCAGCGTGGGCGCGATCCAGATGCGGGGATTTTTGATGATGTTGCTCATCTGCAGCATGCTGGTGCCCAGACCCTGACTGACCAGACCGCCCACGCCGTTTTCACGGTAGCTCATGACGGCAAAACCGATCATCTGGGCGCAGCAGCCTGCCACGGCGGCACCGCCGGCAAGGCCGGTCAGACCCAGCGCCGCGCAGATGGCGGCGGAGGAGATGGGCAGGGTCAACGCCACGCCCACGATGACGGACACCAGAACGCCCATGACCAGCGGGGCCTGCTCGGTGGCCCACATGATCAGGGTGCCCACCTGACTTGCGGCGGCACCGATGGGAGCCGCAATGAGCATGGACAGACCAACGCCCACAAAGATGGTGACCAGCGGGGTGACGAGGATGTCGATCTTCGTCTCCTTGCTCACGGCCTTGCCCAGCTCAGCCGCCACAATGGCGATGATGAGCACGGCCAGCGGGCCGCCTGCGCCGCCCAGAGCGTTGGCCGAGTAGCCCACCGTGATCAGACTGAACAGCGCCAGCGGCGGGCAGTGCAGCGCCCAGCCGATGGCGCAGGCCATGGCGGGGCCGCTCATGGCAGTGGCGTAGCCGCCCAGATCTACCAGCATGTCCAGACCGGTCTGCTGGCCCAGCGTTTTGATGATGGTGCCGATCAGCAGGCTGGCAAACAGGCCCTGCGCCATGGCACCCAGCGCTTCGATGAGATACCGCTGCGGAGTGATGACGATATCCTTGCGTTTTAAGAAATCTTTCACATTTGACATGAGAAACTGCCTTTCTGTTTCAGAAATGTTGTTTTGCTGCAGAAAAACTGCATGTCAAGTATAATACCATACACCTGTCAAGACAGCAAGAGAAAATCGGAAATTCGCTGGAAATATCTGCAATTTTTGGCTTTGTGCAATGTTTTGGGGCGGCTGTGCGTATCCATTTTGGAGCATTTTCTGATCAGCCGGGCGGCCCGCTGTGCAGCACCCAGTGTGCGGTGCACGGCGATTGACGGGGGCTTGCCCGCGGGTGTATACTGAAAAAGCATCAGAAACATGAAATGCCGACTTTTGCGGGGCGGCACACCGATAAAAACATACACAAGGTTTGGAGGCGCAGGAACGCAGCATGAAGAACGTATTCTGGAACAAATTCTCTGCCCATGGCACCCGCTGCAAGGTGCGGTGCACGGCGGCAGTGCTGGCCATGGCAATGGCTTTTTCGATGGGAGCGCCGCTGGCGCTGGCCGCACAGCCCGAAACGACCGGCAGCTCTGCCGCAGCAATGACGCAGGAGCAGCTTGAAACGGCCATGCCCACCCTGCAGCCGGAAACGCCGGCGCTGGCCGCAGAGGACCCTCTGGCCCCGCCGGTGCAGGCTTCTGAAGCCGAGGAGAACAGTACCAACCAGCATACGCCGGAAAACAGTGTGGTGCTGACGCCGGAAGAGATCCGGCAGGCACTGGACGCCGGTGCGCTGGACGCTGCCGAGGCGCAGGGCATCGACCTGAGCGATGAAAACGGATTTTTCAGCTGGCTGTTCAATTTCCTGTTCGGCTGGCTGAAGAAAAAGGAGGACCCCGCCCCGGTCTACTCCGGCTGGCGCACCTCCAATGGCAAGACCTATTATTATAGCCAGACCACAAACAAGCCGATCAAGGGCATCCAGACGGTGGATGGAAAACTGTATTATTTTGATGATGACGGCGTGCTGCAGAACGGCATGACCTTCGGCGTCGATGTGTCCAAATACCAGAAGAATATTGACTGGGCCAAGGTCAAAAAGGCCGGTGTCAGCTTTGTTATCGTCCGCATCGGCTACCGCGGCTACGGCGCGGCAGGCAATCTGGTGCTGGACCCCATGTTTGAGGAACATTTTACCAACGCGAAGAACGCGGGCCTGAAGGTGGGTGTCTATTTCTTCAGTCAGGCTACCACTGAGGCCGAGGCACAGGAAGAAGCCTTTGCCTGCGCCTATGTGCTGAACGGCCGCAAACTGGACTATCCTATCTTCTTTGACACCGAAGCTTCCACTTCCTCCAACGGCACCGGCCGTGCCGACGGTCTGGGCGTCACCGACCGCACCAAGTGCGCCGTTGCGTTCTGTGAGGAAGTCAAGGCGCAGGGTTATAAGCCCGGTGTGTACGCATCCACCACATGGTACCGCAAGCGGGTGGACCTGAACAGCCTGAAGAAATACACCATCTGGAATGCCCACTATGGCGTTTCCAGCAGCCCCATCGACTGCGCTCTGTGGCAGGGCACCCGCACCGCCCGCATCAACGGATACGATGGCGAGATCGATGCAAACATCAGCTACATCGGATAAGCAAGGAGAATAAAATGGACCGCATCCGCCTGATCGCGTCGGATATGGACGCTACCCTTCTGGACGAACACAGCCAGCTGCCGCCGGACTTTGAACCAACGGTCCGTGCATTGGCACAGCAGGGCATCCTGTTTGCCGCAGCCAGCGGCAGGCCCCTGTATACGCTGGAAAATATGTTCGCCGGTCTGCTGGAAGATGTTGTTCTCATCGGCGACAACGGCGGCGCGGCCCGCTGGAAGGGCAAGGACCTGTTTGTCTCCGAGATGCCCGCCGAGGGCTGGCGGAAGCTGGCCCGCAGCACGAAGCAGGCCGGAGACGTGGGGCTGCTGTGCGGGCTGCAGGCGGCCTATGCCGAAAAACAGGATGAAAAATATGACCCGGTATTCAAGAACTTTTACACCCGGGTGGAATATGTGGATGACCTGACGGCGGTGGAAGCGGCGGCGGATAAGTTTACGATCTATCTGCCCCATGATAATTCTCAGCAGGCTTTTGACCAGACCTACGGGGCGTTCCACACCGGCAACGGCGGAGCGTTTTCGGTGGCGGTCGCCGGAAAGAACTGGGTGGATGTGATGAATCCCGGGGTGCACAAGGGTGCTGCGCTGGCAAAGGTGGGCGGCCTGCTGGGCATCCCTGCCGAAAGCATGATGGCCTTTGGCGATACCTACAATGACGCCGAGATGCTCACCACCGCAAAGTATGGGTTCCTGATGGAAAACGGCAGCGAACCGCTGCGGGCAGCTGTTCCGTTTCTGGCACCGTCCCACCTGGAATACGGCGTAATGCAGATTCTGAAACAGGTACTTGCACAGGGCGGCGAAGTGTCGCCGGAGGATTTTGTGAAAGCGCATTAAGAACCCTCTCAGCCATCGCTGCGCGATGTCAGCTCTCCCGAAACGAAAGGGAGAGCTTTTTTGCGTTCCGGCGAAGGCACTTTTGTCATATTCAAGGCGGATTTCCCATACAGTGTTCTCAGAGCAATAAACAGGCTGGGGAGGCATGGGGATATGTTTGTGGTCACATTGAACAAGACGAGCCTGAAAAAACTGGGGCTGGGGGCCATGTGCTGCGCACTGGTGGTGTGCAGTGCCCTGCTGGGGCGGTATATCAGCCACCGCACTGTTGCCGTGTCGGCATCTGTGAACAAGATCGAGAGTGCACAGGACATTCAGACCTGGTTCACGGGCTACGGGCTGGATGTGGACGGCGCGTCCATCACGGCGGATAAGGTCAAGATCCCCCGCAAGTGGGATGACAGCTTTTCGGCGTTCAACAGCGTGGTGCAGCAGAGCGGCATGGACCTTGCCCGGTACAAGGGTAAGACGGTGGAAAAATGGACAGCGCTGATCCCGGCGGCCAGCAGCGGCGAGAACAGCCGTTACGGCGTGCTGCTGGTATACCGGAAAAAGGCGGTGGGTGCTTATCTGCTGGAGCGGCCCTCCGGTGTGGTAGTAGGACTGAAAGATATGCAGGCCGCCATGGCAGAGGCGGAAGCGCAGCAGACCTCGGGCGAAGACTACAGCGGGGACTGGGGCGAACGCCACGATGAAGAGCTGACCGGCACGGAACAGGCCCAGCAGACCTCGGGCGAGGATTACAGCGGGGACTGGGGCGAGCGCCATGACGACGAACTGACCGGCGACGCCCAGCAGACCTCCGGCGAGCCGGACGCCCAGCCGCAGGCCATCGACCCGGCGGACCTGCCGCTGGATGCCGAGGGCTACCCGGTGGAATGAACCGGAACCGGGGAGCAAACAGCCGGAACTGCCGGTAAACCTCCCCCGCGATTGAAGCAGAACCAAAGGGCAAAATGCCTAAAAATTGCGAACAAGCAGAACAAAAAGTGAATCCTGTGTATTTTTGTCGCATTTGTATGTTCAATTGTAACAAAATTTTTCACGAAAAATCAGCAATATGAAACGGTGAAAATTTCCCGACTAGGGTTTATAATAGAGGTATCAACTTATGGTGCGGCTCGGCCGCAGACGGCGCAATGCAGTGTGCGTCCCATAGGATAAGTAAGGAGAAAATGATTATGAAGGAATTCCAGTATACCATTAAGGATGCATGCGGCATCCATGCACGTCCGGCAGGTCTGCTCGTCAAGACAGTCAAGGGCTTTGCAAGCAGCGCCACCCTCGAGAAGGACGGCAAGAGCTGCGATATGCGCAAGCTGATGGCTCTGATGGGCATGGGCGTCAAGCAGGGCGAGACCATCACCATCAAGGTGGAAGGCGATGACGAAGAGGCAGCTGCAGAAGCAATCCAGAAGTTCCTGAGCGAGAACGTCTGATCCGCAGCGGAGATGAGAGAGGCCCTCGCGGGAAGACTGCGGGGGCTTTTTTTGAGAAGCCGGGCAAAAGCGGCCCGGCCCGTGAAGAAGGAGAACGTGCAATGCAGGTAGGCACCGGTAAGAGCATCCTGAATGGCATCGCCATCGGTAAGCTCAAGATCTACAAGAAAAAAGACACCACCATTTCCACCGCCGATGTAGCAGATACCGCTGCAGAGGTGGCCCGCTTTGAGGACGCCCAGCAGAAGGCCATCGAGCAGCAGACCGCTCTGTACGAGAAAGCTCTGGCAGAAGCCGGTGAGGACATCGCCGAAGTGTTCAACATCCACGCCATGATGCTGGATGATGACGACTTTGTGGACGCCGTCAAGGAGATCATCAACGGCCAGCACAAGTGCGCCGAGTACGCTGTCAAGACCGCCGGCGATAATCAGGCTGCTGTGTTCGCCGCCATGGATGACCCGTATCTGCAGGCCCGCAGTGCGGACGTCATCGATATCGCACAGGCCATGCTGGACATCCTGCAGGGCGTGGACAACGCCAGCCTGCAGGGTACTGAGCCCAGCATCCTCGTGGCCGAGGATCTGGCTCCGTCCGAGACCGTCCGCATGGACAAGAGCCTGCTGCTGGGCTTCATCACCCGCGAGGGCAGCTCCAACAGCCATACCGCCATTCTGGCACGCAGCATGAACATCCCTGCCCTGATCCAGTGCAAAGATATTCAGGATGACTGGGACGGCAAGACGGCTGTCATTGACGGCTACAATGCCTGTGTGTATGTGGACCCGACCCCGGATCTGCTCAAGAGCCTCAAGAAGCGCCAGCAGGAGGACCAGAAAAAGCAGGCCCTGCTGCAGGAGCTGAAGGGCAAGCCCAACACCACACTGGACGGCAAGACCATCAACGTGTTCGCCAACATCGGCGGCATGGGCGACGTGGGCGCTGTGCAGCAGAACGACGCCGGCGGCGTGGGTCTGTTCCGCACCGAGTTCGTCTACCTGAACTGCAAGGATTACCCCAGCGAGGATTATCAGTTCGAAGCTTACAAGCAGGTGGTCGAGAGCCTTGCTCCCCGCAAGGTAGTCGTGCGTACCTGTGACATCGGTGCCGATAAGACCGTCGATTACATGAAGCTGGATCACGAGGATAACCCCGCTCTGGGCTACCGCGCCATCCGCATCTGCCTGACCCGCAAGGATTTCTTCAAGACCCAGCTCCGGGCTCTGCTGCGCGCTTCCGCCTACGGTAATATGAGCATCATGTTCCCCATGATCACCAGTCTGCGGGAGCTGCAGGACGCCAAGGCTGTTCTGGAAGAGTGCCGCGCCGAGCTGACCGCCGAGGGCGTGAAGATGGGCCAGAACATTGAAGTAGGCACCATGATCGAGACTCCTGCCGCCGTGCTGATCGCCGACGAGCTGGCCGCCGAGTGTGACTTCTTCTCCATCGGCACCAACGACCTGACCCAGTACACCTGTGCGCTGGACCGCCAGAACGCAAAGTTGGAGCCCTTCTTCAACCCGCACCATCCCGCTGTGCTGCGCGCCATCAAGATGACCATTGAGGCCGGCCACCGCCATGGCATCTGGGTTGGCATCTGCGGCGAGCTGGGTGCAGACACCGCCCTGACCGAGACCTTCCTGCGCATGGGCGTGGACGAGTTGTCCATGAACGCCAAGAGCATCCTGCCGGTGCGCAAGATCATCCGCAGTGTGGATCTGAGCAAGCCCTCTGAAAAGTAAAACGATTTACCGTTCCCATCAAAGACCCCGGCAGGGCACACGCTCTGTCGGGGTCTTTGATGTTCCGGGGCAAAAGTTTTGCAAAGACACTTTAAAACGGTAAAGCAAAATGCTATACTATAGGATATGACAGGAATCTGGGTATGCAGGAGTCCAGCGCTGCCCGTGGAGGATCTTATGACAAAATTATTGATTCGTCTTTTCATCCGCCGTCCCGATCAGGCGCAGGACCCCGATGTGCGCACCGCCTACGGCAATCTTGCCGGTGCGGTGGGTATGGTGTGCAACCTGCTGCTGTGCGTCGGCAAGCTGACGGTGGGCACACTGTTCGGCTCCATCGCCATTATGGCGGATGCGCTGAACAACCTCTCGGATGCTTCGTCCAACGTGGTCAGTTTGGTGGGATTCAAGCTGGCAAGCAAGGCCCCGGATGCAGAGCATCCCTTCGGTCACGCCCGGTATGAATATCTGGCGGGGCTTGTGGTCAGTGTGACCATCCTCGGCATCGGCTTTTCGTTGCTGAAGGAGTCGGCGGTCAAGGTGCTGCACCCCACGCAGGTGGTGTTCAGCTGGCTGACCGTGGCGGTGCTGGCGGCATCCATCCTTGTCAAGCTCTGGATGAGCGGGTTCAACCGCACCATCGGCCGCATTATCCGATCTGAAACGCTCATCGCCACGGCTGCCGACAGCCGCAACGATGTGTTGAGCACCGGTGCTGTGCTCATCGCTACCATCCTGTGCCACCTGACCGGCTGGAACGTTCTGGATGGTCTGATGGGCGTGGGAGTGGCCGTGTTCATCCTGATCTCCGGCTGGGGCCTTGTGATGGACACCCTCAGCCCGCTGCTGGGCGAAAGCCCCAGCGAGGATCTGGTGGATCACATCGAGCAGAAGGTGCTGTCCTATCCCGGCGTGCTGGGCATGCACGACCTGATGGTGCACGACTACGGCCCGGGCCACCAGTTCGCCTCCCTGCATGTGGAGCTGCCCGCCGAGGAAGACCTGCTGGAAGCCCACGACCTGATCGACAACATCGAGCGGGACTTCATGAAGAACGACCGGCTCATGGTCACCATCCACTATGACCCCATCGTCACCTCGGACGCCGCTGTGGGCGTGCTGCGTGCCCGTCTGACCGAAAGGCTGCGCCAGATGGACCCGGCGCTTTCGCTGCACGATCTGCGTATCGTGCCGGGCAAGACCCACACCAACGTGCTGTTTGATCTGGTGCTGCCCGCCGGCTATACCGGGGATCAGGTGGAGCTGCTTTCACAGCTGGAGCAGTTCATCAAGGAGCAGGACCCAACCTACAACTGCATCATCAAACTGGAACAGAGCTATACGGCTGCGCACAAATAACGTGCAGAAAATAATAAATCCAGGGGGGAAGTATTATGCTGAACGAGACTTACCGCGCGATGCTCGGCAACAAGAGCATTATCCGCGAGACCTTTATGTACGGCAAGCAGCGCGCTGCCGAGATCGGATACGAGAATGTGTTCGATTATTCGCTGGGCAACCCCAGCGTGCCCTGCCCGCCCCAGTTTACCGCCGCCATGCAGGACCTGCTGGCAAACGAAGAGCCGGTCAACCTGCACGGCTACTGCCCCAGTCAGGGCGACCCGGGCTTCCGCACCGATGTGGCGGCGCATCTGGCAAAGACCTTCGGCCTGCCCTATGAGCAGAAGCATATCTTCCCCACCACCGGTGCGGCGGGTGCCATTGCCCACGCCATCCGCGCAGTGACCCAGCCCGGTGACGAAGTTCTGACCTTTGCGCCCTACTTCCCGGAGTATGGCCCCTATGTGGCGGGCACCGGCGCTGTGCTCAAGGTGGTGCCTCCGCAGGCACCCGCTTTCCAGCCTAATCTGGATGCCTTTGAGCAGATGATCGGCGAAAAGACCACCTGCGTGCTCATCAACACCCCCAACAACCCCACCGGTGTGGTCTACTCGGCGGAAACGCTGGCCCGCATGGCGGACATCCTGACCGAGAAGAGCAAGGTTTTTGGGCACAACATCTTCCTCGTCAGCGACGAGCCCTACCGGGATATCGTGTTTGACGGCAAAACGGTGCCCTACCCGGCAGCATTCTACCCCCATACGCTGACCTGCTTCTCCTACTCCAAGAGCCTGAGCCTGCCCGGCGAACGTCTGGGCTATGTGGCCGTGCGCCCGGGCTGCGAGGGCGAGGATGTGCTGGTGGACATGATGGCGCAGATCTCCCGCTTTACCGGCCACAACTGTCCGCCCAGCATCATCCAGCGCGCTGTTGGCCGCTGCCAGGAGGTCACCAGCGACCTGAGCGTCTATGAGACCAACATGAATCTGCTGTACGACAAGCTCACAGAACTGGGCTTTGAGGTCGAGCGCCCCGGCGGCACCTTCTATATCTTCCCCAAGGCACTGGAAGAGGACGCCAACGCCTTCTGCATGAAGGCGCGGGAGTTCGATCTGCTGCTGGTGCCCAGCGATACCTTTGGTGTCAAGGGCTATGTGCGCCTTGCCTACTGCATCGACACCGAAAAGGTGGAGCGTAGCCTGCCGGCTTTGGAAAAACTGGCGGCCGCCTACCGCAAATAACTGCCTGCCCGCTCCCGCGGCGCATGGCGGCGCGGGGCTGAGGATAGAAAAAACCATCAGAGAGGAAAGGGAACCCTGCTATGGAAAAGATCAAAATGACCACGCCCCTCGTCGAGATGGACGGCGACGAGATGACCCGCATCCTGTGGAAGATGATCAAGGACGAACTGATCCTTCCGTTTGTGGACCTCAAGACCGAGTACTATGATCTCGGCCTGCCCAACCGCGACGCCACCGCCGACAAGGTGACCATGGACGCTGCCCTCGCCAACAAGAAATACGGCGTTTCGGTCAAGTGCGCCACCATCACTCCCAACGCCCAGCGCATGGACGAGTACAAGCTGCATGAGATGTGGAAAAGCCCTAACGGCACCATCCGTGCCGTACTGGACGGCACTGTGTTCCGTGCGCCCATCATGATCGACTGCGTGAAGCCGGTGGTCAAGAACTGGAAAAAGCCCATCACCATCGCCCGCCACGCCTACGGCGACGTGTACAAGTGCACCGAGTTCCGCATCCCGGGTGCCGGCAAGGCAGAGCTGGTGTTCACCGGGGCGGACGGCACTGAGCAGCGCGCGACTGTGTTCGACTTTGAGGGTGCCGGTGTCCTGCAGGGACAGTACAACAAGGACGATTCCATCCGCAGCTTCGCCCGCAGCTGCTTCAACTATGCTCTGGACGTGAAGCAGGATCTGTGGTTCGGCGCAAAGGATACCATCTCCAAGAAGTATGACCACACCTTCAAGGATATCTTCCAGGAGACCTATGATGCCGAGTACAAGGAAAAGTTCGAAGCAGCCGGGATCACCTACTTCTACAGTCTCATCGATGACATCGTTGCCCGTGTTATCCGCAGCGAGGGCGGCTTTGTCTGGGCCTGCAAGAACTACGACGGCGATGTCATGAGCGATATGGTGTCCACGGCCTTCGGCTCTCTGGCTATGATGACCAGCGTTCTGGTCAGCCCGGACGGCAAGTACGAATACGAGGCCGCCCACGGCACTGTGACCCGCCATTACTATAAGTATCTGAAGGGCGAAAAGACCTCCACCAACCCCATGGCCACCATCTTTGCATGGTCCGGTGCGCTGAAGAAGCGCGGCGAGCTGGACAAGCTGCCTGAGCTGGTAAAGTTCGGCGAAGCACTGGAAGCTGCCAGCCTGCAGACTCTGAACGACGGCATCATGACCAAGGATCTGTGTGCACTGGCAGAGGGCATCACGCCCACCGCCGTGGACAGCGAAGGCTTCATCAAGGCTATCCGCACCCGTCTGGAAGCAAAACTGGCCTGATTTACAGTGACATAAAATAAAAAACCGGAACCGTAGCCAACATAGCTTACGGTTCCGGTTTTGTCATTTTTGGGGGTTACAACTGCAAGGCGTCCAGTACCTCATTCACCACGTCCAGCGGCACCTGACCCGGCGCGCTGGCCTGCCCGGGGTTGGCGAAGGTCATGGCCGAGCCAAAGGCTTCCCCGGCCAGACGGCTGACTGCGCCCAGTGCGCCCATGCTCATGGTGATAACCGGCGTTTCCGGGTGCTGCTCTGCCATTTCGGCAGTGGCGGCCAGAAGCGTCAGCACATCGGTGCGGCTCTGCGGCATCACGGCCAGCTTGGGCAGGTCGGCACCGGCTTGCTGCATCTGCACCATGCGGGAGACAAGCTCTGCCTGCGGAGGCGTTTTCCGGAAGTCGTGGCTGGAACAAACGACCTTTGCTCCGGCGGTGTGGGTGTCTTTGATCAGCCCGGCCAGATCGGTCCCAGCGGTGAAGAATTCAATGTCGATCAGATCAGCACAATCTGTATCGAGAACGGTACGAATATAACGGAGGTACTCTTCATGCGTCAGGCTGACGTTGCCGCCCTCGGCTTTTGTGCGGAAGGTGATGAGAAGCAGCTTATCCTTCAGGGCAACACGCAGCTTTGCCGCACAGTGTGCAATGACACCAAGATCTTTTGCACCCTCAAACAGGTCAACGCGCCATTCCACGCAATCCGCACATAATGTGGAAAATTCAGCGGTCTTTTCCAGAATGGATGCTTCGGTATACTCGACGATGGGAACGATGACTTTGGGGCGGCCTTCTCCGATGCGGCAGCCGCGGACAGAAATGCAGGACATGGCAGCTCTCCTTATATATAGATATAGAAAATGGATAATGTATCATAACCATGATACGTTGTGCCCGCCTGCTTGTCAAGCAAGCAAAACGGGCTTTGCCCGCCGCAGCTGCTGTGCAGCTGCGGCGCTGGGGCCTTACGGTTTGCTGCCGTTTTCGGGATACGCAAAAAACTTTCAAAAAACTTGTCAAAAAGTGTTGACAGGGAAGCGGGAGTGTGGTACTATACTTGAGCGCCAAGCGCTGAGACAAAAGAATGACTTCTGAAGTCTCAGCACGAAGCCTTTGAAAAGAACCAATAGACGTTCAAAAACACCAGCTGATACTGAGATGTTGAGAACACTCCAAGTTCAGAAAAGTTCAAAAGCTTCGAAAAAAAGGACTTGACAAAAAACCACTTCGGTGGTAAAATAAACAGGTCGTCAGCCGAAAGGTTGAAGCGCACAGGACCTTGAAAATTGAACAATATCGAAAGAACTTGTAACGGAACCTATTTTCGTGTTGGAAAAACACGGTAAACAATTCCAAACAAAAGTAATTCACACAGGACGCAAGCGATTGCGTGCTGAGCGAAACAAGATTTAACACTTTTAAGTGATAAATATCATTTATAAAGAGTTTGATCCTGGCTCAGGACGAACGCTGGCGGCGCGCCTAACACATGC
>ENA-ORCP01001358-ORCP01001358.1-human-gut-metagenome-genome-assembly--contig:-NODE-1358-length-21145-cov-6.653883_pt1 | contig 21145 bp, 19 predicted proteins | sample MGYA00242990_ERZ507991 | MGnify/ENA primary metagenome ERZ507991 (study PRJEB26167, sample SAMN06115496) | human gut metagenome | host: Homo sapiens | place: China:Henan | collected 2015-05-07... | reverse complement strand
GCCTACACCGTGGAGACCGAGGGCGTGGAGCAGGAGGACTGGCAGAACGGCTGGCGCAAATACTACCACCCCATGGAGATCGGCAAGCGGCTGGCTGTTGTGCCCTCGTGGCAGGAGTACGACACCGACCGCGTCAAGTTGGTGCTGGACCCCGGCCTTGCCTTCGGCACCGGCGGCCACGAGACCACCAGCCTGTGCATGGAAGCGCTGGACGAGCGGGTAACCGGCGGCGAGCGGGTGCTGGACATCGGCACCGGCAGCGGCATCCTTGCCATTGCAGCCCTCAAGCTGGGCGCTGCCGCGGCCGAGGGCGTGGACATCGACCCCGTGGCCGTGCGCACCGCCGGTGAGAACGCTGCCCTGAACGGCGTGCAGGATAAGCTGACCGTGCTGGTGGGCGACCTGTCCGACAAGGCCAGCGGCCAGTACGACATCATCACGGCCAACATCGTGGCCAACGCCATCCTCAGCCTGGCCCCCGCCGTGCCCGGCCTGATGGCCGAAGGCGCCGCCTTCATTGCCAGCGGCATCATCGACAGCCGCAAGGACGAGGTGATCGCCGGACTGGAAAAGGCCGGTCTCGCCGTCGTGGAAGTCAAGGAAAAGCGCGGCTGGGAGTGCATCGTCTGTAAGAAGGCGTAACAAGAGGCTTTTCAGGAGGAACTATGCCGCACCGTTATTTTACCACTGAGATCTCCGACGGCACCGCCACCCTACGTGGAGCGGATGCCCACCATCTGGCCCGGGTGATGCGCGCCCGGCTGGGGGACACTGTCATCTTATGCGACGGCAACGCCGTGGAATACACCGCCACCATCACCGGCTTCGGGGATGAGTGCGTAGAATTTTCGGTGGAACCGGGCTATCCCAGCGCCGCCGAACCCAGCGTGGAAGTCACCCTGCTGGCGGGCTATCCCAAACAGGACAAACTGGAACAGATCATCAAGCACGGTGTGGAGCTGGGCGCTGCGCACATCGTGCCCTTCTTCAGCCGGTACTGCGTGGCTGCCCCCAAAAAGGAAGAGCAGAAGAACGAGCGCTACAACCGCATCGCGCTGGAAGCCGCCAAGCAATGCGGCCGGGGCGTGCTGCCGGACGTGGCGCTGCCGCTGCCCAATTTCGGGGCGGTGTGCCGCACCTTTGACCGGTACGATCTGGTGCTGTTCTGCTACGAGTGCGGCGGTGCTCCCCTGCGGGACCTGCTGGCGGCTGCAGCGCCTGTCGACGGCCAGAAGCTGAAAATCGCCGTCGTGACCGGGGCCGAGGGCGGCTTTGCCGCCGAGGAGGCCGAAATGGCCGCAAAGGCCGGTGCAAAGACCGTGGGCCTTGGCCCCCGCATCCTGCGGTGCGAGACCGCCCCGCTGGCGGTGCTTTCCTCCGTGATGACCCTGACCGGAAATCTGGAATAACATTTACAAAAACAAAGGGGACTGCGATGCAGTCCCCTTTGTTTTTGTATCAGCTTTCCAGCAGAGCCTTTTTAACGTTGAGCAGATTCTGAGGGCTGACCGAGAACTTTCGCAGCCCCAGTTCCAGATACTGCACGGTGTTGGCCGGGTTGCCCACGGCAAGGCCGCAGATGGTCACCGGCACATTGCCGGCCTTTGCAGCGTCCATCACCATAGTGATAAGCTTTTTCATCGCATGACTGGCCGGGCGGTAATAGTGCTCGGCGCTGGCCAGTTCCCGGTCGGCGGCATGGGTGTACTGGGTCAGGTCGTTGGTGCCGATGACGAGGAAGTCGCATCCGTGGGCCACAAATTCCTCTGCCGTCAGGCAGGCTGCCGGGATGCTGAGCATCACGCCGAATTTCGTTTCCTCGTTGAAGGGCACGCCCCGTTCCCGCAGATGCTCCCGGCAGCGCTCCACCACACGCATGGCGGCGTCCCAGTCCTCCACGTCGGTCACCATGGGGAACATCACCCGCAGCGGGCCGCGGGCTGCTGCCCGCATCAGGGCACAGATCTGGGTCTCGAACTGGCGAGGCTGGCGCAGGCTGTTGCGGATGCCCCGCAGCCCCAGTTTGGAGGACTGCAGCCCCTGATAGGCGTCCGCCATGGTGCGGTCGGCACCAAAGTCGAAGGTGCGCACCGTCACCGGCTTGCCCTGCGCTGCGGCAAGGCAGGAGCAGTAGAAGAAATACTGTTCCTGCTCGTCCAGAATGCGCCCCGGCAGCATCATGTAGCTGCTGCGCAGCAGGCCCACGCCGCCCGCGCCGGACTGCATGGCCGTGTCAATGTCCTCGGGACCGAAGCAGTTGGCCAGCAGTTCAAACTCCCGGCCATCCTTCGTGCGGTCGGGCAGGTCGCGCAGCAGGCTCATCTCTTCGTTCTCCCGCTGCAGTTCGCAGATGCGGGTCTCGGCCTGCTGGCGGGCCTCGGCGTCCGGGTCCAGAATGCACTCGCCCTTGGTCGCATCCAGAATGACCGTGCGGCCGTCGCAGTCATCCAGAAAATCCCGGCCCACCTGCACGACGCCCGGAATATTCATTGCCCGGGCAATGATGGCGGCATGGCTCTGGCCGCTGCCCTCGGCAGTGATGATACCCAGGATCATGCCGGACGGCACACTGAACAGGTCGGTTGGCATGAGCCGGTCAGCGGCAAGGATGACCGGGTGGTCCAGCGCCAGCCACATACGGGGGCGGTTGGTCAGGATGTTGATGACCCGGCGGGTCGCGTCCAGAATATCCACGCTGCGCAGCTGCATGTAAGGGTTATCCTTCATGTTGGCCAGCTGGTCGGCGTAGCGCTGACCCACCTGATTCATGGCCGCCGCCGCGCCGATGCCTGCATTGATGCAGAAGCGCACCTCGTTCATCATGCCTTCGTCTTCCAGCATCATGCTCTGGAACTGGAAGATGGCCTGCTCGGTGGGCGCAGCACGGTCTGCCATGGAGTCCAGCTCCGTCTGCGCCGTGTGGATGGCGTCGGTCAGCATCTGCAGCTCCCGTGCCGGACTGAACGGCCCCACCGTGGACGTTTCCACATGATGTTCCAGCCGGCTGACCTGCCCCAGCACCAGCCCCGGCGAAGCGGAAGAGCCTTTATACACCTTCATTCTCTGTCACCTCCGGCAGCACAGGCTCTGCGTCCGGCGTGGTCAGGGTGCGCCAGACAATCGCCTGCAGGAACGTATTGGGCACCAGTGCCGCCAGCGCCGCCTGTGCGGCGTCGGCGCTGCCCTCGAACAGCGGGGCGAAGCTCTGCATCCGCGCCTGATCGCAGGTGGCAAGAAAAGCATCCCCCAGCGTATGGGTCGTGTAATACTTTGCGGGGTCCACTCCGGCATCTTCGGCGGCGGCTTCCAGCGGAGCAAGCTCCGCGTCCTTCATCTTTGCCAGCAGCAGCGCCGCGTCCGCCGTCAGGGTGACGGGGTATTTTTCCCGCACCGCCTTCTGCACGGCTTCAAATTTCGCCCGGAAGGCCGCTGCATCCGCGCTGCTGGCCGGGCCGCTGTCCACAGCATAGGCGCAGCCCCGGATGCGTCCGAAGGCGCGCAGGGTATCGTGATAGCCCAGCTCGATGTTGCGCCGGGCGGTGTCCGGGTCAAAGTGGAGGATGTCCCCCAGCTCCCAGTAGCTGCGCACCATCACGGTGGGCAGGCCGGTCAGGTTGGGGCGGGTGATGCCCACGCCCTCAAGGTCTACGCAGACCAGCTCTTCCGCGCCCATCTTTTTGGCCAGACCGGTGGGCATATTGTCGCTGTAACCGCCGTCCAGAAACTTCACCCCGTCGATCTCCCGCGCCCGCAGGGCGGGGAAGCAGGCGGCGGAGGCCATCAGATAATCCCGGACTCTGCCCGCCGGGATCTCATCCAGCGTCAGCTCCCGGGGCTTCAGTCCCCGCTGCTCCACCGTCACCAGACCGAACCGGATGGGTGCGGCGCGCAGGGCATCCTCGTCCAGCACCCGTTCCACGATCTCCTCCAGCGGGGAAACGTCCATGCCGCCGGCCTTCACGACGCTGCGCAGAAACTGGTGCAGCGCCGAGAGGTCCGCATCCTGCTCCGGCAGCTCCATCACGTCCCGGCTGCGGATGGTCAGCCACATATCCCGGGCGGTCTCGTACTGGTCCAGCACGAACATGGCCCCGTTCAGGCTGCCCACACTGGTGCCGGTGATGATCTGCGGGTGCCAGTCCAGCTCCATCAGAGCGCGCCACACACCCACCTGATAACTGCCGCGCGCGCCGCCGCCTGCCAGCACCAGCGCCTTCTGCCGTTGTTCCATCGTCTGCCCTCCCTTGCGGATACTCCTGTTTTTGTTTGATTATAGCATATTTCTTGCAAAAATTCTCCCGCTTTTTGTAAATAAACCGCTTTCTGCCGGTTAAGAAACATGCTATAATGATTGGGATACTTTAAAAGGAGACTTTTTCCCATGCGCTGCAGACAATGGATCTTTGATATGGACGGCACCCTGACCGACAGTATGACCGTGGTGTGGGAGGGCGCACCGGATGCCCTTCTGCGCCGCTACGGCCGCACGCCGAAGGAAAATCTGCGTTCCGTCCTGCTGGCCATGGGCATGCAGGAAGGTGCCCGGTATCTGATCCGGGAATACGATCTGCCCCTGACCGAGACGCAGTATTACGACGTGATGCGGGAAGTCATCGCCGAACTGTACGAGACGGTGGAGCTGAAGCCCGGCGTGCGGGAAATGCTGGCAAAGCTCAAGGCCGAAGATGCCCGCCTGTGCCTGTGCTCCAATACATGGGCAGAACAGTGCAGAACCGTGCTGAAGCGTCTGGGTGTGCTGGACTGCTTCGAGTTCATCGTGGAGGCGCAGGGCGCACTGCACAAGAGCCGCCCGGAAGTTTTTGCCGAGTGCATGTCCCGGCTGGGCGGGGCAGACCCCGCCTGCTGCGCCGTCTGCGAGGATGCCGTCTATGCCGCCTCCACCGCCCACAAAGCGGGCTACTACGTCGTAGGCATCGCCGACCGCACCTCCGCTTCGGACGAGCCGGAAATGCGGCGCATCTGCGACCAGTTTCTTTCCGGCTGGGATCAGCTGGACTGGACCGCCGTCTGATTTTCTGCCGTTCAGCAAAGAACCGGCAGAGAAGAACCGCCCTGCGCGGTTCTTCTTTTTCGCTTGATTCCCGTCCCTTGCATTTTCAGGGGCCAGGGAGTATGATAATAGAAATAAGCCTGCCCGTCTGGCAGGGACCATTTTTGATTTTACCGCATTGTGCGTTCTGACAGATCTAAAAAAACAGAAGAGGAGACTCCCGTCATGAACAACCCGCTCGTCAGCATGATCGTGCCGGTGTACAACGTACAGGACAGCGTTGCCCGCTGCCTGGAGAGCCTTTGTGCACAGACGTGGAAAAACATTGAGATCATCCTGATCAATGACGGCTCCCGCGATGAAAGCTATGCCATCTGCGAGAGCTTTTGCCAGAAGGACCCCCGCATCGTTCTGGTGGATAAAAGCAACACCGGCGTATCCGACACCCGCAACTGCGGCCTGTCCCTTGCGAAGGGCGACTATGTGCAGTTCGTGGACAGCGACGATTATATCGAGCCGGACTTTACCGAGCATCTTGTCACCGCCGCCGAAGCGCACCACGCCGATCTGGTCATTTCGCCTTACTGGATGGTCATCCCGGCCAACTCCACCCGGATGGCTGCCGCCATGGAAAACCTGCAGGAGAACCTTGGCATCGAGCCGGAGAAAAAACCGGACGAGATCCATGAATACGGTTTTCTGCCCGAGGGCATATATGACCGCGACACCTTCGCGCTCCGCCTGATGGATATGCCGGCTTCCTTCTTCTACAGTGTGCTGTGGAACAAGCTTTACCGCCGCGACATTCTGGTCCGGAATAATCTTCAGTTCACCAGCGAGGTGCGCTGGGCCGAGGACATGGTGTTCAATCTGGATTACCTTCTGTACGCAAAGGTCTGTGTTTCCATCTCCACACCGGGCTACCACTATGTGCAGAACGCCCAGAGCCTGCTGCACACGCAGATCAACCCGGCAGCTCTCGTGCAGAACAAACTGCAGATGTTCCAGTACTACAAGGAACTGTATACAAAACTCGGGCTGTACGACGAGGTCCAGCCGCAGCTGTACCGCTATCTGGTCGCTTTTTCCGAGAGCGGTGCTCCGTCCGGCACGCTGACAAGTTTTCTGTCCGATCTGTCCCTGCGGTGGGCACGCCGTTCTGCCGAGCCAAAGGCCCCGGCTTCTCATACGGACCCCGACCGCACCTGACACCCCTGAATACAGCAAAAGAGCCGCGTTGAGCGGCTCTTTTTTCATCTTATCCCATTATGTACGGAACCATGCCTGAAGGGCCTCCCGCACAGCGCTTTCCCGTCCGCGGGGGATGGGCACTCTGGCTCCGCTGGCCATCAGCAGTTCGCCCGCCGTCTGCAGCCGTACTGCTGCCAGACTGACCACATACGAGCGGTGCGGCTGCAAAAAGCGTCCGTCCTCCAACAGCGGCCTTGCCACCTCGGAGAACGGCACCCGCAGCGACAGGGACGGTACATCCTCGCCGCTGCACAGGTGGAAATGCACGACATGGTGGGTGCACTCCAGATATTCGATCTCCGCATAGGCCAGAACCCGCAGCCCGGCGGCTGTGCTCACGGTCATGGCGGGGCCGTACTCCGGCTCGGTGGCCCGGTCCAGCAGGGCCGAAAGTTCCTGCTGGTGCACCGGCAGCAGCAGATACTGCATGGCGTCCACCCGGAAAGCGCTGTAGGCGTGCGCCGGGGTGCGGGCAACGAACGCGATGGGCGCTCTGCGGCCCTGTCGGCGCAGCTCGGCAGCCGCTTTCAGCCCGGCGGGTTCCGCTACGGCCGGCAGCTCGATGAGATACAGATCGATCCGTTCGGCCCCCGCTTCCCACCGCAGCAGCTGTTCCGGGTCGGCCAGCTGCTGCACGATGCAGGCGTCCTCACGCCGGGCGAAGTATTCCATGCACTGGCGTTCCAGCCCGCTGCGCAGGCCCGCATCCGGGCCGCAAATGGCAATGTGAAAGATCATACCCTCAGCAGCCGATGGCGGCGCACTTTTCGGACAGCCAGACCCGTTCTTCGTCGTTCAGGTGCGGGGCAAGCTTTGTGAACACGGTGCGGTGGTAGTTGTTCAGCCAGTCGATCTCGTCGCGGTCCAGCACGCCGGACAGGATGGGCGAGGTGGCAATGGGCACGAACATCAGCGGCTCAAAGCCCAGGAAAGTGCCGTACTGGTTGTCGGCCTTGTGCACGCAGACCAGTTCGTTCTCGATGCGCACGCCCACGAGGTCGGTCTCATACACGCCCGGCTCGTCGGTGACCACCATGCCCGGGCGCATGAGCACAGAGTTCGTGCCGCGCAGGCTGTGGGGGCCTTCGTGGACATTGCCCACAAAGCTGACGCTGTGGCCGGTGCCGCAGCGGTAGTTGATGAGGTGACGCCACAGCGGTTCGCGGGCGATGGTATCGATCATCTTGCACTCGCAGTAGTCCAGCCAGACCGCCTTGGCCAGGTCGATGTGGCTCTGCAGCGTCCAGGTGTAGAACTTCTTCTCGTCCTCGGTCAGCTCACCCAGCGGGTAGGTGCGGGTGATGTCAGTGGTGCCGTCCATATAGGTGGCACCGCTGTCCACCAGCAAAAAGCCCTTGCGCTGCAGCACGGCGTGGTTTTCCGGGGTGGCGTGGTAGTGCATCATGGCCGCATTGCCGCCGTAAGCCGCAATGGTGCCGAAGCTCTCCACGATGAACTTATCGGTATTGCTGCGGTACTTGTGCAAGATCTCGTCCACGGTCAGCTCAGTCAGGGTCTCACCGGCAGCAAGGCGCTGCTCCAGCTCGATCTGGAACCGCACCATGGCCACGGCGTCCCGGATGTGGGCTTCCTTGGTGTGAGCCAGCTCGGTGTCGTTCTTTACGCCCTTCATCATCAGCAGGGGGTCGGTGCCGTTCTTCACGGTGAGGGCAGGGTTCTGCTCCAGCACCTGATACACGGCGTAGTTGACGGTGGACGTCTCAGCCAGCACGGTCTGCGGCTCGGTCTCGGCTGCCATGAAGTCCAGCACGGCATCATACTCAGCCAGCGTCACACCGTTGGCGGCAAGCTCGGCCTTTGCTTCCGGGGTGACACGGGCGGTGTTGATGAACAGAACAGCCCGGTCCGGGGTGACGTAGCAGTAGGCCATCGCATAGGGGGTGCACTCGATGTCCATGGCGCGGAGGTTCAGCAGCCACGCGAGGTTATCCAGCTTGCCCACGAACTGCGCCGTGCAGCCCTGCTCCTTGATCTTTGCGCGCAGCTGGTCCAGCTTTTCGGCAGGGGAGAAGCCCGCATATTCCTTCGGCAGGATCCACGCCGGGGTGTCCGGCAGGGCAGGACGGCCTTCGGTCCACAGCTCGTCCTCGAGATTCAGCGTCTTGATGATGCCGTGCTTCGGCTCCAGCGCCTTTTTCAGGCCGTTGACCAGCGCGGTGTTGGCGGTCAGGCCGCACAGACCCAGCGTTTCGCCCTCGCCGAGGACCTTTGCGCAGTATTCTTCCACGGTGGGCACGCCCGGCTCGCCCATGCGCATCAGCTGGATCTCGGTGCCGGCGATCTCCTTTTCGGCCTGCACAAAGTACCGGCCGTCGGCCCACAGGGCACTCTCGGTGCGGGTGACGACAAAGTTGGAGTTCTCGCCGTGGAAGCCCGAGAAGTAGGTCAGGCTGGTGTAGTGGTAGGGCAGGTATTCGCTGGCGTGGGGGTCGCCCACAGGGATCAGATAAACAGCCACGCCGTTTGCGGCCATGGCCTCGCGCAGAGCGGCAAGCCGCTCGGGAACGGTATTCATGCTCATATTGTTCTTCTTTCTGCCGGAAAAACGCCCGGCGGCGGTGATTTTTACTGGCTTTATTGTATCATTCCCCGGGAAAGATTGCAATGCGGGAGCACCCAGACTCAAAAACGCAACCAAATTGCAAAAAATGTTACAATTTTTTCTTGAAAAAGGGCGTTTTCCCATTGACAGGCTTGTTATAATAGGGATGTAAGATTTTTTGAGCCAGCACTCTGCGGCTCTGTGTGCTACAAAAGAAAGAGGCATTTGAATCATGACCAAAATCGATATTTTCTCCGGCTTCCTTGGTGCCGGTAAGACGACCCTGATCAAGAAGCTGATCAAAGAGGCTTTCGCAGGCCAGCAGGTGGTTCTGATCGAGAACGAGTTCGGTGAGATCGGCATCGACGGCGGCTTCCTGAAGGAGTCCGGCATCCAGATCAATGAGCTGAACGCCGGCTGCATCTGCTGCTCTCTGGTGGGTGATTTCCGCACCGCCCTGCAGCAGGTGGTGGAGCAGTACCACCCCGACCGCATCGTCATCGAGCCCTCCGGCGTGGGCAAGCTCTCCGATGTGACCCGCGCTGTGGAAGGCGTGGCCGAGCATCTGGATGTGCAGCTGAACAGCTTTGTCACCGTGGCCGATGTGAACAAGGTCAAGATGTATATGAAGAACTTCGGCGAGTTCTATGACGACCAGATCAGCCACGCAAGCTGCATCCTGCTCAGCCGCACCCAGACCGCCAGCGAGGAGAAGATCGCCGCTGCCGTGGCGCTGCTGCGTGAGAAGAACCCCACCGCCACCATCGTCACCACCGCATGGGATGACCTGACCGGTGAGCAGATCCTGAAGGCCATGTCCACCAAGGATGACTTCAAGGCAGAGCTGATCGCCATGGCTGCCAAGGCAAACGAAGAGCACACCCACGAGGATGAGGAAGAAGAACACGAGCATCACCATCATCACTATGATGAGAACGGCGTGTGCAGCTGCGGTCATCATCACGATCATGACGATGACGACGAGGATGAGGATGAGCACGAGCATCACCACCACGATCATGACGAAGATCATGACCACGATGATCATTGCTGCTGCGGCCACCACCATGACCACGACGATGATGACGATGAGGACGAGCACGAACATCATCACCATGATCATGACCACGATGGCCATTGCTGCTGCGGACATCATCACCATCATCACGACCACGACGCCGACGAGGTGTTCACCAGCTGGGGCGTCGAGACGGCCCGCAAGTTCACCAAGGCCGAAGTGGAGCACGCTCTCACCGAGCTGGACACTGGCAATTACGGCATGATCCTGCGCAGCAAGGGCATCGTGGACGGCGGCACCGACGGCTGGCTGGAATTCGACTATGTGCCCGGCGAGTGGGAAGTGCGTACCCGCAGCGCAGATGTGGGCGGCAAGCTGGTGGTCATCGGCTCCAAGCTGAACGAGAAGGCCATTGCAGAGCTGTTCGGCTGCTGATTCCGTGTGAGATAAAAAGGAGAAACCATACCTTATGGCAAAAGAAATTCCGGTCTATCTGTTTGTAGGCTTCCTCGAGAGCGGCAAGACCAAGTTCATTCAGGAGACCTTTGAAGACCCCAACTTCGATTCCGGCGACAAGACCCTGCTGCTGATCTGCGAAGAGGGCGAAGAAGAATACAATCCCAAGAAGTTTGCTTTCCCCGGCGTGACCGTCAAGGTCATTGAAGACAAGGCCGAGCTGAACCCGCAGAATCTGGCAAAGCTGGAAAAGGAAGCCGACGCAGGCCGCGTGGTCATCGAGTACAACGGCATGTGGCTGCTGCAGGATCTGGCCGAGGCCCTGCCCGAAAGCTGGATCGTGTACCAGTGCATCGCCACCGCCGACGGCACCACTGCCCTGACCTACGCCCGCGACAACTCCATGCGCAGCCTGCTGCTGGACAAGATCGCCCGCAGCGAGCTGATCGTGTTCAACCGCGCCGAGGCCGTGAATAACGATGACGCCCGTCAGGAGCTGCACAAGCTGGTGCGTCAGGCTTCCCGCAAGTGCGACATTGCCTACGAGTTCGCCGACGGCAGCGTTGCCTACGACGATATCCCCGACCCGCTGCCCTTTGATCTGGACAAGCCCGTTGTGGAGATCGGCGACGACGATTTCGGCATCTGGTACATGGACTGCCAGGACGAGCCGCAGAAGTACACCGGCAAGACCGTGAAGTTCCTGGCACAGGTGTGCCAGACCAACCGCGCCGGCAAGAACAGCTTTGTGCCCGGCCGTTTCGCCATGACCTGCTGCGTACAGGACATCCAGTTTGTGGGCTTCCCCTGCAGCTACGACGGCTACAAGGCACTGGAGCAGCGTGCATGGGTGCGCGTGACCGCAAAGGTAGGCTACAAGTTCCACAACATCTACCGCGGCAAAGGCCCGGTGCTGACCGCCATCTCGGTGGAGCCTGCCGAAAAGCCGCTGAACGATGTGGTAACATTCTCTTAACCCGAAATTTCAAGGAGGTTCCGGCATGAAAACACTGTTCCGTATCCTTGGCACGGCCGCCGCTGTGGCCGTTACCGGCGCTGCCATCGTGGCGCTGGACAAGATCCTGAACCAGAAAGACCCGTTCCATGTGGAAGAGGTCGAGTTCCCCGAAGAGGCCGAGCAGGACGCCGAAGAGGCAGAAAAGACTGCCGAAGCCTACGCCGAGGGCGAAGCAAAGGCAGAGCAGCCCGCTGAGGCTGAAGCTGCTGCGCCGGAAACTCCCGCCGAACCGGAAGCTCCCGCACAGCCTGTCCCCGAAGAAGCACCTGCCGCCGAAGCTCCGGCTTACGACCCGGAGGCTCCGAACCCCAATCCCGTTGAGGCCGGCCCTGCCGTTGCCCCGAAGGATGAAAACGGCAAGTTCGACCCGACTAAAATCGCAGAGCCCAGCGATTTCGGCGACTGGGAAGAACAGGGCTGCAAGGGCTGATTTTTCCATAACAACAAAGAGGACGATGTGCGCTGCATCGTCCTCTTTTTATTTATTGTCCTCTTGCCAGTTGCTGCAGCTTTTTCTTGTCCAGCACCTGCACACCGCCCCGGAACAGCCGCACCCAGCCTTCCTGCGCGAAGTATTTGAGCATCCTGCTCACCACCTCGCGGGCCGAACCCATGTACCGCGCGATCTGGTCGTGGGTCATGCGCACCTCGTCGCCGCCGGTCTTGGCCAGCTCGTCGGTGAGGAAAATGGCCAGCCGCCGGTCGGCGCTCATGAACAGCACCTGCTGCATCGTCCACATGCTGTCCGAGAAGCGCTCGGCCGTCATCTGATAGGCGTAACAGCGCACATACACGTTCTGCTGCATCAGCCTGCGGAAGATGCCTGCGCTGATGCACAGCGCTTCGGTGTCCTCTTCGGCATCAATGTACAGGTCGATGTTCACCGAGTCCATCACGCAGGAAGCGGACAGAATGCACACCTCCCCGCCGAACAGCCGGTAGAGGGTCACGTCCCGGCCGTCTTCCGAGAGCAGGTAAGCCCGCAGCTGCCCCGACCGCAGCAGCAGGATGCCCACGCAGCTTTCCAGCGGGCTGTGCACCCGGGCACCCTTCGCGTATTTTACCGGCCGGGTATACCGGCAGAGCAGTTCCTGCTCGTCGGCAGTCAACTGCTCCCAGAAGGGGAACGCACAGGCAAGGCACCCGCGGTTTTCATTTGATGTTTCCGGCATGATGCGTCATCCTTTCCGCAGGGCCTTGACCGCTTCGGTGGCGGCCTGTGCGCCCTCATATACAGCCTTTGCCACCTGAAGCAGCCCACCGGTACAGTCACCCGCTGCATACAGGCCGGGCACGGTGGTCTGCATCTTCTCATCCACCACGATGCGGCTGCCGTCCACTTCGGCTCCCAGTTTCCGGGCCAGCGCCGTGCTGCCTGCCACGCCCAGTGCCGCGAACACGCCGCTCACGGCCAGCGTTTCGCCGCCGGACAGCTGCACACCGGTGACAACGGTTTCGCCCAGAATGGCCTCCACCTTCTGCGGGAGCACCTTCACCTCCGGCGGGAACGCCGCCGTCAGCGGTGCGCCGTCGGTCAGCAGGGTGACGCTCTTCACCACCGGCAGCAGCTCCTGCACCTCATGCAGGGCGTACTCGCCGCTGCCCAGCACGGCCACGTCCTTTCCGCGGTAGAAAAAGGCGTCGCAGGCGGCGCACCAACTGACGCCGTGGCCTTCCAGCCCGGCGAAGCCCGGGATGCGCGGTGCCGCGCGGGAAGCTCCCATGGCAAGGATCACAGCGTCCGCCGGGTAACCTCCATCCAGTGTTTCTACTGTGAGTTTATCGGTATAGGTCAGTCCCACCGCTTCGGCGGCGACGAACTTCACGCCCAGACGCTTTGCATTTTCGATGCTGCGGCGTTCCAGCTCGACGCCGGAGACCGGCTGGGCAAAGCCGTAATAGTTTTCGATTTTTTCGGCGCGGTCCAGCGCACCGGAACCTTTGGTCAGCACGGTAGTATCCGCACCGGCGCGGACGGCGTACAGCGCGGCGGACACGCCCGCCGGGCCGGAACCGATGATGATGATTTTTGGCATGGTGTTCTCCTTTGCAGGTCAACGATTCAGAATAGCCTCCGCGTTCGCTCTGGCTATTTTCAGCGGAAAAATCATTTTTATAATTGCAAATCAGGAAAATCTGCGGATCTTCCCGATTTGCTTTTTCACGGGTGGGGCCGCAGCGGCAAACAGCATCTGTCACACCGTTCCCCTCATCAGTCATGCCGCTTCGCGTCCTGACAGCTTCCCCCGAGGGGGAAGCCTTTCTTCTAGTATACTCTCTTTTCTCCCCGATTTCTGTGACCCGGTCGCAAAAATCAAATTTTTGTCGGCACCTGCCACTTTTCAGGCGAAAAAGAGTATGTTATACTGTTTCAGTCCACTGAATTTTCTGCCACGGAGGCTTATTTTATGACCAAACAACGTATCCTTTTCATCACCACCGGCGGCACCATCGCCAGTGTGCGCACCCAGCAGGGCCTGAAACCGGTGCTCACCAGCGAAGAGCTGCTGGCGCATCTGCCCGAGCTGAACGACCTGTGCATCCCCGAAACGCTGGCGCTGTGCAGCATCGACAGCACCGATCTCGGCCCTGAACACTGGCTCATGATGGCCAAGGCCGTGCAGGAGAATTACGCCCTGTACGATGGCTTCATCATCTGCCACGGCACCGATACGCTGGCCTACTCGGCTGCGGCGCTGTCCTACCTGATCCAGAACGCCGACAAGCCCATCATCCTCACCGGTGCCCAGCAGCCCATCTCCAACGAGATCACCGACGCCAAGAAAAACCTGCGCGACAGCGTGATCTGTGCGCTGGATCAGGGCAGCCGGGGCGTCATGGTGGTGTTTGGCGGGCACGTCATCGCCGGCACCCGCGCCAAGAAGAACAAGACCATCAGCTACGACGCTTTTGCTTCGGTCAACTTCCCGGAGCTGGCACTGGTGCAGGGCGACCGTCTGGTACGGTATATCCCGTCGCCGTGGCCCACCGGCCCGGTGGAGTTCGGCCGGACGCTGGACCCGAAGATCTTCCTGCTCAAACTGACCCCCGGCACCGACCCGGCTCTGATCCCGGAGATTTTCCGCCTGTACGACTGCGTCATCGTGGAAAGCTTCGGTGTAGGCGGCATCCCGCAGCAGCTCATGGACGCCTTTGCGGAAGGTCTGGGCGACTACGACAAGACCCACAAGGTGCTCATTATGACCACGCAGGTCACCTACGAGGGCAGCGATGTGGGCGTGTACGAAGTGGGCAAGCGGGTCAAGAACCGCTTCCGCTTCCTCGAAGCCCACGATATGACCATTGAGGCCGTGGTCACCAAGAGCATGTGGCTGCTGGCGCAGAACTGCGACAGCTTCGACCAGCTGCAGCAGCGGTTCTACCGTCAGATCAACTTTGACACCTTCTATCACTGAGCATCGATCAGCAAAAAGGACGCGGCAGACGCCGCGTCCTTTTTTGTTAAAACACCAGCTGCACCAGCAGCACATAACAGATCGTGCCGCCGGCCACGCTCAGCAGTGTTTCATGCTTCCACTTGTGCAGGCCGATGGTCACCAGAAGTGCAATGGCCTCTGGGATGCCGCGGCTGCCCGCAAAGGGGGTGACGCTCTTGAGGCAGTAAACGATCAACATCCCGAAAATGGCAGCGGGCAGCACCCGGCCCAGATACCGCACCACCTCCGGCGGCTGCTGATCCTTGGAAGAGAACACCACAAAAGGCAAAAAACGGGTCAGCATCGTGGCGGCCGTGCACACGGCAATGGTCAGCCCCATCTTAAGGGCGGTCATGCGTCCACCTCCTCATGCGCTGCGTTTGCTTCCGGCACGCTCTCAGCCTTTTCAATGGGCTTGCGCAGCACCAGAAGCAGCACCAGAATGCAGGCCATGGACGGCAGCAGGAAGCTGCCGGAGCCGAAGATTGCCAGACACACCAACGGGGCGGCAATGCCGATGAGCGCGCTGTAGTGCTGTTTGTCCTTTTCCCACTGATTGAGGAAGATGACCGTGAACATGGCGGTCATGACGAAGTCCACGCCCTCGGTGCTGAAGGGCAGTACCGAACCCACCACCGCGCCAAGGCCTGCGCTGAGCACCCAGTAGCACTGATCCAGGAAAGTGATGAAGAACATGAACCAGCCCTTGTCCACGCCCTCCGGCGGCTCGGCGGAGCAGGTGATGGAAAAGGTCTCGTCGCTCATGGCAAAGATCATATAAAAGCTGCGCCAGCCGCATCCCTTGTAGCGCTCCAGCATGGCAAGGCCGTAGAACAGATGCCGCGCCTGGATCATCAGCGCCATCAGAAAGGCCGACAGCGGCGAGAACGCGCTGAGCAAAAGGCTGGCCAGCACAAATTCCAGCGAGCCGCCGTAGACCACCGTGCCCATGAGCATGGGCATCCACACCGGCAGTCCCAGCGACTGCACATAGATGCCGTAGCCCATCCCCAGTACAAAGTAGCCCGCCAGCACCGGGATGGTCTGGGGCGCGGCGGCACGCAGAGCCGGCAGAACAGTCCCGTCCCGTTTTTGAAGTTTTATCGTTTCTGTATCCTGCATTTTTCTCTTTCAACCTATTATTTCTATCTGAATAATGTTTTTATTATAACAGGATTCTCTGCTTTTGCAAGAGCCTGCAGGCAGGTATTTTCGGCACAATGACGGAAAATTTATTTTTGATTTGTGCAGTTTTTAAGAATCCAAAGTCGTTTTTTTATTATTTTAACGCATTAAATAATTTTAAACGGTCCCGCCCAGCCAGATTTCTGCCCAAACTGCCGTTTTCGCTTTAGTCGTACTCATTTGACAACCGCCGTCGGTTTCGGTATCCTGTCCGTAAAGTAAGGACGCCGGGCACAAGATACCCGGCTTTTTTCGTTCAAGCTGCATTCAGAGGGAGGACGATCTTATGGCAAGCATAAAGAGACCGCCAAGGAGTGACCCTTCTCGAAAGAGAAAGAACGCCCTGCACGGCAGGGCGTTCTTTTTATGCCTTTTTCTCCACCGGAAACCACGCATCATCATAGCGGAAGGTCTCCGTCTCCCGGTACAGCGACACAATGCGGTGGGTCAGCGGCTGACCACTGAATACAAGCCCTTCGCGTTCCGCCATTTTCCGCACCGGCTCCATCTGCTCTGTCGAGATCGAGAAATCATCATTGATCCGCAGAATGGTATGGATGCAATGTCCTCCGGGGATCAGCACCGTCTGCGGCACAGCGGGAAATGCCGCCGTATAGCAGCGCTGCACACCGTATCCGACCTGCACCTCCTGCGCGGCGATCCGGTCTCCCTTCGGAAACGATTCCGGCAGAAGCAGGGTCGAATCCGCAAACGGGATGGGATAACCCTCTTCCGGATCGGGCAGCGCCGCCTGCCGGGCCGCAGCGCCTTTGCCCGGCATGACAAGCGGACACCAATAAAACCCGGGCCGGGTGCAAAGAGACGGTTCCACCCGGCCTGCCGCCACCAGAGCGATCGCATGGGCGCGGGCACGGGCGTGCTGTTCCACTTTCTGTTCCCATTCCAGCCGCTGCGCCAGCCTGTCGCAATAGTCTTCCAGCGCCCCGGCAAGCTCCGCTTCATCTCCGGCGCAGAGGATCCCCGCCGTCTCTTTCATGCTGCAGCCGCATTCCCGCAGGTTGCGGCAGTCCAGCAGACGCGCTGCATCTGAAACGGAATAGCTGCGGTAAGTGCCCTCCCGCTCCGGGTGCAAAAGCCCGGCTTCTTCGTAAAACCGGATGCCGCTGGCGCTGAAGCCGGTCATCCGGGATAAGGTGCCGATCTTCATTGGCTTTCTCCCTTCCTTTTTTCTTTATTATATCGGAGCAGGGCCGGAGGTTCAAGGCCGTTCTGCCCCATGAAACTCTACACCAACTGCAGACTTCCGGCAGATTCTGACGGCAAAAAAGCTGCCGACGCCCCCTGTTTTTGCCTGCTTGACCCTACAGCAGCAGTACATTGTATAATGTTTAACGAAGTCCGGTGCACGCCGGAACACATGAAGGAAAAAGAAGAAAGGAAACCTCACTATGCGTATTTCCCGCCGTAATTTCATCAAGAGCCTTACCGCTTCCACCGCCGGTGTTGCCGCAGCCGGCCTGCTGGCCAGCTGCAACAGCGCAGCTTCCTCTGCACCTGCTGCGTCCTCTGCTGCCGCCAGTGAAGCTCCCGCCGAGAGCACTGCCGCCGATGCTTCCTCTGTCCAGCCCGCTCAGCTGCTGGAGACGGATGTTGCCGTCATCGGTCTGGGTGCTTCCGGTATGCTGGCTGCTCTGGGCGCAGCCGACAAGGGTGCAAACGTGATCGCCATCGACACCGCTCCCAACTTTGAAGCCACCACCAACACCCACACCACCGGTTCCTGGCTGGTGGAAAGCAGCGAGCAGCTCAAGTATGACCACTATCTGACTCAGGAGCAGGCTTTCGGCCGCATCATGGAAGGCACCAACTATCAGTGCAACGGCAAGGTCGTGCGCAACATGCTCAAGGTCAGCGGCCGCGCCGCAGACATCATGATCCAGGGCGGCGTACAGTTCATGTACGCTTTTGCCAATTCGGACGAGAACACCGACTGGCTGAGCCGCGGCGGCCATGTCTATCTGGAAGAGGGTGAGCCCCGCGCCAACAACTTCCGCGAGATGTGCGCCGCCCGCTCCACGCTGACCACCATGTTCAGCACCCGCGCCACCCAGCTGCTGACCGACTCTGACGGCAAGGTCACCGGTCTGCTGGCCGAAGGCTCCGACGGCGTGATCCAGATCAACGCCAAGGCCGTGATCTGCTGCGGCGGCGGTTTCCTCGCCAACGCCGATATGGTCAAGGAGCACTTTGCCGGTGCCCAGATCGTCAATCAGGGCTTTGCCACGGTGGACGGCTCCACCATCCAGATGTGCCAGAGCGTCGGCGCACAGCTGGGCAAGAACTTTTCTGTCAGCTGCAACGAGATGGGTGCTGCCAACTTCAAGGCAAAGCCCCAGTACAGCTGGGCACCCGGCCGCAACACCAGCGCCTGCTTCTATCTGCCTCTGTTCGGCAACATCCTGATGGATAAGAACGGCGACCGTTTCATCAACGAGCAGCGCATGGCGGAGCAGACCATGTACACCGGCGAGCCGCTGATCCGCGACAGCGTTTACTACACGGTCATCGACAGCGCAAACCTCGAGCGCCTGAAGACCACCCCGGTCTACGACTTCCTGAGCGATGGCTCCAAGGCCAATATGGGCATGGCCCTGCTGGCCGGTTTCCAGGGTGTCACCCTGACCGAGATGGACAAGGACATTGAGCAGGCCATCAGCGAGGGCTGGGCTGCCAAGGCCGACACGCTGGAAGAGCTGGCTGAGAAGTTCGGCCTGACCCACATGGTCGATACCGTTGCCGCCTACAACGAAGCCTGCCAGAGCGGCCACGATGACGACTTCTTCACCCCGGCAGACTACCTGACCCCCGTGACCGAAGGCCCCTATTACATCTTCGAGTACAACCCCGGCGCATGGTGCACCATCGGTGGCATCAAGACAGACGGCAACTGCCGTGCACTGGATGCCGACAACCACGTCATCGGCGGCCTGTACGTTGCAGGCTGCGCCGCTGACCTGTGGAGCGTGCCCTACTATCAGGGCGGTTCCTGCAACGGCTTTTCTCTGGCTTCCGGCCTGCTGGCCGGTGAGACCGCTGCAGACGATCTCGTCTGAGCTTCCCGTGTAAAATCCATGTAGAAAAATGAAGGCTGCAGCTGTAAAAACGGCTGCAGCCTTTCTGCGTCCCTTGTATCCGGGTGCAACGCATGCTAAACTTGTCAAAAAAGGAGGCATTTTTATGTGGTTCGTTTTCGCGCTGGGCAGCGCCGTGTTTGCCGCGCTGACTTCCATTCTGGCCAAGATCGGTATCGAAGGGGTCAACTCCACGCTGGCCACTGCCATCCGCACCGTGGTGGTTCTGGCCATGAGCTGGGGCATGGTGTTCCTCACCGGCACCCAGACCGGCATCGGAGACATTTCCCGCCGCAGCTGGCTGTTCCTGATCCTGTCCGGCCTTGCCACCGGCGCAAGCTGGCTGTGCTACTACCACGCTCTGCAGATCGGTGCCGCCTCCAAGGTGGTGCCCATCGACAAGCTGAGCGTGGTCATCACGCTGGCGCTGGCCTTCATCGTCCTGCGTGAGCCGGTCACAGCCAAAAACCTCATCGGCTGCGCACTTATCACGGCGGGCACATTGTTCATGGTGCTGTAAACAAAAATTCTCGGGCGCAACGGCCCGGGAATTTTTTGTTTACTCTGCTTTTTCGTCCTTCTTTTTCAGCATGTCCAGCTCCGGCATCAGCTCGTTGCTGATGACCGAAAGCATCTCTTCCAGCTTGTCCACATCCTCTTCGGGGAAGCGCTGGCGCACACGCTCGATCACCGTGCTCAGATACGAATAGCTGATGTTGTAGTAATCGATATATTTCTGTGTGGGACGCAGGTGATACTCCCGCCGGTCGGTGGTGGACTGGATCTTTTCCACATAGCCCTTCTTCACCAGACTGCCGATCTTGTAGGCGGCATTGGGGGTGGAGATCTGCATCATACGGGAGAACTCCGCAATGGTGGGTTCGCCCATGGCCATGATTCCTTCCATGCAGAAGGACTCCACTGTGGTCAAAGTCGCTTCACGGGTGGCAAAACGCTGAAAAACGTTCTGATAAAAGTGCAGCTTGAATTTGGTGTATACATCCTGAAAAGCCTGTTCCAGCATGGATCGCGCCTCCGCTCGTTCGTTTTCTTTCAGTTTATCACAAGTTGCCCGCGACGGCAAAGCCCAATCATGCTTTTGCCTTTTTGATCGTGCGGGCGCGGATGATGCTGAGCACCACCAGCTCTATGACGATGGCCACGGCCAGCAGCACCAGCGAGGTGAACAGGCTGGCCCGGCTGCCCAGTACCGCCTGTGCCAGGCCGGTGATCACATAACACACCGCCGCGCAGGACGCCGCCGTGATGGCATAGGGCAGCTGGGTGGACACATGGTTCACATGGCTGCAGTGGGCACCCGCCGAGGCCATGATGGTGGTGTCGGAGATGGGGGAGCAGTGGTCGCCGCACACGGCGCCGGACAGGCAGGCCGCGATGGAGATGACCAGCATTTCACCTTCCGGGAATGCGTGGCACACGATGGGGATCAGAATGGAGAAGGTTCCCCAGCTCGTGCCGGTGGCAAAGGCCAGGAACACCGCCACCAGGAAGATGATCACCGGCAGCAGATACTGCAGCGCCGCAGCGGAGCCGCCCAGCAGATTGGCCACATAATACTTGGCACCCAGCAGGCCGGTCATGCCGGACAGGGTCCAGGCCAGCGTGAGGATGAGCATGGGGCTGACCATGGCCTTGAAGCCCTCCGGGATGCAGGCCGCAAAGTCCTGGAAGGTCATGACGCTGCGCACCCGGTAGAACACGAAGGTGAACAGCAGAGCAATGCTGCTGCCCATCACAAGGCCGGCAGAGGCGTTGCAGTCCGCAAAGGCGGTGACGAAGTCCACCCCGTCAAAGAAGCCGCCGGTGTAGATCATGCCGAAGATGCAGGCCGCGATCAGCACCAGCACCGGTGCGATCAGGTCCACAACATGGCCCTTCGTCTCGGTGCCGTCGTCCACGTCGTCGCCGTAGGGGCGGTCCTCGGTGGTGAACAGGTCGCCGTTTTTCGCGTTGTCCTCATTGAGCTTCATGGTGCCGAAGTCCATGCCAGTGAAGATGAGGAACAGGCACATCACAATGGTGAGCAGGGCATAGTAGTTATAAGGAATGGTGCGCAGGAACATGGTAAAGCCGTTGATGCCGGAGCCTTCCGG
>ENA-ORCP01001352-ORCP01001352.1-human-gut-metagenome-genome-assembly--contig:-NODE-1352-length-21224-cov-6.043789_pt1 | contig 21224 bp, 16 predicted proteins | sample MGYA00242990_ERZ507991 | MGnify/ENA primary metagenome ERZ507991 (study PRJEB26167, sample SAMN06115496) | human gut metagenome | host: Homo sapiens | place: China:Henan | collected 2015-05-07... | reverse complement strand
CCACAAGCCTTTGAAAAGGCTTGACCGAAACTTTTATATGGGTGCGCTGTTACTTTTGTGCCGTGCTGCCGCCGCGGCTGCTATCGTTGGGTTCGCACTTTCTCGGGCGCGTCTAAATAAAAAATCAAAAATACAAGCAAAACCTACGTTATTCGCATTAATTCCGATCTATACTCAGACTCTTACGAAATGTATTTTTATTGAATTGAAGTCGCCGTTGATGTCTACTACTACGCCTGCGTTCATAAGTGCGCTGCCGCTGTGTACTTCGCCTGTTGTTTCATTTTTATAGTTTGCTTTCGGGTCAAGTCCTTTTAATTTTACAAGGCGGCATGGGTAATTCGGTCTGCCGAGCACCTGCACAAAGGTGAACAATGCTTCGGATTTATCCTTTGCAACAAACATCCATGCGTCCCATGTTGTATCCTTGAACATATTGCCTATTCTGTACTGGTCGCCTGTTCTGATAAGAGGGTTATATTTATTGAACTCTTCTATCTGTCCCGGGATAGCGTCACGGTCTGCCTGAGGTATTCTTGTTACGTCAAGCTCATAGCCGAAGGTTCCTACCATTGCAACGTCGCCTCTTGTGGAGAACGGTGTTGTTCTGCCTACTGTATGGTTAGGGCAGTCGGAAACGTGTGCGCCCATTGCTGATACAGGGTAGCAGATAGATGTACCGTGCTGTATTTTAAGACGTTCGATAGCGTCTGTATCGTCGGAGCACCAGATCTGCGGTGAGTAGTAGAGCATTGCAGGGTCAAATCTTGCGCCGCCGCCTGAGCAGTTTTCAAGGAGTATATGCGGATAATCTGTTGTAAGACGGTTCATCACGTCATAAACGCCGAGGACATATCTGTGCCAGAGCTCACGCTGTCTTTCGGCAGGGAGATATGTTGAGCCTACTTCTGTAAGCTGACGGTTCATATCCCATTTGATATATTCGATATTTGCGCTGTCAAGGACCTTTTTCATAAGTCCGTAGATATAGTCACGCACTTCAGGGTTTGAATAGTCAAGGACATACTGTTCTCTTGACATTGACATATCTCTGCCCTTTATCTGAATTGCCCACTCCGGGTGTGCTTTGTAAAGCTCACTGTCGGGGGAGATCATTTCAGGCTCAAACCAGATGCCGAACTTCATTCCAAGCTTATTTACCTCGTCAACAAGGTGTTTTAAGCCGCCGTTTATCTTTTTTTCGTATACGAACCAGTCACCGAGAGAGCTGTTGTCGGAATCTCTGTGTCCGAACCAGCCGTCGTCCATAACAAGCATTTCAATGCCAAGCTTTGATGCTTCCTTTGCGATGTCGATAAGCTTTTCGGTATTGAAGTTGAAATATGTTGCTTCCCAGTTGTTGATGAGTATCGGACGTCGCTTATCCTTATATTCACCTCTGATAAGGTGTTGTCTGTAAAGGTCGTGATATGTACGGGACATACCGCCGATACCGTTGTCGGAGTGTACCATTACAACTTCGGGAGCTGTAAATTCCGCACCGCTTTCAAGGAGCCAGTTGAAGTCAAAATGGTTGATACCCATTACAAAGCGTGTATGCTTATGCTGTGTTACTTCTGCCTGAGCAAAGAAGTTGCCGCTGTATACAAGGTTAAAGCCGAATGCTTCGCCGCTGTCCTCGTCGGCATTATGTGAAACAAGTGCAGCGAACGGGTTGTTCTGATGTGAGGATTCGCCCTTTACGGAATCAACGCTTTGTTTGCCGTGGTGGAGAGGAGCACGTTCGATAATACGTTCTCTTGCCCATGAGCCGTTAAGGGTTATCATATCATAGTCGCAGGTCTCAAATTCAACGCAGGCTGAAAGCACACGGCGGATATTTATGCTGTCTGTGCCTGTATTTTTAAGGCGGACGCTTCTTGTGATAACGTCAAGGTCGCAGTAGGCTGTATAGATAAGTGTTGCTTCAAGTCCCGATACCTTGTCGATGCAGTTTATTTCGAGAGTTGAGGCTTCTTCATTTGTTGCAAATGTTGCAGGGAGCACCTGACCGTCCTGAGTGAGCTGCGGCTTGCCTGCATAAATTTTATGTGAAACATAGCGGAGGTCGCAGGTGGACATTCCTGCCTTATCCATTACCATAAGGCATGGTTCACGGTAGTCGCCTCTGCCGTGGCACGGATATTCAAAAGGTGTTGAATCCATTATTGTTCCCGCATCACGTTGATTTACCTTTAATGTCCAAGGGTTTTTGTCGAGCTTCAGGAGATAGGAGAGATCCTCGTCAACGATCTTTGAACCGTAATAAACGTGGGCAAGGAGTCCGCTTTCAAGAACTGCGATAGCATAGGTCGTATTCTTTGCCTGGAGTGTGAAAAGCATAAGCTCTTCTGTGAAATCTTCGTTTGAATTTGTCTGCCATACATAGCGTGAATAGGTTTTCATCATTTCGCTGCAGGTAATATTGTTAGGTATCATTTTTATCCTCCGTGATCTTATTCAAATTTATTTTGCCGCTCATTGTGATATGCCGTCCTGCTGGGATGCTGTTGTTTTCTGCGTCATTCTGAGCTTTGGGTGCGTTTTTTCCTCTTTTTCGGCTCAGTATTTTTTTCAGGGTGCTTATTACAGCTTCAAAGTTGAATACAGTGATAACCACAAACAGCACGATAAGCTGCAGATAAGTCATTTTCGGCTCTTTTATTGCAACAAATGCCATATAGCATACTACCACAAGATTTACGAACATCTTGAAAAAGCTTACCCTGAAAGGTACATAGCTTCTTGCGTCGAAAATTCTTACGGCAAAGCAGGCGAAATATGATGCCGCTGTTGCAATGGCTGCGCCGTATACTCCCATTGACGGGATAAGGAGCAGGTTGAGCACTATATTTACTGCCGCTGCCACAAGGCTTGTGAGCATTGAGTTCATACTCTTTTTGCGGACATTGTAAATACTTGAAAGGAACTGGCAGAGGCATTGGAACACCATTGCTATGACCAGTATCGGTGTATAATGGTATGCGAAGATATAGTTCTTTTCGGGGTCGTTGTCAACTATAAGATAGGTCAGCGGTTTTACCAGCATTATAAGTCCTGCCGCACCGATAAAAAGCAGGGAAGAATATGCGCCGTAGACCTGACTGTAAAATTTCGATATGGTTTTATCGTCCTTGTTTTCGATAGCGGACATCTGCCATGCCTGATAGAATATAGTTGTAACAAACATAAGCAGGGTCGGTATTTTATAGGCTGCGCTGTAAATTCCGTTGTCGCTGCTGCCGACCATATCGATAACGAACCATCTGTCCGATGCGGAGGTTATCCACCACAGAATATATGTCGGGATAAGGGGAGCGGAATATTTCAGCATTTCCCTAAAGAACTTTTTGCTCAGATATTTGAAGTCAAAGAACTTATAAAGCTCTGCGATAAGGGTCAGCAGGATAAATGAAATGGTATCCGAGAGAATTGTCGAAAGTATATATCCCGTTACGCCCATATTAAGAAATACGAGGAATATCACGTTGAAAAGCACCGTTGTCAGCATTGAAACTATGCCATCGGCGGCAAAAAGCTTTACATATCCTCTTGCACGGACAAAATTTGACGCAAGCTGTTTGAATGACGAGCAGTAGCAGTAGACATATAAAATAAAAGCATAACCGCTAAAAGCATCTGTTTTGTTTATTATCGGTGTAAACAGGGCAAGTATTGTGACGCCGAACATTGTTGCCGCCATTGCCGTTGTGTAGACCTTCTTATTGTCATAAGCCTTATCGATTCCGAAGCGTATTATTGCGTCAGCCATACTGAATGTTACAATTGGATAGAGCACGTTTACTGCCTGATAGAGCAGGTCAGCCGTGCCGTATTCCGCTGCGGTCATACAGCCGGTATAAAGTCTGATAAGGAAAAAGCTCAAAAGCTTGGTGCCGAATGAGCCTATTGCGAATATCAAAGTATTACTCGCAAGCTTTTGGTATTTATTCATAGATGCCTATAACTCCTTGTATAATCTGTTTTAAATTATACCCGAAATTCAGACGTCAATGTATTTTTTATTGTTAAGATTAAGTATTTCAAGAGCGACCTTTACCAATGAAATTCCGCCAAGTGCGACTGCTGCGAGCCATACTGCACGCCAGAATGTTTTTTTCATAAAAATACACCTCCGTGATAATAATATTGGTTATTGATATACATTTTCATTATATCACATATTATCCGAAAATAAAATACCCTGCAAAAATTATTTTAACAAAAATACCGCACAGTACAGATATGGGCTGTGCGGTATAGGTCTTATACTAAACACCATTTAAAATTTGGAAAAAATCAAGCCGATAATCTCGCATATATAGGATTTCGGCGCAGATTTTTTCCTGTATTTTATTGGTGTTTAGTATTATTGAGTTTGAACTGTGCCGATCTCTTCACCCTCAGGAGGGTTTACGCTGCCTTTGTATGCACTAAGGAGGGCATTTCTTTCATTAAAGGTCATTCTTTCCCATCCGTTCCATGCTATCATATCGAATACTTCTTTTTTTGCATCAGCAGTCATAACCGCTTCCATAAGCGAGCAGTTATGCAGAAGCTTTAAAAGCATATACTTATCGCTGTCCGGCATCATTATTATGTATTCACGAATATCCGGACCGCGCTGAACACGGGAAAAGACATAATTCCGGTTTTTTACAGCTTTCTCAAGGTCAAACGCTGTATCTCTTTCTTTTTTTGATAATATTTGCTTGATAATGTCAAATACACGGTTTACTTCATATTTCTTATGAACGTTTTCATCGCCGTAGGTTATTGTATCAACAGCGTCCTGCGACAGATACGGTACGTAATCCTCGTCAAGCTCCAGTATACGCTGTGCAATGACGGCATTCCAGTATTCATTGAAATAAAGTGAGCGGTTCGGGTGTATGTCGCCCGTTACCATAAAAAGACCGTGTTCGGGAATTATGCGGTAGGTTTCCTTGCCTGATTTGCCTGCGGAGCTTTTTACCTTTGCTTTGTCAATAGCGGAGGACGTCCTTACTCCAACAAGGTAAAGGATCGCCATTACGATACCTATGACAAAGTTTACGACAATAATAAGCGGCAGGAATGAGCATACTATGTTGGTTATAAACAGCATAAGCAGGAATAACAAAAATCTCACAATGCCTGCTCTTGTTTCGCCGACATGACCGTAATCTCTTCCGTAATCGTCCGTATAAACGAGATTTTCCCTTATGAAGAATCCGTTTATCGCCTTTGCGGGGTCAAGATGCCTGTAAAGCGAGCATGGCAGGGTTATTCCGAATATAAGGCACAATATGCTTTCAACAAAAACTATCAGCGGATAAAATTCCAGTACCCTTGCTGTTTTCGGACCTATTTCAATGCAGTAGAATTTTGCGAGAAGGACAGGGATCCTTTTGCCGCTTTCCTGACCGAAAAAATGCTTTCCGACTTCGGCGGCGGTCTCTTCTGGAGTAAGTACAGTTCCGTCGGGAACATATCCGAGAGCATTGCTTATTGTTATGACTCTGTCAGGATATTGTTCCGCATAATTGTCATAAGGACTTTCATACCTGAAAATTTTCAGTCCGAGAAAAATAAGAAGAACAGCTGCTATGAATACTAAAGCTTCGAGAAGTGCGGAGAATAATGGCTTCATAATTTTACCCCTTTATTATGAATGTGACAGAACTATTATAGCATATGATCTGCGGTATTTCAACAAAATATTGATATGGCTGACGCAGAGCAAAAGAAACAGCCGTTTATACAGTGTTTTTTATGCCGCCTTTATTTATCTTTTTCTCCAGAAGCTTTACAAGAAAAAGAAACACCCTTTCAAATGCTGCACTTATAACGATTATTACCAATGTCCACGCAAAAAGGTCAGCGGTTTCAAGGTATATTTTTGCACGGTACAATCGGTCGCCTATTGAGCCGCTGGGCTGTCCGATGACCTCGGCGGCTATTCCGCTTTTCCAGCACAGCCCCAATGAAACGGTACAGGCGGAAACAAAAAACGGCATCACATCAGGCAGATATATATACAGCAATTTTTTCAGCGGCGGTATTTTATATACCTTTGCCATTTCAAGCAGCTTCTTATCCACATTCATTATGCCGTTCAGCACGTTGGTATACATAACGGGGAAAACCATCAGAAAGGATATGAATATCGCAAGCTGTCTGCTCGGCATCCATAGCAGGGCAAGTATTACAAAGGACGCTACGGGAGTAGCCTTTACCGCCGCTGTCAGAGGTGAAAGGAGCACCCGTACAAACTCATATCTCGCCGCCGCTGCTGCAAGTATCGTTCCGCTTGCAAGAGCCGCAAAAAAGCCGCCCGATATTCTTATAAACGAAAACATCACGGTATGCCAAAACGCTGCTTCCCCAACCAAAGAAAACAGCGTTTTTACCACATCAAGCGGCGAAACAAGCACAACGGCTTTATTTATCCGTATGCTTGCCATATGCCATACCGCAAGCCAGAAAATTACGGCTGCGCTGTATGATACCGCCTTTTTTATTTTATTTTTCCTGTCGCTCTTATTTGAAGTAGTAGAAACTATCATCAGGCAAAGCTCCTCCGACGGAAGTTGGATCCTGTTCAAAAAGTACGTTAAGATAACCGCTTACTGCGCCCTTCATTTCCTCATCACGCAGGAATGTGATGTTGCAGTATGGAAGTGCTTTCTTTGCAACGCCTTCCGCTACGATGTCATATCCGCCGATAAGTGCGGCAGCTTCATCAACATTTGCATTTACATATTCAACAGATGCCGAATATTCATCAAGGAATGTATTGAATGCGTCCTTGTTGCTGTCAATGAAATCATTTCTGCCGATAACAACGCCTGTGATAAGCTGTGTATCGCATACCTTATTCCATTCTTCCGTCATATCAAGGCAGATACGGATATTTTCGTTCTTTGTTGACGCAACCGTTACGAATGGCTGAGGGAGCACTGCTACTGCGTCTGCTGCTTCTGCAAGCATTGCTGCGACCTCTGTTGCTTCTGATTTGTACTCGACAGTAACATCAGTTTCGGGATCTATGCCGTTCTGACGGAGCACATAGTTAAGCACATATTCAGGTGTTGTACCCTTGCCTGTGGAATAAATGGTCTTGCCCTTGAGGTCGGCAACGGAAGAAATGCTGTCGCCTGTTTCCACTACATAAAGTACGCCGAGGGTATTTACTGCGGCTACCGAAACTGCGCCATCTGTTTTCTTGCTGAGGACTGCTGAAAGGTTTGCAGGAACATTTGCGGCATCTACTGTTGCACTTACTATTCCTGTTACAATTTCATCTGCTGTGCCGTGGATAGTTACGTTGTATGTGTTTGCTGTAAGTCCGTTTTCGCTGTCGTTCATAAGCTTTACCATACCCATTGTTGTAGGTCCTTTAAGGGACGCAATATTGAATACGGTCTTTTCTGCCGCTTCCGGTTCGGCAGATACTTCTGCTTCGGTTTCTGTCTGTGTTTCTTCCGATCCTGCCGCAGTAACTGAGATCGTTTCGGACGCTGTTGTGTCCTGAACGTCTGCATTGTTATTGTCGCAGGCTGTAACTCCCACGCATAAAACAAGTGCTGCTGCAATACCGATTGATTTGATCTTATCCTTCATAAAAAGAACTCCTTATTTCTGATACCGACATTTTTCCGATATGGCGGTATTTATTATGCATTATTACATTTCCGAACGTACCGATTCGATAAAGTGCTTTGCCGCACGTCCGCTTCTGCCGTTGCGTCTTAATGCAAATGCTTCGGCACGCATAAAGAGATCGTCGGTACATTCAATGCCGTATTCCTCCGCAAGCTTCTGTACGATCCCAAGGTAAACGTCCTTGTTCGGTTTAAGGAATGCAACTTTAAGTCCGAAACGCTCGGAAAGTGAGATAAGCTCCTCACGGGTATCTCCTGCATGAATATCGTCACCGTCACGGTCGGAGAATTTCTCCTTGACAAGATGACGTCTGTTGCTGGTCGCATATATTGCAAGGTTAGGTGTTTTTGTTGATACCGAACCTTCAAGGACTGCTTTCAGCGAGCTGAAATTGTCATCATCGGAAGAGAATGAAACATCATCTATAAAAACAATGAACTTCAACGGATTTTTCGCTATCTTTTCAATTACAACAGGAAGCTCGGGAAGCTGTGCCTTATTAAGCTCAATAAGACGGAGCCCCATATCCTTATATTCATTTGCTATGGCCTTTACGGTCGAGGATTTGCCCGTGCCTGCGTCACCGTAAAGAAGAACATTTGCGGCAGGCTTGTCATTGAGCAGGGCAAGTGTATTGTTTATGACCTTGCTGCGTTCAAGCCGATAGCCCGAAAGCTGAGAAAGACGCTGCGGGTCAGGATTTTTTACAGGAACAAGCTTGCCGTTCTTCAAAGTAAATGTATGGTACTTTGCAAAAATGCCGTAGCCTCTTGTTGAAAGGGAGGACATACGGTCAGTATAGGCTTCAAGGAAGTTTATCTCGCTTGTTTTCCAGCCTGCGACCGCATAAATATAATTTTCGCCCATTCCACGCTGTATATGCTCGGGAGTAAGACGGGATATTTCCTGCAAAACAGCAAGCTCGGCTTTTGCTGCCTTTTCGACGCAGGAGGGAACTTCCTCATAGGCTGCAAGCCGCAGCATAAAGGAGTTTTCGTCCTCGGCAACTGTTTCAAGCATAAATTCCGTGAAATTATCAGTGGTTTCATAGAGTGAAGAAACAAATCTGCCGTAATTATCGGGTGAAGGCTCTGAAAGCAGCTCGCAGAATCTGCTTACGGTTTCATTTGCCAGTATACCTCTGAACACCGACAGAGCTTTAAGTCTTGACGCATAATATGTAAGCGCATTGTCAAGATAGCCTATATCATCAGTCATTTAGATCAACCTTACAATCCTTTGGCGGTATGTGCCGCACAAAAATTTTTGCCGTGCGGCATTGTGCAGCACAGCACTATCCATTATACCACATCAGCTGAAAAATACAAGCAAACCGCCGTATATTCAATATAACAGACAAATTTTCTCTTTTTTGAGCCTTTGCGGATAGTTATTTTGAATAATGTTTTTTGTGTTGATTTGTTTAAATTTTGATCGGGTTTATTGTTTGTTTTTATAATTGCATACTGCATATTTTTGTGATATAATAATTATAAATATTGTTTAAAGGAAGGCTACAAATGGATATTAATTTTCACATTCCCGATCTGCTTATTCATTACAGACTTAATATAGTTTTATATGATACACTTCAGAAACACCCCGAATATTTTCATGAGGGAGTTAAGATAGGCTCTGTTTACGGTGCATTCCCCGGCGCTATGTGGAACGGCGGACGCTTTACGGGCAATTTTACCTGCGATGAAAAAACTATGGCGCAGGCTATAAGGGAATACAATGACAGAGGTATTCCCGTAAGATACACCTTTACAAACCCTCTCATTGAAGAAAAGCATCTGGGCAATCCGCTTTGCAACAAGATGCTCCGTCTTGCAAACAACGGTATGAATGAGGTAATTGTAAATTCTCCCATACTTGAAAAATATATCCGTGCGAATTACCCTAAATTCAAGATAACATCTTCTACCTGCAAGGAGCTTAAAACCGCAGAAGCTGTAAATGCAGAGCTTGAAAAGGACTATAACCTTGTGGTTCTTGACTACAACTGGAACAATAATTTTGAGTTTCTCGAAAGCATTGAACACAAGGACAAATGTGAGCTGCTCATAAATGCCTGCTGTATTCCAAACTGTCCGAGAAGAGGGGAGCATTACCGCACTATCGGCGCTCAGCAGATAGAATATGCGGAGCATATGTATGATGTTACTCCTCACAAAATGGATACCGATTTCCCATGTGAATATCAATGCCAGAACCTTTACAAGACTATCGGTTACAAGACACATATCAGTCCCGATGCTCTTTATAACAAGTATGTGCCTATGGGCTACAATCAGTTTAAGATAGAGGGACGCACAAATCCCGATATTTCCGTGCTCGAAAACTTCGTTTACTATATGATAAAGCCCGAATATCAGAATCTTGCACGTCTTGAAATGGCTGAATGGCTCACAGATAAGGTAAAGTATTTCAACTAAGCTAAGGAGAACCTTTTAGATGGATATTAATTTTCATATTCCCGATTTTCTGAAACACTTCCGACTTAATTTGGTTCTTATGACAATTATGGAGCAGAAGCCCGAATGGTTTCGTGAGGGAGTAAAGATAGGCTCTGTTTACGGTGCTTTTCCTCCTGCTTTATGGAACGGCGGAAGAGGCTGCTTCGGAACCTGTGATGAAAAGACCATGAAAGCTGTGCTGGAAACCTACAACAGCAAGGGCATACCCTGCCGATACACCTTTACAAATCCTCTTATAAAAGAAGAGCATCTTGGAAATCCGTTCTGCAATCTTATGCTCAGACTTGGCGACAACGGCTTGAATGAGGTTATCGTCAATTCTCCCCTCCTTGAAGATTATATAAGAAAAAATTACCCGAGCTATAAAATAACTTCTTCGACCTGCAAGCAGATAAGAGGTGAAGAAGCTCTCATTGCTGAGCTTGAAAAGGACTATAATCTTGTTGTTCTCGATTATAACTGGAACAATGATTTTGAATTTCTTGAAAGACTTCCCCATAAGGAAAAATGCGAGCTGCTTGTAAATGCCTGCTGTACACCTGACTGCAAGCGCAGAGGTGAGCATTACAAAACTATCGGCGAGGAGCAGATACGCTTTGACGAATATCTTCGCAATCCTATGCTGCGTACAAAGCCTTTCATTCCAAAGGAATTTGACTGCCCTTCAACAAGGCTTGATTTTTACCAGACGATAGGCTTCAAGACGCATATAAGTGCAGACGATCTTTACGGTAAATATGTGCCTATGGGATATAACCAGTTCAAGCTGGAGGGACGTACCGTTCCCGATATAAATGTCCTTGAAGCTATGATATATTATATGGTCAAGCCCGAATACAAGGACGAGGCAAGACTTATGATGCTTCTGAAGCTTACGGCAAAGGTCAAATATTTCAAATAATAAACACAAAAGCAAGCAGCTGTTTCAAACCGACTGCTTGCTTTTTTATCAGCTGCACCGCCTCTGCCGCAGAAAAAGGTTTTGTGAATATTATGTAAAAGGTGTTTTTTTATTTGGGCGGCGGCATTAAGCTTGCTGTAAGCTGTGGGATAGAAAGCCGCCGCGGTCGTAACCATAGAGCGCACCCCATATAAAAGTTTCGGTCAAGCCTTTACAAAGGCTTGTGGGAATCCAAAGGGCAAAGCCCGTGGTCGCCTCCGCAGAGGCGAAATCCCCAAGCACATTCTAACAAATAAAACAAAATTAACAGTAAAGCCAAGCAAAAGTAAAAAATCAAAAGCGCAATGCAGCTAAAAAATGTTGGTACAACAGATGTAACGACAGTTACAATCTGAAATGACCCGTTAATCTGCATTGCGCTTATTCTATATTATTAAGCAAAAGTAACTCTTGCGAAATTTAACGAGCCATAAGCGAGTTAAATTCCGCAACAAAGCCAAACTGACAGATACAATGGATAACAAACCAAACTATGTTAAACATCGCCGCTTTTAATGTGATGTATTGGATATGTCGCATAACTCCGTAGGGGAATCAATTTACGTCTTAAACGTGGCTGTTTAGAGAATACTGCGATATTCCATTGAACCGTTACTTTTGCTCCGTTGCCTATAAACAATAATTCTGCGCTGACGCTTGAATATATCGTTTATGGCAAGATTTAGTTTAGCTTGGTATCTTTGATTTTATAATTTTGCTGTGTTTTCCGAATTTGCTCTGCTGCGCTCGCAAATTTGGAAAAGGCGTGGTTTTGCTTGGATAGGATAGAATTAGCGCAATGCAGGTTATTGGGTCATTTCAGATTGTAACTTCGTTACATCTGTTGTACCAACATTTTTTGCTGCATTGCGCTTTTTGATTTGTTACTTTTGTTTTTCGTTTTATTGTTTTGCTTACTTTGTTAGAATGCGCTTGGGGTATTTCGCTCCTGCGGGAGCGACCACGGGCTTTGCCCTTTGGATTCCCACAAGCCTTTGTAAAGGCTTGACCGAAACTTTTATATGGGGGTTCGCTTGGTACCTCCGACCGCGGCGGAAACGTTTCTTACAGTTCACAGCAAAACTTAAACCGCCGCCCCCCCAAAAAAATAAAAAAGCCCGAACCGAATTTTATCGTTTCAGGCAATTTATCGGGTCATATTATTTTCAATCCGTAATTTCCGCAGAGGTTATTAAGTCCCATTGGATATATCATTCCAAGCGGTGTAAGCTCCCAGCGTGAATTAAGATATGCTATTTCAAGTCCCACAAGGGTATTTTGGTCAAGCGGTTTTTCAAGCTGATATATAAGACACTGTCCGTTTCCGAGCTTTACTGATATTGCGGGATTTACAAGTCCGCTGAAGTTAAGTCCCCTTGGGTTATCGTATATTGAATAGGCTATATCTATCTGCGATATATCAAGGGGCAGGATATTGAAATTGATATACATTGCTTTTTTGTCGGGTGCGTCAAGATAGCGGACGCTGCCGCACTGAGAATGGTCATTGCCGAAAAAGACAAAGCGGTCATTCTGTGTTACATTGCCGTGCTTATCCGCCATAAATGCAAATGCATCTACTGCCATCGGAAAATCCTTATTGTCATAGATAAGCTCTATTTCAGCATCTGCGCAGGTTATTGGGATATGCATTCCTCGGTTGATTATATAAAGCGACCGGAGAGGTGTTTTTTCTTCCTCTATCTCAGGCTTATACATCTCGTTTTTCTCTGGCAGGCTTACTGCTTCGGGATAGATTACCTCTTCCTCAAACGTTGTTTGTTCAAGTGCTTTGCTTTCTTCTTCAAGTGCTTTCGGGTCGGCTTTATAGACGCATTTACCGTTTTCAAAGCCTGCCGCATTTTCATCGGAAGAACCGCTAAGGTACACTCGCCTTGTTACTTTTGAGCGGAAGAGGAGCTCACCGTATATATATGAGCCTTTGCGTATTGGTGCTGTTGTTATTGTTATGATATTTTTTCCTGCTTCAAGCTTTTCCGGGGAAACTGTTACGTCGTGGAATATAGAGATAACTTCCGTTGGGACAGGCACTGTCACTTCCGCTGTACAGGAACAGCTCTGCTCCGACGGGAAGCTTCCCAAGGCTATCATTTTCGGTATGCCCCAAGGGTCTTCTTCACCCTCGATACCGACTATACGGCCTATTACCTCAACATTGTCAAACTCGGTATCCTTTGTCTGCGAAAGCACGGATATATTGTCCCCGGGGGAAAGGCTGTCATTTGTTATTTCTATGCGCAGGTCTTTTAAAACAACGCCCTTTGAATTTACTGTCAGTATCGGTCCTTTGCCCCTCCAGAGAGTAGTATTGTTTCCTATCACTCTGCACGGACGGTTTATAGCAAACGGACCTTCAAATTCGCCTGAGGGAAGATACACATCTCCCATACTGTTCGGACTGTCGATTATATGCTGTAATTCTGTTCCGTTCAAGATCTTTCACCACCGTACATTTTTTATAGGTTTTATTTTTCGCTGTGCCTGGGTCTGCCGAAGAATATGCAGCCTGCGCCTGTAAGCACAGTCGTCAATGCCGCTGTATTTATTCCGAAAAAGACAGCTGCGGCTGTAAGCAGCATCAATGCTGTATGATATGCTGTATAGCCGATAGCCGCACCTTTTATTTTCCTGCTGTATGTATTGTATTTCGCAAGAGATGTTAGCCCGTCCGAGAGGATAACATCGGCATTGTTTTTTGCCGCACGGCAGCTTAATGATGAGGCATAGATAACGTCCGCTTCTGCCGACGCTTCTGTATCGTCACGGGTCAGAGCCGTTATTCCGACAGTATATTTTCCGCCTTTTGCAAGGGCAAGTAGAAGCTCTTTATTCACGCTGCCTGTTATTACTTTTATTGCGGGGAGCATACGTCTTGCATCGTCCTCGTTCATTTCGGCAAGCTTTTCAAAGGAGATGACCTCGTTTATACCTGCTCCCGTAACGGCTTTGACAGGCATTGAAACAGATGTGAGTTCGGCTTCGCCTGTGAGAAGTATCGCTCTTGTTCCCTTTGATGTCATCGCTCTGAACATTGCTGCTGAATCCTTGCGCAGCTTTTCGTGAACGGTGAGCAGACCAATGAAAATATAGTTTCCGTCAAAATCCTCGGTGGCATAGGCTATAACGCTGCTGCCCTGAAAAATTATCTCGTCTGCCATTGCTGTAATGGCAACACCGTCGGAGAAAGGCTTTGCCGTGCCTGCGGCGTCATAATAATAGCTGCATTTTGGAATAAGCTTATCGGGGAAATCCTTATAAAGCTTTTTATAGCCGAAATCCTTGTCTGTGCCGTTTATGTTTTCGGATTTTATCTCAAGGTCAAGTGTGCTTTTGAACCTTTCGGAAATATATTCGGCTTCGGCACATTCGAGAGGGTCTGCTCCGTATATTTTCCCGCGGTTAAGAAGTACAGATGTGTTTTCCGCAATGGCCTTTGCAAGTATCGTTCCGAGAGGATATGGTATCTCATAGCATTTTGAAAAGCTTTTGCCGCTGCCGTCAAGAAAGCCTGTTACGACAGGTTTTCCGTCTGTGACAAATGCGGACTTATCGATAAAGACCATATTTGCAGGATCTTTTATTTTTGCGCTGTGTACACCGTCACAATTCATATCCTCACGGCTTGTTTCCGTAAAAAATCCAAGCGGACGGTTTATGCGCTCCGATACCGTTACAAGAAGCACAGATGAAGCCGCTGCCGCTGTAAGCACCGCCGCAAAAATGCCGTTATCCGATGTGAATACAGAGTAAACACAGTATGCCGCAATGAAAACAGCGGAGCATATTGACGCTGCTGTAAGTCCCCTTGAAACAGGTTCGGTATTTTCGGGTTCGCCTGCTCCCGTTTTTGTTATTTTTATTACGGCATATCCGGATGTGATAACAGCACCTCGGGCAAGAGTTCTTGAAGGAAGCTCCTCCTCGTCACCGTCGGGATTGCGTATAAGCTTGCTGCCGTCGCCGTTGTCTGCGGCAGCGTCGCCGTAAACGACTATTCCTTCGGCAGGGACAACGTCGCCCTCTTCAACAAGGACATAGTCGCCTTTTACAATATCGCCGGCGGGTATTTCCTCTATGGTATTTCCGCAGCGGTACACCCTACATATGGAGTCATCGGATATTTTGCGCTGCTTTGCGGCTTTGTTCTCATAAAAAAGCTCGATAAGGCAGTTTATTATCACTGCCGCAAGCATAGCTCCCGCTGTGATAAGAACTGTCGGAAGTCCTGGCAGAAGCTCTTTGTTATCGGCAAAAACCACTCCGAAAAGTGCTGCCGCACAGTAAAAAAGCAATATTGCAAGATATATTTTTATATTTATCCTGCCGAATCTTTCTTTAAGCTTTATCCATAGGTTTGAAGGCTTTATTTTTTCTTCCGAACGGTTGCTGCCGTATTTTTTTCGTGAATTTTCTGCCTGCTGATTTGTCAGACCGTTAAAAGTCATATTTTATCTTTCCTTGCAATTATAAAATTGAAACCTTGATAAGCATACCCCGCTCATCTCTTGACGCACGGAAAACCGTTCCGTCACGAAGCCTTATTGCCTGTCCCTGCGGAACAGGATTGCCCTGCGGCGAAAGCATACCTATCGCATGGCTGTTGATAAGGAACCATTCTCCGTGATGACAGCAGACATATGCCTGCATGGTTGTGTCGGCTTTTTCGTCGGGAAAAATGTTGCTGTGGGTATGCCATTTGAAAAGCGGAGTGTTATTTACAACATCAAGCTCCGAAGCCTTGCGCCATTGTCCGCTGTGTCCCCTTACCTCTGTATTCAGCGTAAAGCGGACGATATTTTTATCTGTTATCCTTGTATGACAGAACGGACAAACAGGGTTATTTACATCATAAAGCACAAACCATTTTGCGTCACATTCGGGATTGGAGCATTTATGGAGCAGATCCCATGTCCGGACAAGTCCCCTCTCCCATTCCATTGCCGAGGGACGCATTGACGGGTTATGAAGTCCGCTTACAAATGCCCGCATAAAAAGATCTTCCATAACAGGTCCAAGATCCTTTATTGTTGTATTCAGCACTGTCGGACGGTTCGATGTATCATACGGATCTTCAATAAAAAGTGCTTTAGGACCAAGTCCGAGAAAATCGTCCTCCTCCGCTGATTTTGATGAGAATATCTTAGGTCCCATAAGAGGGTGGCGGAAGAACAGATACTCATAAATAAGCACAGCGAGAGCATGGAGGTCGGTAACTGAGCTTGGTATGCATCTTCTCGGATCTGAGCGTGGGAGCTCCATTGTTGCAAGGACTTCCGGGGCGATATATCCCCTCGTTCCCGCAACTTCAGGCGGAAAAAGTCCCGGCACAACAAGAGAATCAATGTCAATTACGACGCAGTTTCCGCTCTTCGGGTCGATAAGCACATTATTGTTTGAAAGATCCGAATGGGCAAGTCCAGCCTGATGCAGGCGGCGTATGGAACGTGCAAGAAGAAGTGACATCTGGAGCATTGAGCGAAAATCGCCAAGCTCCGATTTATTCAGAAAGCGTCTGTTGCTTGATGTGAACCAGTTGCTTTTTTTATCCTTGCCATTCAGGTCGAGAAGCTGAGAGGCACGGCTGTCAAAAAAGAAATCAGACGGATAAGACGGTGAAACAAGACCGAACTCGGGGGCAACGACTATATCTGTCGGCCAGCAGAAACGCTGTTCAAAGTATGCCGCAAGCTTTTCATCATTGCCTATTGCACCGCCTGCGGATTCGGGAATGGTCGGATTATATTTTCCGATGATAGCTTCGATTCGTGAGCGCATATTGAAATCCACTTTTGACGGGTCGTTGAAAAACTGCACAACATAGGATTTGTCGGGTGCAAAGTAGGTATATTTCATACCGCCTCTCGGTGGATTGTCTGTTATAACATAAGGTATCCTCCTGCCGTTTGCAAGAGTTGCTTCGCCTATTCTGCTCATTTATTTAACCTGCCTCAGACATTGATTATCAAAAGTGTTCGGTCGTCGAAAGAACCTCGTTCAACGTAGTTGTCGAGCCAGACGGACAGTCTTTCGGAACGGTCGCTGCCGTTGGAAATATCAAAGCTTTTAAGCCTTGCGCTGCGCACGGAATCATCAAATCTGCGTTCCCAAAGACCTTTAAGGTCAAGTCCGCTTTCAGACATAATGTTCCTTGAATACTGGAGAGAGTATTTAACGTCGCTGTCATTTACCCAAGGGTATGAAACGGGGGCGGGAACGTCAAGCTTTTCGTTTTTTACATTTGAATCTGCGTATGTGCAGCTGTTTTTTTCAAGCAGCTCCTGCTTTGTGGGGAAATGTATTATGCCGTTGAGCATAAGGTCGAGATAAAGCCTTAAAAGCTGCGGATTATTGGGATAATAATCATCTGCAACACCATCGGTCATAAGCATAAGAGAGGATATTTTTCCACGCTGTATTTTTGTGCGGCTTCTCAGGCTGTCGGCGTTTCTCATCTGCTCTGAGGTGAGAAATTCGGTTTCGCCCGCAAAGCTTCCGCTGTCGGCATTGCCGAGTATGCGGAGAGCGTTTTCAAAGTCTGCGTCCGCATTGACAGAGGCTATCATTCCGTCGCCCACCTGCACGGTTATGATAAAATGCTCACCCCTTTCGACAGGGATAATAACCGCCGCAAGAAGAGTTCCGGAATAGTCTTTAAGCTCAGGCTTTCTTCCTATCGACTCTTCAAATTCAGCCTTGTTTGAACGTGCGATATATGCATTTTCCACGGCTGAAAAGGCTGCGCCGAAGCTGTTCTGCATAAGTATGGCAAGCTTTGAGCATATGGCTGTAAAATCAGCGTTGTCAAACGGCTTGCTGAGTGCTGTTTTTATATCGGGACAAATTTCCGAAACTGCCGAAAACTCATTTTTCAGGTTTGCAATGACAGCCTCGCATGAAACCTTTGCACCTATTCTTGAAAGGGGCTTTGAGCCTGCACCGTCGGAAACTGCGGCGATTATCCATTCGCCCAGTCTTGCGTACTCATACCAGTCATCGCAGTTGGTTCCCTCGTGCTTATGCTTTTTTCCGCGTACTCTTGCCGCCGTTATTTCCGAACCGTTCTGCTTGTCGCAGTCATTTTTATATTCGGGATACGGTTCGGGTGAAGCGGGAACGGGATTATATTTCCAGAGGGACGCTGTATGTGCGGTAACGTCTTTGTCGGAAAGCGTTTCTTTCACAGGTCCTTCCGCTGCTGCGTTCTGCTTTTCATTATCGTTGAGTTCTGTTATATCGGTCATAAAAACCTCCGTTTATGTCAGCTTACGGTACGATAACGAAGCCCTGCGGCGGCGGTGGGAGCTCGATATTTGCACCCGGCTTCGCATCAAGGCTCTTGCTGGACATTTTTACCGAGCTTGATACCCATGCAAAGAACTGTGCAAGGTCGCCTGCGGAAAGTGTATTCATAAGAAGAACACATTCGGTTATTTCCTTGAGCACAGATGTATCTGCGCACGAGCCTGCCGCACAGGCTATTATATTTGCAGGCTTTTCGGCTTTAAGCTCTGCTGCTGCGGCTCTCCAGTCATCTGTCGGTGCGCCGTCTGTAAGGAGAAATACGAGCGGCTTCCAGTCGCCCTTTTGTGTTTCTGTGGATTTGCGCACTTCTGTTCTGATGCACTCTGTAAGAAGGTGGAGTGCTGCACCGAGGGCAGTTGCACCGCCTGCTGTTATCTGCGGTTCCTGAAAGAGCATAAGCTCTGTGAGAGGTGAGACCTGACGGGCGGATGAATTAAATGTAATAACGGAAAGATACGCAGTTTCCAAAGCCTGCGGATCTCCTCTGAGTTCTGAAATAAGTGCTCTTACGCCGTGCTTTACAGCTTCGATAGGGTCGCCCGCCATTGAGCCTGACACGTCAAGAAGAAGATAAACGGGAAGACGTCTTGAAAATTCGGACATAGTTAAAACCCCTTTTTCATAAAAATATAGTTATAAAAACTTATCAGCAAAATAAGATACATACTTTAATTATATAGTATAGACACTCATAAGTCAATAGCTGCAAAATCCTGCATATCATCAAAATTTTTCAAAAACTATTGACGTTGATATAAAAAAATGCTACAATATAAAACAGTACAGATGTTCGATTTTTGAATGGGAAGGCGGTAATTTTAATATGGCTGAAAAGAAAAAAGCCGATTCTAATAAAAAAGATGCGGTCGTTAAACCTAAGAATGATGAGGAAAAAAAGAAGGCTCTTGAAGCTGCTATCCAGCATATAGAAAAACAGTACGGAGCAGGTGCGGTAATGCGCCTTGGCGAAGCACCCGATTATCAGGTGGACGCTGTTCCGACAGGCTCTATGACACTTGATATGGCTCTCGGAATAGGCGGTGTCCCAAAAGGACGTATCATTGAAATATTCGGACCTGAAAGCTCGGGCAAGACCACCGTTGCGCTCCAGATCGTTGCGGAATCGCAGAAAATGGGCGGCACAGCAGCTTTCATCGACGTTGAACACGCACTTGACCCTGTTTATGCAAAGGCTCTCGGCGTTAATATTGATGATATGCTTGTTTCGCAGCCTGACAGCGGTGAGCAGGCACTTGAAATAGCCGAAGCACTTGTGCGTTCGGGAGCTATCGACTGTATCGTTATAGACTCGGTAGCAGCAATGGTAACAAAGGCTGAAATTGACGGCGAAATGGGTGACACTCACGTTGGTCTTCTTGCAAGACTTATGTCGCAGGCAATGAGAAAGCTTACTGCCGTTATTTCCAAATCAAACTGCGTTGCGATCTTTATCAATCAGGTGCGTGAGAAGATAGGCGTTATTTACGGCAATCCCGAAACAACAACAGGCGGACGTGCGCTCAAATTTTACAGCTCCGTAAGAATTGAAGTCCGCAGAAGCGAGGCTATAAAGAGCAACGGTGAGGTCATAGGTGCAAGAACTAAGTGCAAGGTCGTAAAAAACAAGGTTTCACCTCCGTTTAAGGAATGTGAATTTGACCTTTATTTCGGCAAGGGAATTTCAAGAACAGGCGAGGTCGTTGACCTTGCGGTAAACTTCAATATCATTCAGAAGAGCGGCGCATGGTTCTCCTATAACGGCGCAAAGATAGGACAGGGACGTGACAATGCAAAGGAATATTTGCAGAACAACCCCGAGATAATGAAAGAGATCGAAGAGAAGATAAAAGTCAAGTATGACGAACAGATAGAAGAAAACAAAAAGAACAGCCGAGCTAAGGCTGCTGCGGCTGCAGCACAGAAGGACTCATCGGCAAAGGAAGCTGATGAGGTAATGGCAGCAGCTGCGGAAACCTTTGAACCACGTCCCAAAATGAACGTTGAAATAGATGCCGAGGACGATTTTGAGGAATTTACTCCCGTTAAATAAACGCTATGAAAATATTCTCTGCGGAAAAATACAAAGGAACAACATGGTGCATCGAGCTTGACGACGGCAGAAAAATTTATGTCGGAGAGGATACTGTCAACAGATATAATCTGCGGTCGGGGCTTGATATGCCTGAGAGTGCCTTAAACGAAATAACCGATTCTGACCTGCGGCGCAAGGCCCGAGAGCGAGCACTTTATCTGCTTGCTTCAAAGGATTATTGCTTTGTGGAGCTTTACCGAAAGCTTGAGAAAAGCTATCCCCACGAAATTGCGCTTGCAGTTTGCAAGCATATGGCGGAGCTTGGACTTGTCAATGACAATACCTATGCGGAGAAATATGCAAGAGAGCTTTTCAACGTAAAAAAGCTTGGAATGTTCCGTGCAAAACAGGAGATGAAACGCCGAGGACTAACAGACAATGTAATTGAAGCGGCGCTTGAACCGTACCGTGACAATGACAGTACATTGGAGCGGCTTGAAGAGCTTGTCGAGAGGAAATATGAGCGTTATCTTATTGACGATAAGGGCGTAAAAAAAGTCAAGGGAGCGTTGGCACGGCTTGGGTACAGCTATGACCAGATAAATGCCGTGCTTGACCTTTACGACTTGGATTTTGATGAAAGTTAGCGGTGTATCTTTTTTTTTTATTTAGACGCGCCCAAGAAAGTGCGAACCCAAAGATAGCACCCGCGGCGGCAGCACGGCACAAAAGTAACAGCGCACCCATATAAAAGTTTCGGTCAAGCCTTTTCAAAGGCTTGTGGGAATCCAAAGGGCAAAGC
>ENA-ORCP01001351-ORCP01001351.1-human-gut-metagenome-genome-assembly--contig:-NODE-1351-length-21226-cov-4.903116_pt1 | contig 21226 bp, 18 predicted proteins | sample MGYA00242990_ERZ507991 | MGnify/ENA primary metagenome ERZ507991 (study PRJEB26167, sample SAMN06115496) | human gut metagenome | host: Homo sapiens | place: China:Henan | collected 2015-05-07... | reverse complement strand
TGATGATGTTACTCCAAGTCCGGAGGCTGAAGCTGAATTTGAGAAAGCACTTAACCGTGAATACCGCAAGGGAATAATGCGCTCATTCGGAAAATCAGTTTTAAAAGGCTCGAAATATCTTCTTACAGCCTGTGCGGCAGTTATAGTCGTTTTTGCCGTTTCTGTCGTCTCCGTAGATGCTTTCAGGCTCAGGTTTATTCAATGGCTCACTAACATAAGCGGCGGTTATAACACGATCTCAACTGCTGATAACGGATTTTCAGACATAAGCCTTCCACGTTTTATTCCCGATAATTACAAGCTTGATTCATATGATTCCGATCCGAACATCGTTACATACAGATATTCGTCAGAATCGGATACATACATATGTATAAACAAGCACATCGGTCAGATTACTCTCAATCACGACAATGAGGATATTTCTGACTATACCGAGATCATTGACGGTCAGCAGGTCTATTACGTCAGCCAAAAAAGCGACACGATCTCAATAGTATGGGCGGCAGAAAATTCAACATATTCAATATTTACAAACGATTTAAGCATTTCAATTGATGTTCTTGTCAAAATCGCCAAATCATTGGAATAAAATCAAAAATAATGTTGCAAAATGTACCTTCCGAAGTTATATTAATAACAGAAAAAAATCTGTTGAAAATATTACTTTAGGAGGTACAAATTATGTACAAGAAAATCATTTCATTAGCAGCCGCAGCATTACTCACAGCATCATGCCTTGCATCACCTATCAGCGCAGAATCTTTCTATAACTCAACATCTGCCGTTATGTCGGGAAATTCATGGATCGCACCTTGTTATGACAACGTTGCTACTGTTACCGCAGGTATTTCTATCAGCAGCAGCAACAAAGCCAACTGCTCAGGTTCTTACGATATGTACTCAGGCAAAAAATCCGTTATTACCATATCTCTTATGAAATCCACAAACGGCAGCACTAACTGGAGTGAAGTTGAGTCATGGTCAACTACATACAGAACAGCAGGCTCACTTTCACTTTCACAGACAAGCTCCTCTGCACTCAGCAGCAGCTATTATTACTGCACCTATGTTCAGGTCCAGATCTATAACAGCAGAAATGAAGTGATTGAAACAGTTACTTCTTTGTCACCTGTCACACACTTATAATTCTGCAGTTTTATATCCTTTTTACGAATATAATTATATATAAAAAACCTCGGCAGCCCATAAACTGCCGAGGTTTTTTATGGAATATTCCATACCATATCATCACATTTAAACTTCTCTTTCTCCGAACCGCCTTTGATATGCTCTAAAATATCGCTTGTATTTTTGCTGACATAATAACCGTTATATGCAGGTGATATTATACCCTCGTAAACTCTGTAATTTTTTAAATATTCAAGCACTCTGTTAATATCTCCATAGCTTTCCTCCGATATTTTATTCGGATCTATGAAAACATACATTGACACTTTTTTATTTGCCGAAAGCTTTTCAAGCTTTTCCTCCGTCATATAAACACATTCAGCTATAAGTACCACCGAAATATTATGTCTTGTCAGGCGGCTTACAATAAATATAAGCTCTTCCTTGCGGGAAATATCGCCATAAAGTATAACTCTTGATACGTTCATATCAATTATTTTATTAATTGTTGCAACGATCTCCTTTATACCGTTTTTCCCTTTTGCACCAAGCTGCCAGATAATGCTCACGATAATCACCTTTCCGTTTTACTGTAAATATGCTGTTGGACAAAATCCATCCAAAGGTAAAATTTATAGTGTCCCTATATAATAGACTGCGTTTTTGCGATTTTGCAACAGCTTATTTTTAAAAAATTTTTCCGTTCTTTTCAGCTGAAGATCCGTCTAAAAGATATTATTCAGATATTTTATTTTTTGCTGTAAAAACCTATAGACAAAATCAAAAAAAATGGTATAATAGAATAAATAGACAAAAAGCTTTCAGGAAAGTAGTGAAAAAATGTTTTTATTCAACAAATCAGAAAAAAATGATTCCCCTGCCCCGATACAGAACAAGCCTGTTTCACAGCCGACAGCTTCTACGGTAAAACAGCCGATTGACGCAGATGACTTTTTCAAGGATATGGGAAGAAAAAAAGCTCCCCCAAAAACCGTCAATGAAATCGAATCACCTGAAATAACAGGTCTGCGTGAAGCTCCTCCGCCTCGTCCCGACAGCACTCTTCCAATGATAGACTCCGTTTCAACTGACGCTCTCAGGGACAAGACCCTTGATGTAACAGAGGGTCTTGGCAACATAAAAACAGTTGATGTCAGCAAGACAGACTCCGAGCTTGATGAAGTTCTGCCCGACAAAACTGCAAATCCGGTACATTATATCCCGTTTGAAATTCCGGATGAAGAACCTGCCGCAGTTTCAGACCCGCTTGACCCTGACAGCTTTTTCAGCAATATGGGCAAGCGCAAAAAGAAGCCTCAGGCAGTTATTGAATCCCCTGAAATTACAGGCTTGCGTGAAGCTCCCGAGGAAATTCCCGAAAGCACACTCCAAGGTCTTGATACCGACTTACTCAGCACCGCTGCTCTTCGTGACAAGACAATTGAAGATAACAGCTTCATTCACGGTGATATAAACGAGATCAATACCGATACCATTGACCTGAGTTCATTAAGAGATTAAGAACCTGTCTTCACAAGCATATGCGCACGTCTTTTCGGCAAATTTTGCCGCAGACTGCGTTAAAAATCCTTGCCGGGGCGACAGCCCGCCTGCGGATTTTCGCCTTGTCTGCAACAAAATTATGCTCGAAAATCCGCACACATTTCTTATGAAGACAGGTTCTAAACAAAAGCAGACTTGCCGCACTTTACAGCAAGTCTGCTTTTTTATTTTTTTATTGGGCGGCGGTTTGAATTTTGCTGTAAAACCATAGAAACGTTTCCGCCGCGGTCGGTAGATTAGCTTTGAAACCATACAAAAGGTTACAAGCAAAATGAACGGCTGCGGCGGCTTGCTATCCCCGAAATCGCAGCAAATTCAATGCCGCCGCCAAAATAAAAAATAAAAAACAGCCGCCACATCGGACGACTGATTTTCACAATAATTATTCATCAAGTTTGAGAACTGCCATAAATGCTTCCTGCGGAACTTCAACAGTACCCAGCTGGCGCATACGCTTTTTACCCTCTTTCTGCTTTTCAAGCAGCTTTTTCTTACGGGTAATATCACCGCCGTAGCACTTGGCAAGAACGTCTTTACGCATTGCCTTTACTGTTTCTCTCGCAATTACCTTTCCGCCTATTGCAGCCTGTATCGGTATTTCAAACAGCTGACGAGGGATATTGTCTTTAAGCTTTTCAGCGATTCTTCTCGCACGTTTATATGCATTATCTGCGTGTACGATAAACGAAAGCGCATCGACCACATCTCCGTTAAGCATAATATCAAGCTTTACAAGCTTTGACGGAACATATCCCATCATTTCATAGTCGAATGAAGCATAGCCCTTTGTGCGTGATTTGAGCGCATCAAAGAAGTCATAAACAATTTCATTGAGCGGCAGCTCATAATGAAGCTCAACTCTTGTTTCGTCAAGATATTTCATATCCTTGAATATGCCTCGGCGTTCCTGACAAAGCTCCATAATGCTTCCCACAAAGTCGGACGGAGAAAGTATTGAAGCTTTTACCATCGGTTCTTCGGCAGACTGGATATATGCGGGGTCAGGATAATTTGTCGGGTTATCAATATAGACCGTTTCGCCGTTTGTAAGGTTTACTTTATAGATTACCGACGGAGCTGTGGTTATCAGGTCAAGGTTATATTCACGCTCAAGACGCTCCTGTATGATCTCCATATGGAGAAGTCCCAAGAAGCCGCAGCGGAATCCAAATCCAAGGGCAACCGATGTTTCGGGCTGGAATGAAAGTGAAGCGTCGTTAAGCTGAAGCTTATCGAGAGCATCACGGAGGTCGGGATATTTTGCACCGTCGGCAGGATAAACACCGCTGAATACCATTGGGTTTACTTCACGATAGCCGGGAAGAGCCTCAGCACACGGATTTTCGGCATCAGTAACGGTATCGCCGACCTTTGTATCTCCGATAGACTTGATAGACGCTGTTATATAGCCAACCTCGCCTGCTTTGAGCGTACCGGAGCTTACAAGCTCCACAGCACCCATATAGCCTGTTTCAACTACGTCAAATTCCGCACCCGTTGCCATAAGACGTATTTTCTGACCTACCTTTACTTCACCGTCAATAACACGGACATAGATAATTACGCCCTTGTAGCTGTCATAGAAGCAATCGAAAATAAGCGCTTTCAGCGGAGCATTTATATCACCGTTAGGAGCAGGGATATTCTGCACAACACCTTCAAGCACGGCTTCGATATTCGTACCCATTTTAGCAGAGATCCTCGGTGCGTCCATTGCAGGTATACCGATAACGTTCTCGACCTCTGCTGCGACACGTTCCGGATCTGCTGACGGCAGATCTATCTTATTTATAACAGGGATAACCTCAAGGTCATTTTCAATAGCAAGGTATGTGTTTGCAAGGGTCTGCGCTTCGATACCCTGCGATGCGTCGACGATAAGGACTGCGCCTTCGCAGGCAACAAGAGAACGTGACACTTCATAGTTAAAGTCAACGTGGCCCGGGGTATCAATAAGATTGAACACATACTCCCTGCCGTCCTGCGCCTTATAATTAAGACGTACTGCACGGGCTTTTATGGTAATTCCCCTCTCACGCTCAATATCCATATTGTCAAGAAGCTGTTCTTCCATATCACGCTTTGCAACGGAAGAAGTCAGTTCAAGGATACGGTCCGCAAGTGTGGATTTACCGTGGTCGATATGAGCAATGATACAGAAATTTCGTATATTGTCTTGATTGTATGACAAGAAAACACTTCCTTAATATTCAAATAAATCAGAGTTATTATAGCATAAAAATGTTGGTTTGTAAAGCGTTTATTGCTTAGGCAGCATCTCTATTTAAAAAGTTCCGAATGCGTTCCAAGTCTGTAAAGCATTAAGACAAGTACATCGCCGCATATTTCATAAATCAAAAGCCAATCAGGTTCTATATGACATTCCCTTGTTTCCTTATAGTTTCCTGTAAGTTCATGGTCTTTATATTTTGCGTCAAGAGTACCTCCGTTTGCAAGTATCTCAATTACTTCAAAAAGCTTATCAAGTTTTTTATACTAATAACCATTTGTTCTATGGATAAAGACGGTGGATAGAATACGTCCAATCAAAGAAAACGACCGCAGACAGGCTGCCGCCTTTCAAGGGAGTTTGATGCAGAGTGGGCGTATTATAGCCACCGTATTTTATCCATAGGTTAAATGGTTATTAGTATTATTTTGCTTTTTGGCAAGCTTCAGATCCTTTTTAAACTGGTTTGTAAACTGAACATCATATTTCATTCTTCTTCCAATGCCGCCTTTAATTCTTCAATACTTGAATATCTTTTCGCTGAACGGTCTGTCGCAAGCTTTCTTCCCTCTTCAATAGCCGCAGCTGTTGTTTCATTCGGAACATCAAGCTTTAATTCAAATGGTATTCCATTTTCCCTTACTGCTGATCTTAAAAACATATTGACAGCTGTTGTCATATTAAGTCCAAGTTCATTGAATATTTTCTCTGCCTGCTCCTTTATTTCCTTATCTGTTCGTATATTTAAATTTGTTGTCGCCATACATAACACCTCCGTTTAAATATATTATAGCATATGTAATGACATTGTCAATACAATATCGTTATTTTACACACTATTTAATTTACAGCGAATCATAAGCTGCAAACAAAGCAAAAGCAGGCTTCCCAAAATAAAAAAATATAAAAAAACAAGCTATACTGACGTTAAGAAAAGCAAAAGGACCGATACGGCAAAATACCGTATCGGTCAAAAATAATCAGAGCATAGCCGCAATATCAGGGAATATCTCAACGCTGCGTTTAAGTATGCCGTTCATATATGCGATAAGTATGCCATAATTTGTCATTGGCACATTCTGTCTTTCCGCACAGCGCATACGGTACTTGACCTCACGCTCATTTAGCATACAGCCTCCGCAATGCACGATAAGCTTATATCGGCTCAGATCTTCGGGAAAGCCTATACCTGAACTAAACTCAAATTCAAGCTTTTTTCCCGTATGTGCGGTTATCCATTTCGGCAGCTTTACAGAACCTATATCGTCGCACTGACGATGATGTGTACAGCCCTCTGAAATAAGCACCTTATCACCGTCGCCAAGCTTTTCGACCGCTGTTACACCTTTTACAGTCTGTTCAAGTATGCCTTTGTGACGTGCCATTAATATTGAAAATGATGTGAGCTTTATATCATCGGGGGTATCTGCGGAAACCTTTTTGAACGCCTGACTGTCAGTTATTACCATTGCAGGCTTTCTGCCAAGCGACGCAAGAGCATCGGTCAGCTCTGTTTCCCTTGTGACCACAGATATTGCTCCTGCTTCAAGAATATCACGGATAGTCTGCTGCTGCGGAAGGATAAGACGTCCTTTTGGCGCCGCACTGTCTATCGGCACAACAAGCACCGCTATATCGGACGGTTTCAGCAGGTCTGATACGATATGATTTTCCGATCCTTCACATTTGCTGCGTTTTGCGATAAGCTCACGCAGTTCATTTATGTTTGTACCCTTTTCTGCACTTACCGCTATTTCATTTTCGCCTGACGGTGCTGCATTATGCAGGTCGCACTTATTGTAAACTATTATATACGGTATATTCTTTTCCCTTATTCGCCCTATAAGCTTTTTATCATCGTCATCAGGCTTGCCTTCTCCGATAACGATAAGTGCAATATCTGTTTTATTAAGCACCTGATAGCTTTTTGCCACACGCTGTCCGCCAAGCTCCCCGGAATCGTCGATACCCGGGGTGTCTATTATCATAACAGGACCAAGGGGCAGCAGCTCCATTGCTTTATATACAGGGTCGGTCGTCGTTCCCATAACGTCGGAAACTATTGCAAGCTTCTGATTTGTTAGAGCGTTTATAAGGCTCGATTTTCCCGCATTTCTCTTTCCGAAAATGCCTATATGCACACGCTCGCCCGACGGTGTTGTGTTAAGTCCCATTGTGAAAATCCTCCTTGCTTACGAAAATCTTTAAAAACGGAAATCTCTCTGACCTTCTGCAATAAGTCCGAGTCTTTCCTTAACGATACCTCTTACTTTTTCATTTGGTATGGTGCCGATCTCTTTAAGGATAAGCTTGTCGCCTATTTCGTGTGTATGTTCGGAGGAATAGTCCATAAGGTATTCCTTTAATGTCATAAGTGCATTCGGGTGACAGCAGTTCTGTATCTGTCCGCTCTTGCAAAGGCTCATAAAGCGGTCGCCTGTTCTGCCCTCACGGTAGCAGGCTGTACAGAATGATGGGATATATCCCATTTCCATCAGCCAACAGACTACCTCGTCAAGTGATCTCTGGTCGGAAACATCGAACTGCTCTGTATCGTGCGGACGTTCTTCCTCGGCATATCCGCCTACCGATGTTCTTGAACCGCCGCTTATCTGTGAAACACCAAGGCGAATGACCTTTTCTCTTACTGCCTGACTTTCACGGGTGGAGATTATCATACCTGTATATGGTACGGCAATACGGATAAGGGCACATATCTTAGCGAATATCTCATCTGAAATACCGTTATCAAATGCGGAAGGGTCAATATCATCTGCGTGTTTGATACGTGGTACGCTTATTGTATGAGGGCCCACTCCATGAACAGCTTCAAGGTGCTCGGCATGCATAAGAAGTCCTGCAAATTCATAACGGTAAAGCTCAAGTCCGAAAAGAACACCTAAGCCTACATCATCAATGCCGCCTTCCATTGCTCTGTCCATTGCTTCGGTATGGTAGTTGTAATCGTGCTTCGGTCCTGTCGGGTGGAGCTTTAAATAGCTTTCCTTGTGGTAGGTTTCCTGGAACAAAATATACGTGCCGATGCCTGCTTCTTTGAGCTTGCGGTAATTTTCAACCGTTGTTGCGGCAATATTTACATTTACACGTCTTATAGCACCGTTTTTATGCTTTATTGAATAGATAGTGTTGATACATTCAAGGATATATTCGATAGGATTGTTTACAGGATCTTCGCCTGCTTCAATGGCAAGACGCTTATGTCCTATATCCTGAAGTGCTATAACTTCCTTTGCAACCTCTTCCTGAGTAAGCTTTTTGCGGGCGATATGCTTATTTTTCATATGATACGGACAGTAAACACAGCCGTTTACGCAGTAATTCGAGAGATAAAGCGGTGCAAAAATAACGATACGGTTGCCATAGAAGGCTTTCTTTATCTCTTCCGCAAGGTCATACATCTGCTGAACCTTTTCGGGTATTTCACAGGCAAGAAGCACGGAAGCCTCACGGTGGGTAAGTCCCGAACAGAATGTACCCTTATCGGTCCTGCGGGGACGTGCTTTTTCAAGAATACTGTCGATAAGCTCGATATTGTTCTTGTTGGCATCTGCATAAGCAAGGGTCTCACGAATTTCTGCGTCGTCGATAAATTCATCGGCATTGAGTGATTTTGGATCGTACATATTTTTTATTTCCTTTCTTTCGGGTCAGAAAACCTTCCCCGTCAGTAATATTAACCTATTGATTTGAAATCGCCGCGGCTCACGGCTATGCGATAGCCTATTTTATTCATACGTCTTTCAAGGCATTGTCTGCATTCCGCAGCTTCATCACCTGTACATATCTTATTGTCATAAAGGAGATATTTTTTTCGGACGCCTTTCGGCGAAAGGTTAGGCATAACCACATTTGCTCCTGCAAGTATACCCATTTCACGTCCGTTGGGGTCAATTGTTCCCAATGCTGTTGTTGCAGGCAGAAGAACATTCGGCAGCATAAGCCGCAGCAGTCCGAGCATAAAAAGCGTAAGCTCCAATGTCCCCTGCTTTTCATCTGCAAAAGGGGTATCATGATGAGGTATAAACGGTCCTATGCCGACCATATGTGGCTGAAGCTCATGCAGAAATATCATATCCTCCGCAAGACATTCAGACGTCTGAAACGGCGAACCTACCATAAATCCGCTGCCTGTCTGATAGCCTATCTCTTTCAGGTCATAAAGGCAGCGTTTTCTGTTTTCAAGGGACAATGATGTTGGGTGAAGCTTTGAATAATGGCAGCTGTCGGCTGTTTCATGGCGCAGAAGATAGCGGTCCGCACCTGCATCAAAATACTTTTCATAGCTTTCACGGCTCTTTTCGCCTATGGAAAGTGTCAGAGCACAATCGGGATAGATTTTTTTGACCGCCTTTATTATATCAACAAGCATATCATCTGTATAGAAGCCGTCCTCGCCGCCCTGAAGCACAAAGGTACGGAAGCCTAAGCTGTGTCCGGTTTCGCAGCATTCCAGTATATCTTCTTTTGTAAGGCGGTAGCGGTCTGCATTTTTATTACTGCGTCTAATACCGCAATAAAGGCAGTCGTTTCCGCAATAGTTAGTGAACTCTATCAGACCACGGATATAAACGTCCTTGCCGTATATTCTGTGTCGTATTCGCCTTGCCTTTTCAAAGACATATTCTGCAAGCTTATCACTTCTGTTTTCTATAAGTGCTGTAAATTCTTCTTTTGTAAGTATCCTGTCACGTTCAAGTCTGTCTGCAAGTTCATAAAGCTCCTGCACTTTATCACCTCTAAACATTTCCGTAGATAGTTTTGCTTGACACTCCTTCAAGCATACCCAGCTTGCCCGAAAGTGCGCTTATAATATTGTTTGGCGCATCAAGAACAACGCTTATCACCGAGATTTTTTTCTTTGAATACGGGATACCCATTCTTCCGATAATGTATTCGCTGTAGCTATGAAGAATATCGTTCAGCCTGTCAACAGATCCGGGATTTTCAACTATTATACCTATGAGGGCAACTCTTGTTTCCATAGACCGCTCCTTTCCAAAAACAAAAACACGTCCGCTCGATCCGAACAGACGTGTAAATTTCATATAGCAAATAAAAGGGCTGAAGCTGCACAAAATACAGCAACGCTCCGTTACTTAAATTACCGTCTTTCCCCTCAGAACGCATCTTCGGACGTCAGATCTGAATTAAATTTTATAAGCCGTTTGCCGTCAGAAAAGATCTTTCGGGTCACGACACAATAATTATAACACAAAAGTTACCCTGCTGCAAGCATTTCAGAAAAAATAGCATTTTGCAAAGAAATCAGCAGGCATAATAGTCATTATTCACAAAAAAATAAATAAATATCGCTTATTATAAAGCGGTTTTGTATAACATCTGTACTGGACAAATTCATAAATATGTGATATAATTATTTAATAACTTTGAAAAAGGGGCTTTGTAAAATGTCACATTGGATCGAAAAAAGCAACGTTTATCATATTTATCCGCTTGGGTTCTGCGGCTGTGAGCAGTACCGCTCCGAATCCTCCGAAACACCTGTACCGCGCATAAGAAAAATTATCGAATGGATTCCCCACTTCAAGAATATGAACTTTAATGCCATTTATTTCGGACCGATCTTTGAGTCCGTAAAGCATGGCTATGATACAATAGATTATAAAAAGATCGACCGCCGTCTCGGAACAAACGAGGACTTCAAGGCTGTATGCGAAGCTTTGCACAAAAACGGCATAAAGGTAATACTTGACGGTGTATTCAACCATGTCGGAAGAGAAAATCCGCAGTTTGTCGACCTTCTTCACAACAAGCAGAATTCACGCTACAAAGACTGGTTCGTGAACGTCAATTTCGGCGGCAACTCGCCTTACAATGACGGTTTATGGTATGAGGGCTGGAACAACTGCTACGACCTTGTAAAGCTTAACCTCCGGAACGGCGAAGTCGTTGATTATCTTCTTGATGCAGTTAAAATGTGGATCGATGAATGGGATATTGACGGTATCCGTTTTGACGCTGCCGACTGCCTCACAGATGATTTTATCAAGCGTATCCACAGCTTTACACGCAGCATGAAGCCTGATTTCTGGCTTATGGGCGAAATAATCCACGGCAACTATGCTAAATGGGCAAATCCCGAAATGTTCGACTGCGTTACAAACTACCAGTGCTACAAGGGAATATATTCCTCACACAACGACCGCAACTATTTTGAAATTGCTCACTCTATCGAATATCAGCTTGGTCAGTACGGCAATATTTATATGTATAACTTTGTGGACAACCATGATGTTGCAAGACTTATGTCTGTTCTCCGCAATCCGGATCACGCTGAATGCTGCTACACATTGATGTATATGATGTACGGTGTTCCGTCTGTTTACTATGGCAGTGAATTCGGCATCAAGGGTGAAAAGGGCAAGGGCGAAAACGCTGACGTTGCAATACGTCCGTGCCTTGATTTTGATTCTATCCCTGACAGAAACGATGTGCTTATGCAGCATATTTCCGAACTTGGTGCTATCAGAAAGAGCATTGAAGCTGTTCAGACAGGCTCATATGCTAAAATGGAGCTTAAAAACCAGACATTTATGTTCAAGCGTGAAAAGGACGGAAATATTGTTTACATTGCTCTTAACATAAGCGACGGTGATTACACCTTCCGTTTCAATACTCCTTATTCAAAGCTTGCAGACCGTCTTACAGGCAGACAATTTGAAGTCAAAAACGGCAATGCTGAAGTAACTGTTCCGAAAAACAAATCAATGATACTTGTTGACTCCGCTCTCAGCACCGCTCCAGCCGATGAAGAGCTTATAATAACAAACGAAGATGAGATCATCTGTGATGAGCCTGTTCAGGAAACAGAGGTACATATCGCAGAAGAAGTACAGCCTGAGCCTGCCGCAGAAGAAAAGATATCCTGCGTAACTCCTGCCAAGAACAGCGGAAACGGCGTTGTCGGAATGGGTGTTCCCGAGGGAAGAAAGGCTGTCCCCGGCGGACACTACAAGCACTTCAAGGGTGGAAATTATGTACTCTTAAACATCGCCAAGGATCACGAGACCTGTGACAAAATTGCTGTTTATATGTCGCTTGACGGTAAGCCTGACGTCTGGGCAAGACCTCTTGATATGTTCCTTGAGGACGTAAACGACCACGGCAATATCAAGCCGCGCTTTGAATATATCCCTGAATAAAAAACGGGGGCTTTGACCGCCCCCGATAACATATCCTTTATAACGGCTTTTTACTTAGCCGCAGCACTTCTTGACGAAGGATTCGCAGTCAACACACTCAGGAACTGTTGGGTTAGCTTCATGTGTGCCTACCTTGATGGATTCAAGTGTGCAGTAATGCTCTGTATCAAGGTTATATTTGCATGAAGCAACATCACAATGGATACATGGATTCTTTGTCATAATTAAAATCTCCTTAAATTAAAATACTCCGCTTCTGCGGATGAACTGATTTGCTCGGTTCGTGTTTATTATCTGCACTTGTTATAAATTAATTCACTAAATATACAGTTATAATTTTCAATATTATGATAAAATTTCTGCATCAGGAAATTTTTTTATTTGCAACGGATTATTGACGATTTCGATAATTGGAGGAGTTTTTTTGGATATATATATTCCCGAAAACGTAGAAAAAATAATTGATAAGCTTGAAGGATCGGGGTTTGAGGCTTATATTGTGGGCGGCTGCGTCCGTGACTCTATTCTTGGAAAAGAACCTAAGGATTATGATATTACGACATCTGCTCTTCCCGAACAGGTAAAGACCTGTCTGGACGGATACAGCGTGATTGATACCGGCATAAAGCACGGAACTGTGACCGTTATCGCCGACGATGAATACATCGAGATCACGACCTTCCGCATTGACGGAAATTACAGCGACCACCGTCGTCCCGACAGCGTTTCTTTCTCGGAAAACCTGCTTGACGACCTCTCCAGACGTGATTTCACGATAAATGCAATGGCATACAACCGCCGCACAGGCGTTATTGACAAATTCGGCGGACAGAAAGACCTTTTCCGCCGCATTATAAAATGCGTTGGTGAGCCTGCTGTACGATTCAATGAGGACGCTCTCAGAATCATGAGGGCTTTGAGATTTGCTTCCGAGCTTAATTTTACCGTTGATACTATTACATCTGCCGCTATCCACGACCTGCGCAGACTTCTCGGCAGCGTTTCCGTTGAGCGTATTTCAAGGGAACTCAACCTTCTGCTGACAGGTGCAGCACCCTCAAATGTGCTTATGGAATACGGCGACGTTATCGCAACATTTATCCCCGAGCTTCGTCCATGTATCGGCTTCGACCAGCACAGCAGATACCATGTTTACGACATCTGGACTCATACTGCCGTTGCCATTGAACACTCCAAAAACGATAAGGACGTTCGTCTTGCCCTTCTTCTCCACGATATTGCAAAGCCTGAATGCTGCCATTTTGACGAAGAGGGCAACGGTCATTTTCCCGGTCACGAACGCAGAGGTGCGGAGATCGCAGCCAATGTTCTCCGTTCACTTCATTATTCCAACGATACTATTGACACAGTAACAACACTTATTAAATATCACTATATTACACCTATTGATGATAAGATCGTTGTAAAACAGCTTCTTGCAACTGTCGGAACGGATATGTTTTTCAAGCTTACGGAAGTAATGAAGGGTGACAGCCGTGCAAAACAAAGCTTCTGCTTCGAACGTGTACAGATACTTGAAAGTATGGAGAAAAAAGCGGCTGAAATAATTGAAAACAAAGAGTGTATAAGCGTAACTCAGCTTGACATTAACGGCAGTGATATTGCCGCTCTCGGTGCTGAGGGCAAAGAAATAGGCGATATTCTTGCAAGGCTTCTTTCACTCGTTATTGAGGGAAAAGTCGAAAATATCAAATTTGAGCTTATCAAATCAGCAAAAGCTATGATGAACTGATTTGCAGAATAAAAACAGCGTAATGCAGCCAAATAAAAACTGCATTGCGCTGTTTCGCATTATACTTATAATTCTATTTCCATACATATGAAATCCTTATCATAAAGATGACATTCCCCGACAATATGAAAACCTATCGCACTATATGACGAAAGAGCCGCCTTATGACCTGCTCTCACTAAAATATGAACGCTTTTTTTGCCCTCTTTTTTCAGTATTTCAAACACATAACGCATCATCTGTTTTGCAATGCCACGGTTCTGCATATCCTTTCGCACACAGACCCTTGACAATTCAGCTGCAGGCATAAGCTCCCTGTTCCAACATTCAAGCTTTTCAACGTCGTCTTCTTTATCAACGGATATTGCCGCAATTATCTGCTCCGCATCGTTTTTCATAACGTATAATGCATTCCTTGACAGGTCAAAATCAATTGTATCCTCACTCGGATAATATTCATTCCAATCTGCAGGTCCATAAAGCATAGTTTTATAAAGAGCCAGTATCTCAGCTTTATCATTCGGCTTTGCATTGGTTATAATGTTCATTTTCTCACTCACTTCCTTTTTATACTCATTATTATAGCCAATATACAGCAGTACGTCAATACAGCTGCGGTCTTCACTATGTTGTGTTTGGCGAATTATCGGCTGCGTTCCAAGCAAAAGCCCCCCAAAAAATAAAAAAACACTGAAATCAAGCAGGACAGCTGATTTTTCTTTTCATACTTGTTGTTTACATTGAAATAAAAGTGTGCTATAATTATTCCGATATTATTTGAAAGGCTGAATTTGATTGAATATGTCCTATGACTGCATTATAATAGGCGGCGGTGCTGCGGGAATGATGGCTGCTGTTACTGCTGCACAATACGGAAAAAAGGTACTGCTTCTTGAAAAAGGGAAAAAATGCGGACGAAAGCTTGCTATTACGGGAAAGGGTCGCTGCAACGTTACGAACAACTGCACAGATGACGAATTTTTTGCTAACATTCCTAAAAACCCCCGCTTTCTTTATTCCGCTTATTCACAGTTCTCTTCTCAGGATTGTATGGACTTTTTTGAAAGGCTCGGTGTTCCGCTCAAAACCGAACGTGGAAACAGAGTTTTCCCTGTAAGCGACAAGGCTGCGGACATTGTACAGGCTCTTGAACAGGCTTGCGCTGACAACGGTGTTGAAACGAAATTTTACAAGGCTAACGATATTATTACCGAGGGCGGTGCTGTAAAGGGTGTAAAATGCTCCGACGGGCAGAACTACTATGCTCCGTCCGTACTCATTGCAACAGGCGGAAAATCATATCAGGTCACAGGCTCGGACGGGGACGGTTACAGGCTTGCAGAAAAGCTGGGACACACCGTTACCGAAATAAAGCCCTCACTTGTGCCGATAGTTTCCGACAATGAATACTGCTCGGAAATGATGGGGCTTTCCTTGAAAAATGTTACCCTCACTCTGAAAGACACAGTAAAAAACAAAACTGTTTTCACGGAAATGGGCGAAATGCTTTTTACTCATTTCGGTGTATCGGGACCGCTTGTTTTAAGTGCTTCAAGTCATATTCCACAGATCGAAAGCGGAAGATATATGTTCTATATCGACCTGAAACCTGCTCTGGACGAAAAAAAGCTTGACGAACGTATTCTCCGTGATTTTGGCGAGATACCGAACAGGATTTTCGCTAACTCACTTTCAAAGCTTCTTCCCTCCAAAATGATACCTGTTATTGTTAAGCTTTCGGGCATCGACGGTGAAAAACAGGTCAATGCCGTTACAAAGCAGGAACGTGCAAAGCTTGTTTCACTTCTGAAAGCTTTTCCGGTAAGCATACTTGATTTCCGTCCCATAAACGAGGCTATCGTTACCAGCGGCGGCATCAAGGTTAATGAGGTATCTCCTAAAACAATGGAATCAAAGCTTGTGAGCGGTCTTTATTTTGCAGGTGAGGTTCTCGACGTTGATGCTTACACAGGCGGCTTCAATCTTCAGATCGCTTTTTCAACAGGCTACTGTGCAGGATTGAATATGTAATGCGAAAGGACTTGACATATGTTGACAGTTGAAGTTTTAAAGGAAAATCAGACTGTTTCCGAAGAGCCTCGTCGGTTTGGTAAAAATAACCGTATTGAAATACTGGACTTCCTCAGAGGTTCGGCAATGGTCTACGTTATGCTGTATCATCTTCTTTACGATATTGACACATTTTTAGATATAAACATTCCGTTTCTTTACGGCAGGACCTTTGAATTTATTCATCAGATATTTCTTTTTCTGCTTTTTATCGTATCCGGAATATGCACTTCCTTTTCACGCAATATAATCAAAAGAGGTGCTGAAATTTTCTTTATCGGAAGCGGACTTACAATTTTCACCGATCTTTTTTTGCCAGATTATGTTATCGTATTCGGTGTTCTGACATTTTTCGGGATAATGATGATGCTCTGCGGGATCTTCAGACCGCTGCTTGACAAAATGAGCATATGCTCTTCCGCTGCTGCCGCAGTCATTTGTCTGATACTTTATTCTATGCTTTACCGTTTTGACAACGGCGGAGAGATCAATCTCTTTTTCACAAAAATAACCGTTGACCTTCCGACAGACAGGCTTTACCTTTACCCGATCGGCATCAAATTTAATGGTTTTGAATCGGCAGACTACTTCCCTGTCATACCTAACGGATTTATTTTTCTTGCAGGTGCGTTTCTTTCAAAGATAGTTGCGGAGCGCAGACTTCCGAAGTTTTTTTACAGCAAAATAAGGCTGCCTGTGATAAATTTTCTCGGCAGATATTCATTGATAGTATACATAGTTCATCAGCCAATTCTTCTGGCGGCTGTATTTTTATTCAAAGGATTATTTTTATGGAAAACTTAACTGATATTAGTGTTATAAAAGATATTTTCGAGCGGCACGGTTTTTCTTTTTCAAAGGCTTTGGGACAGAACTTTCTTATCAACCCGTCTGTATGTCCCAAAATTGCTGAAATGGGACTTGAACGCCGTGATATGTCCAAAAGCGGCATAGGTGTTATTGAGATTGGCACGGGTATCGGTGTTCTCACTCATGAGCTTGCAAAACGTGCGGACAAGGTCGTTGCAATTGAGATCGACAGCAGACTTATACCTGTGCTGAATGAGACCCTTGCAGAGCATAAAAATGTTACCGTCATAAATGCTGACGTTATGAAGATCAACCTTAAAGAAGTCATTGATGAACATTTTAAGGATATGGAAGTGGCTGTGTGCGCAAATCTGCCGTACTACATTACGTCACCTATAATTATGATGCTGCTTGAAAGCCGTCTGCCCATAAGCGCAATTACGGTCATGGTACAAAAGGAAGCGGGCGTAAGGCTCTGCGCTGAGCTTGGCACCCGTGATGTGGGAGCGGTAACAGCAGCGGTACGCTATTATTCTGAGCCTGAACGTCTTTTCAATGTTTCAAGGGGCAGCTTTATGCCTGCGCCAAATGTTGATTCCTGCGTAATAAAGCTTAATGTGAGAAAAGACAATGCATACAAGGTCGATGATGAAACATTCTTCTTCAAAACTGTCAGAGGTGCATTTTCACAGCGAAGAAAAAATCTTCTCAACTCTCTTTCCTCATCTCTCGGCATTGAAAAATCCAGAATTGCCGAAGCTGTTGAAGCCGCGGGACTTTCCGCAAATGTACGTCCCGAACAGCTTCAGATGGAGGACTTTATAAGAGTAGCGGAAGAACTAAAAAAATGCTGATATGAAAGGAAGAGTCAAAATGTCAGTAGTTGGGAAAATCCACTCTATCGAAAGCTTCGGAACGGTCGACGGACCCGGAGTAAGATATGTTGTATTTGTAAAAGGCTGTCCTATGAGATGTCTTTACTGCCATAACCCTGACACATGGGATTTTAACGGCGGCAAAGAAATGACCGTTGATGAAATACTGAAGGACTATGACAGCTGCAAGGAATTTCACAAAAACGGCGGTATAACCGTTACAGGCGGCGAGCCTTTGATACAGATGGATTTCGTCACGGAGCTTTTTGCCGCTGCAAAGAAAAACGGCATAAACACCTGTCTTGACACATCCGGCATAACCTTTTCAAGGGAAAAGAACGATCTTGCAAAATTTGAAAAGCTTATGGAGGTCACCGACCTTGTTATGCTTGACATAAAGCACATTGATGATGAGGAACACAAAAAGCTGACGGGTCACAGCAACAAAAATATTCTTGATTTTGCAAAATGGCTTTGCGAAATAAAAAAGCCTGTATGGATACGTCACGTTGTAGTGCCGGACATCACAATGAACGAAGCTTATCTCAGAAGGCTCGGAAACTTTCTCGGCGACCTGAACAATCTCAAAGCTCTCGATGTTCTCCCCTATCACGATATGGGAAAAGTGAAATACCAAAACCTCGGTATCCCATACAAGCTTGAAAACACTCCTCCTCTTGACAAAAACGACGCTGTCAAGGCAAAGGATATTATAATGGACGGCATAAAAGAGCGTCTTCGTGAAAAGGCTAAACAACAGCCGCCACAAACAACCGTCTGAAATATACAAACTGCAGACTGTCTATAGGTCACCTCTAAAAACCACCGGCTAAAGCCTTAGCACCTCATCTGCTTGCATATTTTCCGTCATCTTGCACATAAATTTCTTGACATACGACAGTATGCCTGCGAAATTTCTATACAATCTGACGAAAAATCTGACTGTGCATCTGAGGTACTATGGTTTTTAGAGGTGACCTATATTTTTTATTTAGGGAAATCTCTTTTTGCTTAAAGCTGCGGCAGACGTGTCCCATACGTTAAATGGTATGAACTGTTCATAAGGGCATTTATCCGACGGCAGGGCAACCCTATTGCAGCAAATGTCGAGTCTGAACTATTTGTGATGTACTTTGCCTTGTAAAGGGTACAATGCCCTTATGAAAAGTCATTGCAATGCCGGCTTTTTGTGAATTATCGCCTGCGTTCCAAGCAAAAGTTGGCTTCCCAAAAATAAAAATAAAAAAGAACAAAGCAAAACAGGAGTACAACGCAGCACTCCTGTTTTTTATGCATTCTTTTTCTGCTTTTTCATATAGACAATGTATGAAATACCAAAGCATACCGAGATCACCACGTCAACGGCAGCCGATATAATAAACATCGGTGACAGCGGGTCATCAATTGACAGTCCCATAAAGATCGTACATATCATTCCCGGAAGAGTTCCGAGCATTGAGCCGAGTATATATTTCCACCAGCTTATTTTCGTCGAACCTAAAAACATACTTACAACATCATAGGGCAGGCAGTTTATTATCCTCAGGAAAAAGACAAAATACACCTCGTTGTTCATATGTATATCGTGGACCTTCTGTATTTTCGGGTGTTTTTCAAATATCTCCTCAACAAGCTCCCTCTCGGCAAAGCGTCCGATAAAGTACGGGATATTCATCATACAGAATATGCCTATGGTACTTATCAGAGCGGCGGCCCAGAAATTCGGTGCTATTCTTCCGCAGGCTGCCACGATAACAAGCATCGGGAAGAAAAACGACAGGGATTTCAGCGAAAACATTCCTATCAGCACAAGTGATGCAAGCCATATATTTTCAGGTGTATACCTTAAAAGCCGGTCTACCGTAACGTGCCTGAACTGTGTAAAATACAATACCGCACACACTGCTATCATTAAGAAAGGTGCGATCTGAATTATCCTTTTCAGTATTTTTGTGCTGTTTTTTAAGCTTTTCATATTTTTGCAATCTTCTTTCGAGGAATATATCCTGCTTTTTAGAACCTGTCTTCACAAGAAATGTGTGCGGATTTTCGAGCATAATTTTGTCTAAGACAAGGCAAAAATCCGCAGGCGGGCTTGCCGCCCGGCAAGGATTTTTAACGCAGTCTAAGGCAAAATTTGCCGAAAAGACGTGCGCATACGCTTGTGAAGACAGGTTCTTATGTCGCATATTTTTGTATAGCGGACTATTGTTTTTAATTATATCACTGCTGTTTTTATTTTTCAATCCCCATTATATCATAAATTGTGATAAAAAGATGAAACTGTTAATATAAACGTGTGAAACTGCAAATATTGGCTTGTTATTTTTAAAGATTTGTGTTATACTCTAAATATGATCAATTCTGTAAATCGGAGGGTTGCTCCGCTTTTGTACGGAGCAGAGATTGTCAATGGCTAATTATATTGGTACAAGATGTATCGTTTGCAATGAAAAATTCAAAGATGACGATGATATTGTTGTTTGCCCTGAATGCGGCACTCCTTATCACAGAGAATGTTATAAAAAAGAAGGAAAATGCGTCAATACCGCTCTGCACGAAAGCCATAGAAGCTGGACACCTTCATATGATGTCGGCGACAGCTCCGCAAGCTTCACGGAAAATGTTGTGTGCAGCAAATGCGGCTGCATAAATCCGCCTATGACCTTATTCTGCGAAAAATGCGGCAATCCGCTCAGCACTCTTGAACAGCATAATGAGGATATGCGTGTTCACACAGCCCCTCTTCACGATGACAGCAACCCTGATGAATATAATAAAAATTTCAACGGTCAGATACCGTTCGGCGTTAACGTTCAGCCGTTTATGATAAACTTTTCCGACCCACTCTGCGGATATAATCCCGATGAGGATTTCGACGGTGTACGTCTTTGTGAGCTCGGCGATTATGTTGAGAGCAACACGCACTACTATCTGCCGATATTCAAGCGCATCAAAGAAAGCGGACGTGCTCTTACATGGAATTTCACGGCTATGCTTTTCCCTGAATTTTATTTTGCAAACCGCAAAATGCCGCTCATTTCACTTGCTGCTTTTATTGTAAGGTTATTTGCACTTGCACCTATATTCATAACCGTTCTTTCACAGGGAAACATCGGTGTGCTCAGCGAAATCGCCAAAGGCTTTGATATACGCAGCACAGCTTTTCAGATACTCAATATACTTTCATATGTACTCACTTACGGCATAATGTTTTTCTGCGGCGGCTTTGCCAACTGGATATACTACAAACACGCAGTCAAGCAAACAGCCAAAATCAAGGCGGCATCAGCTCCGCAAAACCTCAGAAACAATCTTCGCAGAAAAGGCGGAACATCTGCTGTATGGCTTGTTATCGCTATACTTGTGTTTATTCTGCCGTATACTATTGTGTATATGTACAGCTTTGCATCAGTTTTCGGAGGATTTTCCGTTTAGATCCTGCTAATGATATAAAGGTCACCTCTAAAAACCACCGGCTAAAGCCTTAGCACATCATCTGCTTGCAGATTTTCCGTCATCTTGCACATAAATTTCTTGACATACGGCATGTATGCAAATTCTTGCTTTGCAATAATTGCGAAATTTCTATACAATCTGACGAAAAATC
>ENA-ORCP01001345-ORCP01001345.1-human-gut-metagenome-genome-assembly--contig:-NODE-1345-length-21248-cov-4.302725_pt1 | contig 21248 bp, 20 predicted proteins | sample MGYA00242990_ERZ507991 | MGnify/ENA primary metagenome ERZ507991 (study PRJEB26167, sample SAMN06115496) | human gut metagenome | host: Homo sapiens | place: China:Henan | collected 2015-05-07... | reverse complement strand
GATGACCGCAAGCACCGTCAGGCAAAAGCTTACGGTGGCTTGGTTACAAATGTGCGGGATAAGCTTGCAACCGAGATGGTGATATTAGAGCTTTTGCTGCATGGCGGAGAAAAACAGGAAGTATAGTATAACAGATATAAAAAGCTCCACGCTTATAAGTTAAGCGTGGAGCTTTTGCGTTGTCGTAGATATTTACTTCGAACACATATAAAGCAGGTTTTCCCATCTGCGGTCAACCTCTTCCTGATACTGTACAAGCAGGTTCTCGTTTTCTGGCTTGAACAGATGCTTGAATCTTCCCTGTGGACGAAGGAAGTCTTCAATTGGAAGCTTCTTCTTTGGCTCATAGTTCAAGATCCACTTGCCTTCCACAACCTCGAACAGTGGCCAGTAGCATGTCTCCACTGCGAGCTTGCAGATCTTCATGATATCGGGTGTGTCATAACGCCAGCCACGAGGACATGGTGACATGATATTTAAGAATGCTGCACCTGGTGTGTAGATTGCCTTCTCAGACTTCTCATACAGATCCTTCATGGTTCCGATGAAGGTAGACTGTGCAACATACGGAATATCATGGTTTGCGATGATAGATGCGAGATCCTTCCGGTTCTGCATCTTACCGTTGGAGCATTTACCAACTGGTGTTGTCGTTGTATCTGCGAACATTGGTGTTGCAGAAGAACGCTGGATACCGGTGTTCATGTAAGCGCCGTTATCATAGCAGACATATACCATATCGTGATTACGCTCCATGGCACCGGACAGGGACTGGAGACCGATATCGTAAGTACCGCCGTCACCACCGAATGTGATGAACTTGTAATTCGCGGAGATCTTTCCCTTCTTCTTTAATGCGTGGTAAGCAGTTTCAATACCGGAAAGTGTTGCACCTGCATTTTCAAATGCATTGTGCATGTAGCTGTCCTCCCATGCGGTATATGGATACATGAAGCTGGATACTTCCAGACAGCCGGTTGCATTTCCGATAACCGCCTTATCCCCCTCATGCAGGGCACGCAGGACTGTACGAACAGCGATTGTTCCGCCGCAGCCTGCACACATTCTATGTCCCGGAGCGAGACGTTCCGGTTTGCTCATTACTTCTTTAAAATTAAATGCCATCTCGATTCCCTCCGTTACTTTCTAAGTCCGATATACTTGAACTGTTCTGCTTCCTGCTTGCCGGATACATAATCTATCAGATCCTGATAGATACCGCAGGCTGTTTCTACTGTGTAATCTCTTCCGGCAAGACCGTAGAAATAGTTGACGGTTGTTGATTCGTTCTTTGCATCGTATAAAGCAGCCTTCAGTTCAGAACCAAGCGGACCGCCGCATCCGGAGAAGCTTTCTGCACGATCCATGATCGCGATGCCCTTTGCATTTTCGAGGGCAGCAGCTAATTCGGCGCCTGGGAATGGACGGAATACACGTACCTTGATCATACCTGCCTTGATGCCCTGCTCGCGAAGCTCATCAACGGCTTCCTTCGTTGTTCCGGCAGCAGAACCCATGATCACGATCACATACTCGGCGTCATCCATGCGATACTCCTCGAAAAGTCCGTATTTTCTTCCGGAGATCTTCTCGAATTCCTCTGCGACCTCTAAGATAACCTTCTTGGCATTCTTCATGGCGATACGCTGGTTCATCTTTGTCTCCATGTAGAATGGAGAGTTTGCATAAGGACCAACTGCCATCGGCATATCTGCATTTAACAGGAAGTTTTCTGGTTCATAGCTTCCTACAAATTCTTTTACTTTCTCTGTCTCAATCAGTGAGATATTCTCAACTGCATGGCTGGTGATGAAACCATCCTGACAAGCCATAAATGGAAGCTTAACGTCCGGATGCTCTGCAATGCGGAACGCCTGGATGTAATTGTCGTAGGCTTCCTGATTGTTCTCAGCGTAGATCTGAATCCAGCCGGCATCTCTGGCACCCATACTGTCAGAGTGGTCACAGTTGATGTTGATCGGTCCGGTTAATGCACGGTTTACAACCGCCATAACGATTGGAAGACGATCGGAAGCTGCGACATAAAGTACTTCCCACATGTAGGCAAGGCCACAGGAAGAAGTAGCTGTGATTGCTCTTGCGCCAGCGGCGCAGGCACCCATGGTGGCACTCATAGAGCTGTGCTCGGATTCAACCGGGATAAACTCGGTGTCGATGTCACCGTTTGCAATGAAGGTGGATACCATCTGAGGAATCTCTGTCGATGGTGTGATTGGGAATGCTGCCATTACGTCAGGATTGATCTGCTTGATTGCATGTGCAACTGCCTCGTTACCTGACATTCTTTCACGAATTGCCATATTAGATTCCCTCCTTCATTGTAATTGCACCGAAGCTGCAGACGCGCTCGCAGATACCGCAGCCTTTGCAGTGGTCTAAGTCGAAGTCTTCTCTTTTTCCGTCTTTTACCGGAATACAGCTATCCGGGCAGACGGGTGTGCAGAGCAGACACTGTGTACATTTTTCCCAGTCGATCACTGGAGTTTTTGTTCTCCACTCGCCTGTACAGAATTTACGGGAACCGCCGCCGCCATAGATCTGGTTGCCCGGCGTCATATCATAGTAAGGACTATGTTCATTGATTTTAGAAATATCTGTTGCCTTTGACATTTATTTTACCTCCTCGAACGCCATTTTCAGTGCACGCATATTGCCGTCGATTACTTCCGGCTTCTTTGCGAATTTGTGTTCATAAGATGCCTGCATCTGGGATAAGAACACATCTTTATCCATGATGTCTGCAACCTTTACGATAGCAGCAAGCATCGGGGAGTTAGGGAAATACTTTCCAAGTGTTTCCATTGATACTTTGTGTGCATCAATCGTATAAACGCTTCCCTTGTATCCATTTAATAAAGGAAGAATCTCTTCTTTTGGACGCGGTGTGTTGATCACGATGGCACCATCTTCCTTCAGACCATTTGTGACATCTACGGAATGAAGCAGTGTCTCATCTACAACAACCACATAGTCCGGATGATAAATATTGGAATGTACCCGGATTTCGGATTCGCCAATTCGATTGTAGGCCGTGATTGGTGCGCCCATACGTTCCGGACCATACTCCGGAAATCCCTGGACGTGCATACCTGTGTTGAAAGCAACGTCCGCAAGCAGAAGTGCTGCGGTTTTGGCACCCTGACCTCCACGTCCGTGCCATCTGATCTCGATGTTCTTTTTCATATATTGCACTCCATTTCTCATAAATACAGTAAAAAACACAATAATTATACCATTCTGATAAAAAATGTAAAGGGAGTCGGTGGTTTTTCTTGGCAAATTACAATCTTTCTTGAATAATCTGGTTGAAATTGATATAATCAGTACGTTAAGCTTTTACACAACAAAAACAAAGGAGTTTTGTTATGCGAAGAAAGAAGAAAGACAAAAATAACATAAATAATCAGGAAGAAATTGATTTGATTCCGATAGAGTCACAGCAGGAAGAAACGGAAGTGGGTACACAGCCGGATGCGGAGCCAGAAAATCCGGAAGCGACGGCAGAAGATACATCTGATGCATCTCTGGAGACAGAAACGGAAGTAGAATCAATAAAAACGGAAGCAGAATCGGCAGAACCGGAAAGTTCGGAAGTGGCAGCAGAGGATACGTCTGCACAGCCGGAAACACCGGAGGAAGAAAGCGAATCTTCTGCATTGTTTGGTGCGTATGTTGCTGAGGAGAACAAATGGGAGCGCAAGAACCGGATCAAGGATGAGAAGATCAAGGCAAAACAGGAGAAGAAGCGTGCGAAGTACGCGGATGTTGATGACGATACATACGAGCAGATGAAAGCGGGCGGCGCTCATAAGTTTTTTGGTGTGCTGTCTTTGATGATGCTGATTGTCGGAATTGCCGCAGTTGCACTGTTTGTCTACCGTTTGGTCATTGCACCTTCCTACGCGCAGGTGGGAGAGAAGGAAAAAAACCTGCATGTAGAAGGATTTGCCACGGAGACAGATACTTCCAAATATGAGCAGCAGGTAACTGCCCTGCAGGGAATTGCAACTCCGTCTGACCTGACTGATACATGGGTGGAACAGCCGTTTGAGCAGGCAACACCAAGTGATGTATCTGCACAGGATACAGAAGGCGCTGATACATTACCGGCAGACGATGCAGAGGCAAAGCCTGTTGTGATTGATTAGGAGGTGCAAGGATGAAAAAGACATGGAATAAACTTATTATTGTGTCGTTTATAGTGCTTGCGGTCGTTGCCTGTGCGGCAATCGTATTCCTATATCCGTACTACAATGAATATAAGGTATTTGACGGTATTGAAGCTGGACAGTGGAACGAGGTGCAAAAAAGCTACGAAGCGTTAGATAGCGAAAAGCAAAAGGCAGTACAGGAAATGCTTCCGGATTATGCGAAGCACATCTGCCTGGAATATCAGACCGGTGAAAAAGATTACATTTATACAGTCGCAGCATATGATGCGATCAACAGTATCGATGAGACAAAGAGCATTTGTACAAAATACAATGTGCTTGTCAATCGTACCGAATACCGGGATGCGATCGAACAGATTTATAATTCAAACAAGAATTACAATGGACAGGGCGTTGTGCAGGCGAACGAGACGATCAACAAGATCAATCTTCGACTGGATACAGACACGAAAAAAGAGGTTGTAATTGAGGTTTTAAATGAGAAGTATCAGCAGTATGTAGATGGTGAAATTACGGCGGATGCGATGAACAGCTATATTTCTATTGTCAATGGTCTGGCTGTGACAGATATTGCAGATTATACAACCGTGCTCACCAATAACATTCAGGTGATCGAGTCTTATCGGGCATTGTATGACACAGCACAGGCAGCATATGATCAGGGAGATTATTTTACGGCATTGAATATTTGCCAGTCCGTGCAGTTAGATCCGCTGGATTCGCAGTATATTGATAAATTTTACTCATTATACAAGCTTGCGTATTCTACAGGCATGAATTATTATGACGGTCTGCTTGATACGTATATTGAGATCGGGGATAACCAGAACGCACTGAACCTGTTGGATAAGCTGGAAAAATATTATGCCGAAGATATGAATCTTCAGAAATACAAGCTGTCTATGGCAGCCGACTGGCAGAAGGCATATGTGAAGCTGGCAGAAAATGCAGATTCAGAAATCCAGAAGGTACTTGGAGAGACCGAGGACGGTATCAATATATTAGATTCGTTCTATAAAAATATCAAACCAGACAGTATGCTGTTGTATGATGTCGATGAGGACGGTGTGCCGGAGGCATTTTTCTATAACAGTATGGAACGCAACGAGACCTATGTGAGCTGCTTTATCTTTACCTACCGGGATGGCGCGGTTTCTTACCTTGGCTATGCGAAGGTGCGGAGCTTCTGCAGCGACAGCAGCTTTGTCGCATTTCCTTGGCTATCGACACGGACTTCCGGGGATGAATATTGCCTGAAACGGTATTCGGATGGCGTGATCACAGATGGACCGTATGTCCAGAATGTGGATGGTACTTATTATGTCAATGAGCAGGTTGTGGATGAGACGGAGTATCTCTCCCAGCAGAGTGAAACACTTGCAACATCTTTAAATAAGGGTGTGAAGGACTTTGATACAGCAACATTAGAAGACAGCGAAAGCTATATCTTAGCTTACAAATAAATTAAACGAGAGTATGGAGGCGAATTATGGTAAAACTTTATGAAACAGGTGCATACTTACTGAATGGTTCCGAGCTGGTTCCAGATGACGGACAGGCACAGGCAGTACTTGCATCGAAGGGTGTACAGACATCCAAAGAGGATGCATCGAAAAACACAATGGCATATGGAATACTCGAAGCACACAATACTTCGGGCAATATGGAACAGCTTAAGATCAAGTTCGATAAGATGACAAGCCATGATATTACATTTGTTGGTATTATCCAGACAGCGAGAGCATCAGGACTGACAGAGTTCCCAATCCCGTATGTACTTACAAACTGTCACAACTCTTTGTGCGCAGTTGGTGGAACAATCAACGAGGACGATCATGTGTTTGGTCTTTCCTGTGCAAAGAAATACGGCGGAATCTATGTACCACCTCATCAGGCGGTTATCCATCAGTTCGCAAGAGAGATGCTTGCAGAATGTGGAGCTATGATTCTTGGCTCTGACAGCCATACACGTTACGGTGCCCTTGGTACGATGGCAATCGGCGAAGGTGGCGGCGAGCTCGCAAAGCAGCTTCTGAAGCGTACATACGATGTGGCAAAGCCGGGGGTTGTGGCAATTTACTTAGACGGTGAAGTACAGAAGGGCGTTGGTCCACAGGACGTTGCCCTTGCAATTATCGGCGCAACCTTTGGCTGTGGTTATGTAAAGAATAAGGTTATGGAGTTCGTAGGACCGGGTGTAGATAAGCTGTCCGCAGATTTCCGTATCGGTGTCGATGTTATGACGACAGAGACAACCTGTCTGTCATCCATCTGGAAAACAGATGAGAAGATCGAAGAGTGGTATGAGACACACTACAGACCGGAGTGCTACAAAGAATTAAATCCGGGTGCTGTTGCATATTACGACGGTGTTGTTTATGTAGATCTCTCCAAGGTAAAACCTATGATCGCAATGCCATTCCACCCAAGCAATGTCTACACAATTGAGGACGTGAAGGCAAATCTGATGGATGTTTTGGACGATGTAGAAAAACGTGCGCAGGTATCCTTGGATGGCAAGATTGACTTTACACTGAAGGATAAGGTTGTTGACGGAAAGCTCTATGTAGAGCAGGGAATCATCGCAGGCTGTGCCGGTGGTGGATTCGAGAATATCTGTCAGGCAGCAGACCTGATCCGTGGAAAATACATTGGCGCGGACGAATTTACACTTTCTGTATATCCGGCATCCACTCCGATTTATATGGAGCTTGCGAAGAATGGTGTACTTTCCGATCTGATCGAGACGGGTGCGATCGTCAAGACTGCATTCTGTGGACCATGCTTCGGTGCTGGAGATACACCGGCAAATAATGCATTCTCGATCCGTCACTCAACAAGAAACTTCCCGAACCGTGAAGGTTCGAAGATCCAGAATGGTCAGATTGCTTCTGTCGCACTGATGGATGCACGTTCGATCGCAGCAACAGCCGCAAACAAGGGCTTCTTAACAGCTGCAACCGATCTGGATGTAGAATACAAGGGACAGAAATATTTCTTCGACAAGAAGATCTACGATAACCGTGTCTATAATGGATGGGGACATCCACAGCCGGAGCAGGAGATTAAGTTTGGACCAAACATCAAGGATTGGCCGGAGATGGTGGCGTTGACAGACAACCTGATGCTCAAGGTCGCTTCCGTGATCCATGATCCGGTTACAACGACGGATGAGCTGATTCCTTCCGGTGAGACATCTTCTTATCGTTCGAATCCACTCGGACTTGCGGAGTTTACATTGTCCCGTAAGGATCCGGAGTATGTAGGCAGAGCCAAGGCAATCCAGAAGGTCGAGCGTGTGCGTGAAGCTGGTGAGTGCATGGGCGAAGCAGATCCGAACATGAAGACAGCTATGCACAAGGTGAAGGAAATGTTCCCGGATGCATGTGGCTCGAATACCGGTGTCGGAAGTACGATCTTTGCGGTGAAACCGGGTGATGGATCTGCACGTGAGCAGGCGGCTTCCTGCCAGAAGGTACTTGGCGGCTGGGCTAATATCGCCAAGGAGTATGCAACAAAGCGTTATCGTTCAAACCTGATCAACTGGGGTATGCTTCCGTTTGTCATGGATGAGGATTACGACTTTGATGTGGATGATTATGTATTCATTCCTGGCGTTGCACAGGCAATCCGCAACAAGGATGAAATTATCAAGGCGTATGTTGTGAACAAGGATATGAAGGAGTTGTCGTTGAAACTGGGCGACCTGACAGACGATGAGAGAGATATCATTCTGGCTGGCTGTCTGATCAACTACTACAAGACACATTAATCAGATATATTCATTTAAACCTTTACACATGGTTTTCAATACTATATAATATACGCATTAGGAGCGTATATTATATGGATATTGAAAAGGACAACCTGAAAAAACAAATACGGGAAATGACACAGCTTGGCTATATTGCACCGGAGGATCTTCCTTCGATTGAGCTTTATATGGATCAGGTGACGACGTTCATGGATAAATATCTTTCGCAGAACAAACGGTATGAGGAAGATAAGACGCTGACGAAAACAATGATCAACAACTATACGAAGAACAATCTGCTCCCGCCGCCGGAGAAGAAGCGGTATACGAAGGAACATCTGATTCTACTGATCTATATCTATTATCTGAAAAATGTGATATCGATCAGTGATATCCAGATCATGCTGAAGCCGTTGATTGATCATTATTTTGAAAATCCAGATGCGCCACACAGCTTGGAAGAGATTTATGCAAGTCTTTATAAGTTAGAGCAGCATCAGCATTTCCGGGTGGAAAACAGTGTCGTGAAGACGTTTGAATTGTCCGAACATGATTTCCCGGGTGTGGAAGATAAGTATATTAAGAATCTGAATTTCCTGTCGCTGCTTGGTTATGATATCTTCATCAAGAAGAAAATCATGGAGCGGATCATTGATGAGATGGCTGCGGAGCAGGCGAAAGAACAGGAGCAGCAAAACGGGAAAGAGAAGAAAACAAAAGAAGAAAATAAGAGAAGAAAATAAAAAGAAAGACGAGGCGTCAATTACGCCTCGTCTTTTTCGTCGGATGGTTCTGTCGGAAGAAGCGTGAGAGTCACGCGCTCGATACGGTTTCTGTGCACTTCGGTTACTTTGAAGTGGGCACCTTCGCAATGAGCTTCTTCACCGGCGGTTGGAATCTTATCCAACAGTTCAATGATGAATCCGGCAAGTGAATCATAATCCTTGGACTGGAAATTCGTGTGGAGTTTATCGTTTAAATCATCCAGTTTGATGGATGCATCAATATCATAAGTATGGTTGCCGAGATCCCGGATCAGATCATTCTCGTTCTCGTCGTACTCGTCCCGGATATCTCCGACGATCTCCTCGACCAGATCCTCCATTGTGATGATTCCGGATGCCTGCCCGTATTCATCAAGTACGATTGCCATACTGTCTGCGGAGGTTTTCATCTCTGCGAAGATCTGGCTCGTCTTCTGATACTCATATACAAACAATGGTTTACGCAGGATGCTTCGCAGATCAAAATAACGGATATCTAACAGCTCCCGGTAGAAAAACAGATCCTTGATATTAAGGATACCGATGATATTTTCTTTGGAATCCTCGTAAATCGGGATTCTGGTATAGGTTTCACTCTTGAAGATATCGACAAGCTCTTCATAGGTAGAATTCACGTCGGCAGATATAACATCGGCTCTTGGAATCATGATGTCCTTCGATAATGCATCGCCAAAATCAACAACATTGGAGATCATGAATTTCTCTTCGGGCTCAATGACGCCTTCTTCATGTGATACATTTACGATAGTACGCAGCTCTGCTTCGGTAATGCTTGCCTTCTTCGCGGATGGGTCGACACGGAACAGCTTGAAGATGGCTCCGGTCAATATATTTAACAGGAAGATAACAGGGGTGAGCAACGTCATCAGCCACGAAATCGGGTAGACAACGACCATGGAAAGCTGTAATGCATACTGTGTTGCAAGGGTCTTCGGGGAGATCTCACCGAAGATCAGGACAAGCAATGTCAGAATTCCGGTAGATACACCAATGTATTTACTTCCGAACATGTTTGTGCAAAAGGTTGTTGCAAGTGCGGAGGCGGAGATGTTGACGATGTTGTTTCCGACCAGGATCGCACTCAATAATTTGCTTGAATTTTCGGTTACTTTTAATACTTTCTTTGCTTTCTTGTTTCCGTCATCTGCGAGAGAACGAAGCTTTAGATGGCTTACCGTTGTCAGTGCAGTCTCTGAGGAAGAGAAAAAAGCGGAAAGTGCCAGTAAAATCAGAATTATAATTAGTTGTAACGCGGGACTATTGTCCAAAAAAACCACTCCTTTTGTGTATAAATTTCCTTATATTCTATATATTTGGATGAAGGGTGTCAAGTGTGGATTTTGCTATAACATAAAATTATAACTGATTCAATTTAATTCCTATTAGACAAATAGGAATTAGGATGATAAGATAACCTTGCAATCAAGAAAACGAGTTGCAAAACAAAAAAGATAACAAGGCACAAGCCGGAAAATAAAAGAAAGACGAGGTACAAAATTATGGGAAAGAAACATTATGAGGACAGAAATTTAAAGTTTGAAACATTACAGTTACATGTAGGACAGGAACAGCCAGATCCAGTGACAGACGCAAGAGCCGTTCCAATCTATCTGACATCTTCTTATGTGTTCCACAACAGTAAACACGCAGCAGACCGGTTTGGATTGAAGGATGCCGGTAATATCTATGGACGTCTGACAAACCCGACAGAGGATGTATTTGAGAAGCGTATCGCAGCACTTGAAGGTGGTGTTGCAGCACTTGCAGTTGGTTCCGGAGCAGCCGCGCTTACTTATGCATTTCAGGCGCTGGCACATGCAGGCGACCATGTCGTAGCAGCAAAGAACATCTACGGTGGAACATACAATCTGCTTGCACATACACTTCCGGATTATGGCATCGAGGCAACATTCGTAGATCCATTTGACTACGATGCAATTGAAGCAGCAATCAAGCCAAACACAAAGGCAGTTCAGATCGAGACACTTGGAAATCCAAATTCAGAGGTTGTAGATATTGAACGTATTGCAAAGATTGCACATGCACACAACATTCCACTGGTTGTCGACAATACATTTGCAACGCCATACCTTGTAAGACCGATCGAGTATGGTGCAGATATCGTCGTTCATTCCGCAACAAAGTTTATCGGTGGTCATGGAACAACACTCGGCGGTGTGATCATTGATAGTGGTAAATTTGACTGGCTCAAGGCAGCGGACAAGTTCCCATGGCTGGTAGAGCCAAACGTATCTTATCATGGAGTCAGCTTTGCAAAGGATACTGCTCCGGCAGCATTTGCAACTTACATCCGTGCGATTCTGCTCCGTGATACAGGTGCAACAATCTCGCCAGTACATTCCTTCATCTTCTTACAGGGACTTGAGACATTGTCTCTCCGTGTAGAACGCCATGTAGAAAATGCACTGAAGGTTGTACAGTATCTGAAGGATCAGCCACAGGTAGAGAAAGTAAATCACCCATCGATCTCTGAGAATCCAGAGCAGCAGGCACTTTACAAGAAGTACTTCCCGAATGGCGGTGGATCAATCTTTACATTTGAGATTAAGGGTGGTGCTGCAGAAGCACAGAAGTTTATCGATAACCTCGAGCTCTTCTCCCTGCTTGCAAATGTAGCGGATGTGAAGTCACTTGCAATCCATCCGGCATCAACCACACATTCTGAGTGCAACGAGGCAGAGCTTCTCGATCAGGGAATCAAGCCAAATACAATCCGTCTTTCTATCGGTACAGAAAATATCGATGATATCATTGAGGATCTCGATGAGGCATTTAAAGCACTTGCAGAGTAATCACTTGTGAAAATATGGTTAAAAAGAGGCAGAAACTTGGTCTGCCTCTTTTTTATTTACAGAAAATGTGGTAAACTAAGATTAGTAAAAACAAACAGGAAAGTGTAAACGGTGAAAAGATGTTATCAGTCGTATTGCCTGCCTACAATGAAGAAAAAATGATTCAGAAAGCGGCAGGAACCATAGGCGGAATTTTACAAAAAGAAGCCATTGATTATGAGATTATATTCGTAGATGATGGTTCCAAAGATGGAACGTGGCAGCAAATAGAACAGACACAAAAAGAAGATCAGCATGTCAATGGAGTTCGTTTTTCCAGAAATTTCGGAAAAGAATCTGCCATGATGGCGGGACTGGAAAATGCAGGTGGCGATTGCGTTGTTGTGATGGATTGTGATCTACAGCATCCACCAGAGACAATCGTGGAGATGTATCGGCTGTGGCAGCAGGGATACGAAGTTGTCGAGGGCGTGAAGCGTACGCGTGGAAAGGAAAACGTCTTTCATAAATTAAGCGCGGGACTTTTTTATAAAATGATCTCGAAGGCTGTCAAGATTGATATGTCCAGAGCGTCGGATTTCAAACTGATGGATCGACGCGCGGTAGAGGCGTTGCTTGCAATGCCGGAGCGGAATGCTTTCTTCCGGGCGTTATCTTCCTGGATTGGATTCCGGACAACCTCGGTGGAGTTTGACGTGCAGGAACGGGAAATTGGCGAGTCGAAATGGTCGACCAAGTCATTGATCCGTTACGCAATCTCCAATATCGTGTCGTTTTCTTCAGCGCCGATGACACTGGTAACAATTACCGGTATACTTGGGTTTCTGTTTGCGGTTATACTAGGCATACAGACGCTTGTAAATTATTTTTCTGGTCATGCGGTCGAAGGATTTACGACAGTGATCCTGATTATCCTGATCATGGGCAGTCTGATTCTTATGGGATTGGGTGTCATAGGATATTATATTGCGAAGATCTATGAGGAGGTTAAGTGCCGCCCACGCTATATTGTATCGCGAAAAGTCGGAGCAGGCATGACATGGGAGAAACGTAGATAGGTTTAAAAAACCAAAGGAGGTATTGGATGCGTAAGAAATCACACATATCGCTTACAAAGGGTGTTGTACACGGACTGTCCGCAGAACAGCGGTTCGGACATCGCTTATCCCTGTATGTGGGAAGCATACTTCCAGATTGTACACCTTCTTTTTTGACAAGACGTCATTGTATCGAGGATACGTTTGATGTGTGTGAAAAGAAGATGCTTGGATTCTTGAAGCATTACAAAACAAAGAAAAAAGGCGTTTCGATCTTATCAAGTATTCGGATGGGTGTGGTATTGCATTACATTGCAGATTATTTTACATATCCGCACAATGCACATTATCCGGGAACTTTGAAAGATCATTGCAGTTATGAAGAGGACTTGAAGCATCGCATGCGAAGCTTTGTGCGCAACAGATATGAATCTGGCGAGATGCAGTACGATGAACGGATGCTGCCAACGATTCATTCCCTGCAGGAGTTGCTCGATTATGTCAAAGAAAAACATGAATATTATGTACATGATCGTGGAAATGTGAATCTGGATTGCGCGTATTCGTATATTGTTTGTCTGGCTGTGATGTATTCTCTGTTGCAGCTTGCTGTAAATCCAGCATAAAAATAGAGAATCTGACGCATACTATCCGGGAACTGTAAGAAAACAGTTCAGAGAAGGAGGATATTGTATGCGAGCTGGAGCAGAAGTTTACAGAGAAGTAGCTGAGCGTTGTAGCGCTTATGACAAGCGTGAGCGGAAATCTTGTTTTTGCAATGTGGCAGAGGGCGAGAAAAGCTGTCTGAATTGCAGACATTTCGCAGAGGACGAGCATTGCAGACTGGATCTGTACGATCCGATTGTAAAAGAGTTATAAGAAATGAAGGGACTTTTTCGGAAGTCCCTTTTTCTTATGGTCGGAGGATGGCGGAAGAGATACGATTCGGACATGGCATAATGCTTGACATAAAAGAGGGTGGTTGTTATACTCATAGCTAGTTTTGGATAAGCAGTATAGAAAGGAAACCAGATATGATTAGTGCAAATAATGTAACCCTGCGGCTTGGAAAGCGGGCTTTGTTTGAGGATGTAAATATAAAGTTTACAGAGGGGAACTGTTACGGTTTGATTGGTGCAAATGGTGCAGGCAAATCAACCTTTTTAAAGATTCTTTCCGGAGAACTTGAACCGACAAATGGTGAAGTTATCATGAATGATGGCGAGCGTCTGTCTGTCCTGCAGCAGGATCACTTCAAATACGACCAATATATGGTACTCGACACGGTTATTATGGGAAATAAACGTCTGTATGATATTATGAAAGAAAAGGACGCAATCTATGCGAAGGAAGACTTCACGGATGAAGATGGTATCCGTGCATCGGAGCTTGAAGCAGAGTTTGCAGAGATGGATGGCTGGAATGCAGAGAGTGATGCGGCAACCCTCCTGAATGGTCTTGGCGTTGATACAGATATTCATTACAAAATGATGAGCGAGCTTGATGGTAATCTGAAAGTCAAAGTCCTTCTGGCACAGGCTTTGTTTGGCAACCCGGATGTTCTGCTTCTGGATGAGCCAACCAACCATTTGGATCTCGATGCGATTGCTTGGCTCGAGGAGTTCCTGATCAACTTTGAGAATACGGTTATTGTTGTATCCCATGACCGTTATTTCCTGAACAAGGTATGTACCCATATCGCAGATATTGATTATGCGAAGATCCAGCTTTATGCCGGAAACTATGACTTCTGGTATGAGAGCAGCCAGTTGATGATCAAGCAGATGAAGGAAGCAAATAAGAAGAAGGAAGAAAAGATCAAGGAGTTGCAGGACTTTATCCAGCGTTTCTCAGCAAATGCTTCAAAGTCCAAGCAGGCAACTTCCAGAAAACGTGCCTTGGAGAAGATTCAGCTTGATGAGATCCGTCCATCGAGCCGTAAATATCCATATATTGATTTCCGCCCAAAGAGAGAGATTGGAAATGAGGTCCTTACTGTATCAAACATTTCCAAGACAATCGATGGTGTAAAGGTGCTTGACAATATTTCCTTTACAGTCGGACATGACGATAAGATCGCATTTGTCGGACCAAACACGATCGCAACAACAACACTGTTCCGCATCCTTGCCGGAGAAGAAGAACCGGATGAAGGAAGCTACAAGTGGGGCGTTACAACATCACAGGGATATTTCCCAAAAGACAATACGAAGGAGTTTGATAATGATCTTGTGATCGCAGACTGGCTGGCACAGTATTCTGACGACAAGGATGCAACGTATGTGCGTGGATTCCTTGGCAGAATGTTATTTGCCGGTGAAGATGGCGTGAAGAAGGTTAAGGTGCTTTCCGGTGGTGAGAAGGTGCGCTGCCTGTTGTCAAAGCTTATGATCATGGGATCGAATGTATTGATTCTCGATGAGCCGACAAACCATCTGGATATGGAAAGCATTACAGCATTAAATAACGGACTGATCAAGTTCCCAGGCGTCTGCCTTTTTGCCTGTCAGGATCATCAGTTTGTACAGACAACCGCGAACCGTATCATGGAGCTTACGAATACGGGCTTGATTGACAAACAGACAACCTACGATGAATACCTTGCGAATGATGAACTTGCAAGAAAACGTCAGGTCATGAATATGGCAAGCGACGATCAGGATTGATCAGAACAGAAATGTACTGGTATAAGGCAGAAACAAAAATCAGGACGATGAAACACAAAAAGGACGGCGCTTCTTAAGAAGGCTGTCCTTTTTACGTGGTGCACCAATACGTACCCGTAAGCTGCGCCGGGATTAAAAAGTTGTTTCGGTGTCAATGTCTAAATGCAGGATAAATTTGACCATCCGTTTGGCGTTCGTGTAATTTTGTTCGGTATTTCCAGGGAAACCAAGATATACTTTGTCGTACCCGAGATTTAATCCTTTGGCAAAATCTGTGTCACTGATGTCAATCGCGAAAGGCACAGTCACACCATCGTTGTCATCGGCTGTACAGATGCGATCGGAGATCTGTGAGTAGATGTCAGCAGGAAGATACGTTTTAAGAGGATAAATGATTTCCTGCATAGCACAATATTCAAGCCCCTTTTCGTCCATAATCATGATGTCGTAATATCCGTTAAAACAGAGCATCGGGAGTTCTGTGTAGACAGATGCGCTGGAGTTTTGAGAATATTCCTCGAGGTATGTGTCTTTGTCGAGATGCACCGTAAGATCGTTGTGAATCTGGTAAGCACCATTCAGATTGTAAAAATCCAGATATTCATCGACAAAGGACGTGTCTACCGCAGAAGGCTCCGGTGAATTGACGATACAGTAGGATAAAGCAACCGGACGGCTTTTCTTGTGGATTGTAACAGGAAGGGCAATGCATACAGCGAGTATGATGACTGCAAGAATGATCTTTCCTTTATAATAAGAAAGAATATATCCTGCCTTCTGACCGGTTGTCATTCCTTCCATGTGATCCTTTAACCGCTGGCGCCTGGCATGCTGGCGTTCCCGGAAAGGCAGACTGTGAAGCTCCAGATTGTCCTCGGTATTGACCGGGGGTACGGAGCTTCGCCCGGCAGATTCTTTCTCGCTTCCGGTTTCTTTGACTGGTGTATCTGCTTCTTTGCGTGTCTCTTTGTCTGCTCCTTTGCTTGTTTCACTGACCTTTTCTTTATCTGTTTTATATTTTGTATCTTTTGCTTCTGCGTCTGTATTCATGATTGTGTCCGGAACTCCTTTTTAATGATGAAAACTGTGAAATATCACGTAAAATTATCTTAACATAGATTATGCTGGACGAAAAGTGAGAAAATGTGAAAAAAATAAGAACAATAGCGGAGACACTACCCGCAGGCGAAATATGGAAGAACCGGGGTATTTACATTTTGAAAAAACTACTTTATTATATAGAAGCGTGAGTAATCGCACAGGTATTAAACAGATATGGAAAGGATAGAAAAGTGAAGAACATACAGGACAAAAAGAAAAAGAATTTCAAGGAATTTCTGCACAAATTTTTTAAGATATTTATTATCATATTCGGAGCGGCAATTGCAATCAATCTGATTGTGATCGGCGTGCTGTTCCTGATTCATACAAATAAGCTGGCGGACGAGCGGGGGTATCTGAATCCGAAAGGCCAGATGGTTGAGGTGGATGGAAATAACATCCATGTGATTGTGGATGGAAATGAAAAATCAGATAAAACGCTTGTATTTATCCACAGCAACGGTATCACGGATGATTCGGTAGCTCTGGAACCGCTGTTTGGAAAACTACAGGATTACCGTCTGGTATACATGGATCGGAGTGGATTTGGCTATAGCGGTACAGCGAAGACGGACAAAGATATTGAAAGTATTGTCGAAGAGATGCGCAGCGTGCTCGCGGCGCTTTCCATAGATGGGCCATATGTGCTTGTTCCGAATGGGATTGCGGGTCTTGAAGCAGTTTACTGGGCAGATCTGTATCCACAGGAAGTGGAATCAATCATTGGAATCAACATTTCGGTAGCAAATGATTTTGAGGGTATCACAGAAGAGCAGTATTGCGGATTTTTTAATTATCTGATGGTAAAATTTGCTGCCATTGGTGGGCAGAGGTATGTTAAGAGTGTGTATCCGGATAATATCGGAGCTGTGTATACAGAAAAACAGATGATAACAAGAAAAGCCTTGATATCGAAGAACTTCTATACGCAGGATATGTATGAGGAGGATCTGCATGCGGTTGCTAATGCGGCAAAGGTGAAAGAAGCCGGTTTCCCGACGGATATACCGATGCTTGTGATTTTTTCGAATCCGCTCATGCGCCCGTATATTGACGATGATGCATCTGTGCGTGAAGAATACGAGGGGGCTCTTGAAGAAGTGTACGGAACACAGACGGATGCCAGCGCATCGGATGCGGATAAGATAGATTATGTCGGACAATATAACGCGTCGAGAAAAGAGTATTTCTCACAGTTTGCGAATGTTGAGATGGACGAGATGTCCGGACCGTCCAGGATTTATACATATGATCCGGAAGGCGTAGCCCAGAGGATTATTGCATACCTCTCGAGATAATGGAATTGGCACATATCTGCCAATTTATGGTGATAATGCAAAAATGTGAAGAAAAAGTGAAAAAGTACTTGCATAGTTGGTAAATATGTCCTATAATAACATTAGTAATAGCGGAGTATGTTATGATATTTCACAATTAACTATGGAACCGACAGCTTAAGGCTGGAATAATAACAGGTTCAAACACGTCTCATTTGGCTGATATATTGTGAGTTTTGTTTAAGTTGCACGTAGATAATACTGATTATTGAGGGATTTACCTATGGAATGTTTAATGAAAACTGATGATATGGAAGTCGATATGACAAAAACACATTAAAGGAGGGTTTTTTTGTGAAGAAATTTAAGAAAGCAATGGCATTGTCATTGGCACTTGCAATGGGTCTTTCACTTGTAGCTTGTGGCGACAAGAAGGAAGAGACTACAACAGAGGCTACAACAACAGAGGCTACAACAACAGAGACTGCTGCAACAGATGACGCTACAGCAGATGAAGCATCTGCATCTAACGCATAGGTATCTCTCCCAATGCCTGCTGAAGACAGCGATCCAATCTATGTTTACTCATGGAACACAGAGCTTGGTGACAGACTTCAGTATGTAAAGGACAAGTATCCTCAGTATGCTGATCTTATTCAGTATGAGAACCTTGGTCTTGGCGGAACATCTGATGAGTACAAGAGTGCTATTGAGAACGCTATCGCTAATGGCGGAGACAAGGTACCTTCAATCATAGCATGTGATGATGATGTAGCTCTGTACTTCCTGAGCTCAGATGCTATCGTTCCTGTTGAGGATCTTGGCATCACAGCTGATATGTACAGCAACGCTTACCAGTATACAGTTGACTACGCTACAATCGATGGCAAGCTCAAGGGTATGTGCTGGCAGGCAACACCTGGATGTTTCATCTACAGAACAGATATCGCTAAGGAAGTTCTTGGAACAGACGATCCAGCTAAGGTTCAGGAGTATGTAAAGGATTGGGATACATTCCTTGATACAGCTGAGACAATGAAGCAGGCTGGTTACAAGATGCTTTCAGGTCCTTCAGATGCTAAGAAGCCTATCATCGATCAGAGAACATCTGCATGGGTAGAGAACGACACAGTTAACATCGACCCAGTTATCACAGAGTATCTTGAGTTCGCTAAGAAGCTTTATGATGGTGAGTATACAAACAACAATGCTCAGTGGTCAGATGGCTGGAACACAGACTTTACAGCTGATGTATTTGGCTACTTCGGATGTACATGGTTTGTTTACTGGTCAATCAATGACAAGGAAGGTTCTGAGACATACGGAAAGAGAAATATGTGCCAGGGTCCTACAACATATCACTGGGGCGGTACATACCTTGGTGTAACAGATCAGTGTCCTAACAAGGAACTTGCTGCACTTGTTCTTTACACACTTTGCTGTGATACAGATACAATGTACAAGCTCTCTGATGAGACTCTTGACTTCGTAAACAACAAGGCAGCTGTAGAGAAGCTTATCGCTGATGGTAAGGGCGAGTCTCCAGTACTTGGTGGCGCTAACCCACTTCAGACATGGGCTGACAATGCAGAGAAGATCAACCTTCAGTATGCAACAGAGTACGATTCAACATTCAATGGTTACCTTGACAATGCTTCAGAGGCATACAATTCAGGCGAGCTTAAGACTGTTGATGACGCTGTAGCTAAGATTAAGGAACTTATCAAGGATGGTTACCAGAACCTTACAGTAGAGTAATTTACTGGCAACAATAATTGATATGAAATTATGGTTATGCACCGGGTTCGCCCCGGTGCATAATTTAAAAAAAGATACCGCTGTTAGGCATTTTATAGAGGACATTCGATGGAGTGTCTTCTATAAAATGTCTAACGGGGGACGCGAAAACATATGTTAAAAATTATGAAAAGGTTGGGGAAGTGAAATCATGAAGAAAAAGACAGTTGAATATGGTAAGTATGGATACTTCTTCATACTGCCATTCTTCTTAGTATTTTTTGTATTCCAGCTTTACCCGTTGATTTATACTTTCTATCTTAGTTTCGTTGAGTATTACCAGATTAAACTTGGAAAATTCCAGGGTCCAAACTTTAATGGACTTAAAAACTATATCATGGTATTGGCAACGACAGAGGGTAAAGGTAGTGATCTGAAGGTTGTTTCATGGTTTGATACCATGACAGTTAAGTCAATCGGCAACACACTGAAGATTTGGGTTTTGAACTTTATTCCGCAGATTCTTCTGGCATTGCTTTTGGCTTCCTGGTTTACAGATACGGTTGTAAAGTTAAAAGGACAGGGCGCGTTCAAGATTATGATGTTCATGCCGAACATTATCACTGCATCTTCCATCGCCGTTTTGTTCTATAGTTTGTTCAATGCTAATGGCCCTATTACTATGATGCTCCAAAATGCGCATATTATTAGCGAAAAGTATGACTTCATGGAGAAACCGGGCGGAACAATTGGTTTGATTGCATTCATGCAGTTCTGGATGTGGTATGGTAACTCAATGATTGTCCTTATTGCGGGTATCCTGGGTATTAGTCCATCCCTCTATGAAGCAGCTATGGTAGATGGTGCGAACAGTAAGCAGCAGTTCTTTAAGATTACATTGCCACTGTTGAAGCCGATTATCCAGTACAACCTGGTTACATCCGCAATCGGTGGTCTGCAGATGTACGATATTCCATCTCTGTTCAACGTTGACCAGTCATTCAATGGTAAGCCGAACTTTGCATCAGAGACAATTACAATGTGGATTAAGTCACTTGGATTCACATCTAAGGATTATGGTAAAGCAGCAGCTTCATCTATCATTCTGTTCATTGTAACATTAGTAATCAGTATTGTCTTCTTCGCTGTTACCAAGGATAGACAGCCGAAGCAGAAGCATGCTGTGATTCGATAAGGGGGTGTGCGAATAATGGCTAAAAACGCAGAAGTTGAATCGAGCTACTCAGGACGTATTCGTGCAACGAAGATATTTAGAACAATCATTTGCGTGTTGTTATGTATTATCAGTATCTTTCCGTTTTATCTGATGATCATCAACTCAACATTGGATTCTATTACAATTAAAGCTGGTGTGCACCTGCTTCCGGGTTCATTTGCACAGTTGGGAGAGAACTTTACAAACCTGATGAAGAAGGCAGAGGGTGTTGGTACATCACTTTGGGGCGCTATGCTTCACAGTGCAATTATTTCTGTACCGGCAACAATCCTTACAGTTTATTGTTCTACATTGACAGCTTACGGACTTACAGTATATAACTTCAAGTTGAAAAATGCAGCACATACATTTATTATGGCAATCATGATGATTCCTGCACAGGTATCTATCATTGGTTTCATGCAGTTTATGATGAAGATTAATCTGTATGATTCTTACTGGCCGCTGATCATCCCGGCAGCAGCTTCACCTGCTACATATTACTTTATGAAGCAGTATATGGCAACGGGTCTTTCACTTGAGATTATCGAAGATGTCTTCCGGAGAGTTCTGGTCCATCGGCGTGTTGGCGGTGGAGCGGATGACGATAAGTGCATACGATGATAAAATATATCCTGCCGACAAAGGGGAGGAAGAGCTGCTGCATAA
>ENA-ORCP01001344-ORCP01001344.1-human-gut-metagenome-genome-assembly--contig:-NODE-1344-length-21249-cov-4.985641_pt1 | contig 21249 bp, 24 predicted proteins | sample MGYA00242990_ERZ507991 | MGnify/ENA primary metagenome ERZ507991 (study PRJEB26167, sample SAMN06115496) | human gut metagenome | host: Homo sapiens | place: China:Henan | collected 2015-05-07... | reverse complement strand
TTGCGGCGCGATCTCGATGATCGGTGTCACGATCATGTGTATTTTGCTCGGAGACTACAAGCCGGGCTACTGCATTCGGTGACTGGGGTTCACAGGCATTTTTAAAGGTATTTACAGAAGGTGTTATTTTTTCCAGATCCTTATTTATTGTTCGTAGGTCAGATCTTCCTTGCTGGAAGTCTCTCCACTTTTGACGTTATTGCAAGATGTCAGCATAATAACGAGCACTATAGAAATAGTACCCCACTTTATCATAACTCCCTCCGTTTTAATATTCTTAATGTCCGATGCAATAATAAACAAACCCTTGCTCTTCCATTTCTTTTTTATCATAGATGTTGCGTCCGTCCAGTACTACAGCTCGTTCCATGGTCTTCTTGATAACTGCCCAAGACGGTAACCGGAACTCCTTCCATTCAGTAACCAGCATCAAAGCATCAGCATCAAGTACGGCATCATACATGTCTCTTGCATAGTAAATGCTCTCTCCTATCCGGCGGCGGCATTCGTCCATTGCAGCGGAGTCATAGGCGCGTACTTTACATCCGGCTTTCAGCAATTTATCTATCAGAACCAGTGAAGGGGCCTCACGCATATCATCAGTTTCCGGTTTAAAAGCCAGCCCCCATAAAGCAATTGTTTTACCTTTCAGGTCATTGTTGAAATGCTTGCAAAGCTTATCAAAAAGGATACTTTTTTGCAGTTCGTTTACTTCTTCTACTGCATGCAACACACGCATTTGGTAGCCATTTTGTTCAGCGGTCTTAATAAGTGCTTTCACATCTTTTGGGAAGCAAGAACCTCCATAACCAATACCGGGATAGAGAAACTTACGACCAATGCGGGTATCCGAACCAATACCGCTACGCACCATGTTCACATCCGCACCTACCAGTTCGCAAAGATTAGCTATGTCATTCATAAAACTGATACGGGTGGCGAGCATTGAATTAGCTGCATATTTAGTCATCTCGGCAGATGGAATATCCATAAATATAACACGGAAATTATTCAGCAAAAACGGCTTATAGAGCTTGCTCATCAGCTTCTTTGCCCGTTCGGACTCTACTCCTACTACTACTCGGTCGGGACTCATGAAGTCATTAATGGCGTTACCTTCTTTTAAAAATTCCGGATTAGAAGCTACATCGAATTGAATGTTAATGCTTCGTTTATCCAATTCTTCCTGAATAGCAGCGCGTACTTTTTTAGCTGTACCAACGGGAACTGTACTTTTGGTAACTACCAATATGTATTTCTGCATATTCCGGCCAATAGTACGGGCGACTTCAAGTACATAACTAAGGTCAGCGCTTCCATCTTCATCAGGAGGAGTACCAACGGCACTGAAGATGACGTCCACTTCATTCAGGCAACTTTCCAGCGAAGTGGTGAAGTGCAGGCGTCCGGCTTTCACATTCCGGTTTACCATTTCTTCCAGACCACTCTCATAAATAGGAATGATACCTTTCTTCAGTGCTTCGATTTTCTCACTGTTCGTGTCTACGCAAATAACGTTGACACCAATTTCTGCAAAACAGGTTCCAGTCACCAGACCGACATATCCTGTACCGACAATAGCTATCTTCATACTCTTTATTCAAAATATACTGCATCCTTAAAAAGAGGAGCAGCTTTATCTTTAGGAGATAATAGTAAATGTTCTTCGGCAACCGGCCAGTCAATGCCTATTGCTTCATCATTGTAGCGGATGGATGCTTCTGCCTGTGGAGCGTACACATTATCCACTTTATACGTAAAAATAGCTTCGTCGCTTAATACCAGAAAACCGTGTGCAAAACCACGAGGAATGAAGAACTGGCGTTGGTTCTCTTCACTGAGTTCCACGCTGACGTATTTGCCAAACGTTGGGGATGTCCGTCGCAGGTCCACGGCCACATCCAGAACTTTTCCTTTAATGACACGTACCAGTTTCGACTGGCAGTATTCTCCTTTTTGATAGTGCAATCCGCGTAACACGCCAAAAGAGGATTTCGATTCATTGTCCTGAACGAAATGCACATCACCTATGTGCGCTTTAAAATCTTCCTCTTTAAAGGCTTCCATAAAATACCCGCGTTCGTCGCGAAACACTTTTGGCTCAATCAACCATACGCCATCAATTTCTGTCTGTATGTAATTCATTTCTTTAGAATATTTTTCGTACTTTCAACTGGCAACCTAAATTGTCGCCATATATCTCTCCGGTATCAAAAGCGATAGCATCAACAGTGGTATTGTGGCGCTTGGCAATCTTCTCAAGACTCTCGCCGCTCTTGACGGTGTGCTGCACCGGCTTGGGAGCCTTCCGAGTGCGTGAGGTGTTTTTTGAACGATTCCGTTTAGCGGTGTATTTTTCAGAATTTCGCTGCGGAACCTCGCGGCTTGACTGCGTTGTCGCGCGGCGCGAAGGAACAGTCTGAGTGTCGGAAGACGATTTAGTATGATTCTGTCGCGGCGGAATGTCTGATACACGCTGGTTGCCCCCGGCGCGGGTGTTAACAGCCGTAACCACATTTCGCTGACGCAATTCAATCACAAGTTCATCACCTTCGCGCACCTTTCCGCGGCGCAGGTTGTTCCAATGCTTGATGTCAGTGGCGCTCACGCCATAATGCTTGGCTATGGAGCCGAGGTCCTCGCCTCGACCAACTATATGGGTTTTCTTTATAACCTCCTCGGGAGTCACAGCATTGACGGGCTGCTGCGCATCGGCAATGAGAACGGTGCTGTCCTTTTCCTCTTTGACTTCATCATCTTTCTTGTTGCGACGTCCAATGCTTACTGTTGAGCGTGGCGTATATTTTTCAGCCTCATAGGCAAGGATGTCATCGCGGCTTGAAATATAACTTAAAACCTGCTGCGAAGGCAACGTGAGCAGATATGGGCGGTTGGCACTTCCGGGAATCACGTCCTTACGATACTGAGGATTGAGCATTCGGATTTCATCAACGGGAATGTTGAGCACATTGGCAATCTGATCGAAGTGAACTCGCTCACGAACCTCAACCGTGTCAGTAATGAGCGGACGTTTAATCAACGGACGATGAATACCGTAATCATCATGGTAATTCATCACATAGTTGGCCGCTATGAACGCGGGCACATAGCCACGAGTTTCTGACGGAAGATAATTATATATTTCCCAGAAATCCGAATTGGCATTGCCCGCACGCCGGCGCGCCTTGTTCACATTGCCCGGGCCACAGTTGTAGGCCGCGATGGCAAGCGACCAGTCGCCGTAAATGTTGTAAAGCTGTTTCAGGTAACGCGCAGCATTACGCGATGCTTCGCGAGGGTCGCGGCGCTCGTCAACGAGCGAACTCACTTCCATGCCGAGTCCTTTGGCAGTTGCGGGCATGAATTGCCACAGGCCCGTGGCACCGGCGCGGGAAACGGCATTTGGATTAATTGCACTCTCAATGACCGGGAGATACTGCAATTCCAATGGCAATCCCTCTTTTTCCAACTCTTCAATGAAAATGTCGCCGTAATAATCATGTAAAGCAAGCATATTCGACACCAGCGAACGCCGCTTGCCAAGGTACATGTCAATCAGCCTGCCCACCACAGGATTATAGGGCATCTCTATTCCTGGATTCAGTTCGGCGAGCTTTATAGTATATTCTTCGGCATCGCCAAGCTTATAGTTTTTGGAATTCGGGCGAGTGTCAGTGTAATTACGGAGAAAGAAATTTTCTTCAAGCACTCTGGATTGAGTTTCAAAACTCTCAGGAGGCCTTACATTGTCGTCGCGCAGCGAATGCTTTATGTCAAGCACCGACGGAACAGGCGCAGGAGCCGCTGCACCGCAAAACGATGCAAAAGCCACAATCGCTGCTGAAAAAAGATATCTCATGGTCATATACTAACTTTATTAATCAGAAGAGGTTAAAAGTTAAAAGCCAGCGTGCAGCCAAGGGCCGGCAGCCGGTTCATAGGGTCCTGCAAGAGAGCCGGAGCCACTTGCATGGAGAGATTGGGGGTAATGTCGAAATTTGAAAGCGAGGCATCGACATAGGCATCAACCATCGCCACAAGATACACGCCAACCATACAGATTATACATAGGTCGCGATTACGGCGATAATAATCTTTGCGGCTTTTGAGTGTTCGCTCAAGCCATGATTTGTTAAGATCCGCCTCGTTTGTGTTTGGCGGAAAAAGATTCATATATGAATTGGTTGACGGATCATTGTCCATAAAATCATTGTAGGCGCGGGTGTAGTCACTGAGCATGCCGTTGTTCCATGATGCGCCGTAGCCGAGTCCCATAAATCCACCCACGACAATGGGGAGTTTCCAGTAGCGGCGATTGTAAATCTGTCCGAGACCCGGACATAGAGCCGAGAGCCACACGGCACGAATCGGATCCGGGGTAAACACTTTCACCGCATCGGGATTTGGAGCTTTCACCACTGTGCTGTCAGAAAAAAGTTGTAGCCCGGGTGCGTTGACCACCGCAACGGTATCAACCGGCGTGAATCGCAAGGAGTCGCCGTTGACAGTGAAATACTCTTCCTCAACGGCTGAAGGCGATGTCAAAGGCTCTCCCAAAGGTATGGTGTCAGGAAGCTCGGAAACTTGCAACGGAACTTCACTTTTGACCATGGTGAAATTTGCTGAAAAAATGTTAAGGGGAATCAACAGCATGATAAAACACATGCCGATGACATAAAAACGCCCTCTTGAAATTTTAATGCAGATGTTTTGCACTGGTTCAATCATTCTTTCATAACGCGCTGATTCAAAACAAATAACCCGAGAGTTACGGGTCATTTATCAAACCTCAGTCAATTTTCATGAAGTTTTAGATTGTCAAAGATAGTAATTAATCTTTCAAGTTCACTCTCGTTTTTGAATGAGAAAGTGATTTTTCCTTTCCCGGATTTGTTGCAGGCAAACGTCACCGGGAGTGAAAAACGCTGCGAAAGATGCTCGCCAAGGATGTCGAATTCACTGTCGCCACGTGATTTTTCTTTCTTCTCATCCTGCTGTCCGGCGGTTTTTTCCCTGTATTCCTTTGCAAGCTCCTCAACTCTTCTCACCGAGAGGCCTTCTTTGACTGTACGGTTATATAGCCGCAACTGCACTGTCGGGTCATCAACTGACAATAGCGCGCGTGCATGGCCCATATCCACCAATTTGTCGCGCAAACCCAGCTGCACCTCGGCCGGGAGGCGGAGCAAGCGCAGGAAATTGGCTATAGTTGCGCGCTTTTTGCCTATGCGCTCACTCAAACGCTCCTGGGTGAGCTGATACTGGTCAATGAGCTTCTTAAAGGTAAGGGCTATTTCAATTGCGTTGAGGTCCTCGCGCTGAATGTTCTCAATAAGGGCCATCTCTGTCAGCTCGGCCTCATTGGCAGTTCGGATATATGCCGGCACCGAAGTCAGGCCTGCCTTGAGTGCTGCGCGATAACGGCGCTCGCCGGCAATAATCTGATAGTTGTCGGGACCGGTTTTGCGCAACGACAGAGGTTGGATAATTCCAAGTTCACGTATGGATGCAGCCAGCTCATCAAGGGCTTCCTCATCAAAGGTTGAACGAGGCTGATCGGGATTGGGTGCAATCTGCGCCAAAGGTATTTCATTGATTGCCGAAGACCCTCTTGCAGGAACGTCGTCCATTGAAATCAGAGAATCAAGTCCTCGGCCTAAAGCATTGCGTCGTGGTGCCATATTTTCTATACTGTAACTGTATCAATACTACGTTAGTGTTTGCGCGCCGCGCGGCGGTGTTTGGCAATTATTTCGCGGGCAAGAGCTGTGTGGGAAGTTGCGCCGCGGCTCTCAGGGTCGTAAAGCAGGGCGGGCAGACCATGTGAAGGAGCCTCGGATAGGCGGATATTGCGCGGAATCACGGTAGTGAACACCATGTCACCGAAATGGCTTTTCAACTCCTCATAAATTTGGTTGGCCAGACGCAGACGGGCATCATACATAGTGAGAAGGAAGCCCTCTATTTCCAAACCCGGATTCAATTTCGGTTTTATTATACGTATGGTATTGATGAGTTTGGTGATGCCTTCAAGAGCAAAATACTCGGCCTGCACAGGGATAATAACCGAATCGGCGGCAGTGAGGGCATTGACCGTAATCAATCCGAGCGAAGGGGAGCAGTCTATCAGAATATAATCATAGCTCTCACGCACGCCGGCAAGCGCCTTAGCCATCACCTTTTCGCGATTCGGCCGATTGATAAGCTCAAGCTCGGCACCGGCGAGGTCAATTCGAGATCCCACGAGATCAAGCCCTTTCATACATGTTGCAACCTGCGAACCTGCGAGGGGGTAGTCATCGACAAGACATTCATAGATTGATGATGCCATATCATCGGGTTTGATTCCGTAGCCCGAGGTGGCATTGGCCTGAGGGTCCGCATCGACAATAAGCACCTTTTTACCCTCGGCAGCCAGTGAAGCCCCAAGATTTATAGTGGTTGTGGTTTTTCCAACGCCACCTTTCTGGTTGGCAATTGCTATTATTTTACCCATAAGGAGATTAATGTGAGAAAGTTTACAGGTGCAAAGTAATACTTTTTCAACGTAACGGAAAAGCCCGATGGGGTAAAAACCACGTTAAATGTTCATAAATGGGGCATAATGTCAATAACTCGTGGAACATTCTGCCCGGATGTTTCACAACAGCAGCTGCGCATCGCCATAGCTAAGGAAGCGGAATCCGTGGGAAAGCGCGTAATCATACATCCGACGCCAGTCGCCTCCGGTGAAAGCCGACACGAGCAGTAGCAACGTTGACTGCGGCTGATGGAAGTTGGTTACCATTCCCTCCACTACCCGATATCTGTAGCCCGGAGCGATTATTATCCTGGTAGAGGCGGTCAGCCGGTCCAGGGCGCGCTCATCAAGATAATCGCGCAAAGCGCCCAATGACGTTGGCACGTCGGGACTATCACCCGAATAAGGGTACCATTGGGGCACCTCATCAGGCACTTTGCCTTCCAGAACCATGCGACCGAGATGGTAAAGACTTTCAAGGGTGCGCACCGAAGTGGTCCCTACGGCTATTACCCTGCGAGCTGAAGCGGCAAGCTCCGCAATAAGGTCACGACTCACTGAAATAAACTCGCTGTGCATTCCGTGTCCGCCTATTGTTTCTGATTTGACAGGCTGGAACGTGCCGGCTCCAACATGAAGCGTAAGCTCCCTGCGTGGAATCCCCATCACATCGATGGCCGCAAGTACGGCCGGTGTGAAATGCAGGCCGGCAGTAGGAGCGGCCACTGAGCCTTCAATCCGGGAGTAGACAGTCTGATAATCCACTGCATCACTTGACTCCGACATTCGGTTAAGATAGGGGGGGATAGGAATCTCACCGGCAGCTTCGATTATCTGGGAGAAAGTGACTCCGGCGTCCTCAGGCCAAGAAAAGCGGACCACTGAACCGTTGTCGCTCTTTGATTCGCGCTCGGCCTGCAGTATTATCTCATTGCCTTTGACTGTGAGGGGCAATTCAAGTGCCCCTTCCTTCCAACGCTTGGAATTTCCCACGAAACATGACCAAGAGCAGCTGCTCATGCTGGCAAAAGACTGCTGGTAATCCTTCGGCACAACCGGCTCAAGGCAGAAAACTTCGATCCGCGCTCCGCCGCTTTTGCGGAATCGCAAGCGCGCATTGATTACTTTTGTATTATTATAGATCAGCATCGCGTTTGTTGGCAACAGCGAGGGCAGCTCGGCAAATTTGTGTTCGGAAAGCGAGCCATCGGAATCACGCATAAGCAGTCGGCATTCATCGCGTTTCGTCAGTGGGTGAGAGGCAATGCGCTCCTCGGGCAAAGGATAATTGAAATCTTCAATTTTTATATCGGTAACAGCCATATTTCAGTAATCGTTTTTGAGGAATTCGGGTGCAAAAGTAGTAAAATTTCAACAGAAAAATCCAATTAAGCGCCCAAATGGTTTGCAGGAAATTAAATAATTAGTAACTTTGCAGCCGAATTCGTAATCTCTGGCAGGATATGTGGCCTGCGAATATTGCGAGTAGTGTTAACATTTAATCGTAAACAGACAAAATGGATTTAATCAAAATTGCCGAAGAAGCATTTCCCGCAGGCAACAACCAGATTGATTTCACACCCGGTGACACCATCACCGTGGCCTATCGTATCAAAGAGGGTAACAAGGAACGTATCCAGCAGTATCGCGGTGTAGTTATCCGCATTTCAGGCGAAGGCAACAAAAAACGCTTCACTGTACGCAAAATGAGCGACAATATCGGTGTTGAGCGTATTTTCCCCATCGAGTCACCGTTCATTGACTCAATCACCATCAATAAATACGGTAAAGTTCGCCGTGCAAAGCTTTATTATCTCCGTGGCCTTACCGGCAAGAAAGCTCGCATCAAAGAACGTCGCATGCCCAAAAAACAGGATTAAACCTGTTGGCATCAAAACGCATAGTTACAGAAGGAGTTGCGGTTTCCCGCAACTCCTTCTGTTTATTCAGAAAAAATCAGATACGCGGAATGATGGCGGCTGCAACATCGGTATCACCGGAAAGATCGGCCACTGTGAGCCATATAATCAACAATATAATGAGAAATATGGCACCGATTGCCACCCAAAGGTTGGTACGCTTTAGCTTGCGCCGGCTGTTTTTATCGTTCATAATGGTGAATTTTTAAATTGTTCCTGAAATTTGGCAGATGTTTAATCTTTAAACAACGGCAACATGGAATTTGTTTGCAAAAAATCCGCCCCGCGCTATTGATAATCAATTGAAGTTTCATTAATTTTGCAGTGGCCAAAAGCGGAAAGCTTGACCAGCAACATAACCATAACACGTCAACAACAATAATTATGACACTCTTTGAAAAGCTAACAGCGAAAGCCAAATCCAACCCGCAGCGTATAGTGCTCCCCGAAGGCACCGAACCACGTACTCTGACAGCGGCTGACCGCATACTGTCCGACGGTCTCGCCGAAATCATACTCATTGGCCACCCTAACGAAATCAACGCCATGGCCAAGGACCTCAAACTGACGAACATTGAGAAGGCCATAATAGTTGACCCCGCCGATGAATCGGTCATTGACCGATACGCACCATTGTTCTATAGTCTCCGTAAAAGCAAAGGCATAACAATGGAACAGGCACGCCTGACCACAGCCAATCCACTTTATCTCGGTTGCCTCATGGTTAAGGCCGGCGATGCCGACGGACAGGTTGCGGGAGCCATGAACACCACTGGCAATGTGCTTCGCGCAGCTTTTCAGGTAATAAAGACTCAGCCGGGGATTGACGTTGTTTCCGGAGCTTTTCTTATGCTTCTGCCCAAAGGACTCCCTTATGGAACCGACGGACTGCTCGTGTTTGCCGACTGTGCAGTGGTTCCGGATCCCGATGCGCGACAACTGGCACAGATTGCCGTTTCATCGGCTCAGACAGCACGCGACATTGCCGGCATAGAACCGCGTGTTGCCATTCTCAGCTTCTCAACCAAAGGAAGCGCAAAACATGAGCGCGTAGATAAAGTGATTGAAGCCACCAAAATAGCTCATGAAATGGATCCGGCGCTGATTATTGACGGTGAACTACAGGCCGATGCCGCATTAGTGCCGAGCGTTGCTAACACGAAAGCGCCGAACAGCCCTCTGAGCGGACGCGCCAACGTATTAGTGTTCCCGTCACTTGAGGTAGGCAATATCGCTTACAAACTCGTGCAGCGTCTTGGAAATGTCCAGGCTGTAGGTCCGCTCCTTCAGGGTCTGGCAGCTCCGGTCAACGACCTTTCACGCGGCTGCTTCCCGGAGGATATATACAAAACCATAATAATGACCTGCAACCAGGCTATCGGTCTTAAAGAAGCAAAATAAACTGAATTTCATAACAATCAATACTCGTAAAAACAAAATGAAAATTCTTGTTCTGAACTGCGGAAGCAGCTCTGTTAAATACAAACTGATTGACACCGACACCGATGCAACCATGGCCGAAGGTGGAGTTGAAAAGATTGGTCTCGATGACGGCTTCCTGAAATACAAGAAAGCCGACGGTTCAAAAGCCATTCAGGAACTCGGCCATATTGACCACAAACAGGCAGTTGAAGCTATTTTGGCCAATCTCACTGACCCCAAAACCGGTTGCATCAAATCGTTCAAAGAGATTGATGCCGTTGGTCACAGGGTGGTTCACGGCGGCGAAAAATTTGCATCGAGCGTACTCATCACCGATGAGGTTATCCAGCAGGTGAAGGACTGCTACGATCTTGCTCCGCTCCATAACCCTGCCAACATCACCGGCATTGAAGCCATCACGTCACTTATGCCCGACGTACCTCAGGTTGGAGTGTTCGACACAGCATTCCATCAGACCATGCCGGCACGCAGCTTCATGTATGCCCTCCCCTACAAATTCTATAAGGAAGACGGAGTGCGCCGCTATGGTTTCCACGGTACAAGCCACCGGTATGTAAGTGCCCGCGCCGCTGAATTCCTCGGCATTGACATCAACAACTGCAAAATGGTGACCTGTCACGTTGGCAATGGCGGCTCTATAACCGCTGTTCTCAATGGAAAGAGCGTTGACACTTCAATGGGTCTGACCCCTACTGAAGGTCTGATGATGGGAACACGAACCGGCGACATCGATCCCGGAGCCATAACCTACCTGATGACCAAACACCACATGAACGCAGCCGAAATTCAAAAGCTCATAAACAAAGAGAGCGGCGTAGCTGGCGTTTCAGGCATCAGCAACGACATGCGCGAGATTGAAGCAGCTGTAAACAACGGTGATGAACGCGCCAAGCTTGCGCTTGATATGTATGAGCTCCGAATCACCAAATATATAGGCGCCTACGCAGCCGAAATGGGTGGACTCGATGTAATAGTGTTCACCGGCGGAGTAGGCGAGAATCAGACAGGTGTACGCGAAAACGTTTGTGCGCCGTTAAAATTCATGGGCGTTGAAATCGACACTGAGCTCAATGCACGTACCCGGGGCACCGAAACAGAAATCTCAACACCCGCATCACGTGTGAAGGTTGTTGTGATTCCCACCGATGAAGAACTCATGATTGCCCGCGACACTCAGGACATAGTATCAAAACTCAAATAAATAATTCTCTCCTACAATGACAGAAAAAATACGTGCCGCCGTAGTGGGCTACGGCAACATTGGTCACTTTGTGGTTGAGGCGCTTGAAGCTTCGCCCGACTTTGAAATTGCGGGCGTTGTGCGCCGCTCGCAAGGTCAAAAACCGGCCGAGCTCGCAGCCTATCCCGTAGTAACTGACATACGCGAACTTGGCAAAGTTGATGTGGCTATCCTATGCACACCTACCCGTGAAGTAGAAAAATACGCCACTCAATATCTCACAATGGGAATCAACACTGTTGACTCTTTTGACATTCACACCAAGATTGCCGATCTCCGCGCCACGCTCGACAAGGTTGCCAAAACCAACAATGCCGTTGCCATAATTTCGGCAGGTTGGGATCCCGGAAGCGATTCTGTGGTAAGAGCGTTGATGCAGGCAGCTGCTCCCAAAGGGCTCACCTACACCAACTTCGGGCCCGGAATGAGCATGGGTCACACAGTGTGCGTGAAATCAAAGCCAGGCGTAAAAAATGCGCTTTCTATGACCATTCCTCTCGGCACCGGCATTCACCGCCGCATGGTGTACGTTGAACTTGAGGATGGCGCTCGCCTTGAAGATGTGGCTGCCGCTGTAAAAGCCGATCCCTATTTTGCTTCTGATGAAACTCACGTGATGGCTGTTGAATCCGTTGATGAAGTGAAAGATATGGGCCACGGCGTGAACATGACCCGCAAAGGCGTGAGTGGCAAAACTCAAAACCAGCTTTTTGAATTCGACATGAAAATAAACAATCCCGCTCTCACGGCTCAGATTCTCGTGGATGTGGCACGCGCTTCAATGAAACAGCGACCCGGAGCCTACACCATGATTGAGATTCCGGTTATCGACCTTCTTCCCGGTGACCGCGAGGATTTGATTCGCCATCTCGTATAAAAACTCACTTATCTCTCCTCGACAATCAATGCTTGACACCATAAGTCATTATATCACAGGGATAGCCGACACTATGTGCGGCTATCCCCTTTTTTTCACTCTCATAGGGGGCGGACTCTTTCTGTTTATCTACAGCGGAATGATTTCACTGCGAAAGCTCCCGCACGCGCTGAGGGCAATCAGAGCCAAGCAGAGCGCCGGAAACGGCGAAATATCCTCGGCGCAGGCTCTCGCCTCCGTAGTCGCGGCAACGGTCGGGATGGGAAATATAGCCGGTGTGGCCATAGCCCTTGTGATGGGTGGCCCCGGCGCCATATTCTGGATGTGGGTCAGCGCAATTGTTGGCATGTCAACAAAGTTCCATGAAGGCGTGCTCGCCATTAAATACCGCACCGTAGAGAACGGCGAACCGTTCGGGGGACCCATGCACATCATTCGCAATGGACTTCCCGCACGCTGGCGCCCAATGGCGGCATTTTTCGCAGTTGCCGGAATGTTTGGCACCCTGTGCATAATGAACGCCAACCAGCTTACAGAAGCAACCGTTTCAACCATAGGTTCATTTACGGAGATATCCAATCCGCTGATGCTCAAATTGGTGATTGGACTGATTATAGCCTCAATTGTAACGCTCGTGGTTATAGGGGGAGTGAAACGCATTGCATCGGTTGCCTCAGTGCTTGTGCCGTTTATGGTTGGAGCTTACTTTCTTATGGTGCTGTTCATTATCCTTACGCATCTGCCTCGGGTACCTGACGCTGTTGCGGCTATTTTCAATGAGGCTTTCAGCCTCAAAGCCGGTTGGGGAGCCCTCGCGGGTGTAGCAATAATAGGGGCTCGCCGGGCAGCGCTCGTCAACGACGCAGGTGTTGGAACCGCCTCGATTATGCATGGCACCTCTGCCTGCAAGGAGCCGGTCAGAGAAGGACTCGTGGCCATGCTCGGTCCGGCGATTGACTCCGGATTCGTGTGCACACTGACAGCAATTGCCATACTGCTTTGTGGCGACATCTCGGCAACCGAAGGTGGCATTAAAGGGCTTACGGTTGCTATGGATGCTTTCGGCGCAGCCATACCCGGCGGACGCTATCTGCTCATGGTGATTGTGACATGTTTTGCCATGTCGTCGATGTTCAGCTATTCATTCTATGGGCGCCGCTGCGCTCGCTACCTGTTCGGGACTAAAGGAGAGAAAGTCTATGTTTGGTTTTTCATCCTCACGCTGGTGATTTTTGCCGTAATATCGCTTGACGCTGCCGTGGGACTATGCGATCTTTTCTACGCATTCATGGCATTCCCCACAATGCTCACTCTGATTCTCCTTCGCAGGAAAGTTAAAGAGGAGACTGAAAGCTACTTTGCGCATGAACAAACACCCGTTGCCGAGGAACAACAACTCGCCAATTAGAAAATTTAACTCAAATATATTATCTTTGCTTCTATGATAACTCAAGAACAACGCCAAGAAATTGAAAATAAAGTTGTGGAGATGCTCCGCACCGTCTACGATCCCGAGCTGCCGGTTGACATCTACAGTCTGGGACTTGTTTACAAAATCGATGTTGATGATGAAGCCAACCTGCACATCGACATGACCCTCACCGCACCAAACTGTCCGGCAGCCGATTTCATAGTAGAGGATGCGAGGATAAAGCTCGAGAGCATTGAGGGGCTGAAAAGTGTCGACATTAACATTGTCTTCGAGCCTGAGTGGAATCAGGATATGATGAGCGAGGAAGCCAAGCTTGAACTCGGATTTCTCTGACTCCCTAAATCAGCTCCGGATGAAAAATCTCACATATTTTATATCCGACCTGCATCTTGGCGCAGGCTATATCGCCGATGGCCGGAGCCATGAACGGACAATAGCTTCATGGCTCCGTGAAATAACACCCTCGGCAAAAGCTCTCTATCTGCTCGGAGATGTGATGGATTACTGGTACGAATACCGCACAGTGGTGCCGCGCGGTTATGTGAGATTTTTCGGGGCTTTGGCCGAACTTGCCGATAGCGGCTGCGAGATTGTGTGGCTCAAAGGCAACCATGATGTCTGGATTTTTGACTACCTGCCCTCCGAAATAGGCCTGACGGTTGCCGATGGAGTCGTTGACCGCATGATTGACGGGAAACGCTTTGTGATGGAACACGGCGACGGAGTGGGCGAACCGCGTGCACTCTACCGACTGATGCGAGGCTTGTTCCGAAACCGTTTCGCCCAGTGGCTCTATGCCGGAATTCACCCGCGCTGGACCGTGGGGTTCGCCCTGAATCTTTCAAAACGTTCAAGACTGAGCGGGACTCCGGCTCCGGACTCCGACACGCTGCCAGAGTCCGACCCGCTTGTTCGGTTCGCTTCAGATTACCAGAGGGACAATGGGCATGTGGATTATTTCATTTTTGGCCACAGGCATCAGCTCATTGACATGAACCTCGGTCAGGGGACCAAACTTATTGTGCTCGGAGAGGCGTTCAGCAGAATGACCTATGGAGTATGGGATGGAAATACTTTCAGTCTGAAATCCATAAAGGATTAAAAATATTTATAATTTTAGCATTTATTAACACGACATCATAGAGGACCATCAGACCACCATATATCATTAATTATCAATAGAATATACAATTTTAACGGATAAAACGGCATAGTTTGTCATAAAAACAATGCTGCATAACATAAAAAAATATTTGACTTGGTAGCATAAAAACTGATACCTTTGCCGCGTAAACCTAACACAATCTTTTTTACCTTAGAAATTGTACCTATTGGAAACTCATAAAAAGGGACTATGCGAGTAGTCCCTTTTTATTTCAAAATAAGGCCTCAATTTCTTCATAACCTGACATAAGCCATGCAGAAATACGATTATACCGATAACGAGCTTGTACTTTGCCGTGAGTTCATCAACGACACCGAAGCACGCATAGCAATGGCCGCACTTGAAAACGAGGGCATTGAATGCGTGATTGACAATGAAGTGTTCTCGCGCATATACCCTATAGGCACTTCATCGCTCGGAGCACTCCGGCTCATGGTGCGCCGCCGGAATCTTGAAGCCGCCGAAAACATCATAGACTCTCTTAACTTCAGCGGAGAATAATCATCATTTTATCCCCCACACCAAGTTATGGAACCTACAATTGAACTGAACAAAAACCACCTTGTGGCCACGCTCGGTAAACCGTCAGCCCATTTCACCAAGAGCGATATTATAAGCTACGTCAAATCGCAGGAGATTGAAATGATCAATTTCATGTATCCCGCTGGCGACGGAAGACTCAAAACGCTCAATTTCGTTATCAACGACCTTGCCTACCTCGATACAATCCTGAGTCAGGGCGAGCGCGTTGACGGCTCAAGTCTCTTTGACCACATTGAGCCGGGCAACAGCGACCTTTATGTGATTCCGCGTTTCGCCACAGCATTCCGCGATCCGTTTGCCGACCGTCCCACCGTCAGCATGCTCTGCGCATTCTTTGACAAGGACGGCAACCGACTCTCAAATTCGCCCGACTACACGCTAAAAAAGGCATGCGAGGCATTCCGCCGCGTAACGGGTCTGAATTTCGAGGCCATGGGCGAACTGGAATATTATGTAATCAAACCGACTGAAGAAATTTTCCCGGCGTGCGACCAAAAAGGCTATCATGAATCAGCTCCTTTCATCAAGACCGGTGACTTCCGCACCCGCTGCATGGCCTACATTGCCGCCACCGGAGGCCGCATAAAATACGGACATTCGGAAGTTGGCAACTTCACACTCAACGGCCTTACCTATGAACAGAACGAAATTGAATTTCTGCCTGTAGCCGCAACTTCGGCTGCCGACCAGCTCGCGCTTGCCAAATGGGCTATCCGCAACCTTGCAATGCGTGAGGGACTGAACGTTACTTTCGCGCCAAAAATCACTGCGGGCAAGGCTGGCTCGGGATTACACATCCACATGCGCTTCACCGATGACTCCGGCAGGAACCTGATGACTGCCACCGACGGCAATCTCTCGGAGGATGCCCTCAAAGGCATAGCAGGAATGATGGACATGGCGCGCTCGATAACTTCTTTCGGCAACACCAACCCCACTTCCTATTTCCGCCTCGTGCCGCACCAGGAAGCTCCCACCAATATATGCTGGGGCGACCGTAACCGCTCTGTGCTGGTGCGTGTGCCACTCGGGTGGTCGGCTAAAACCGATATGTGCGCGGCGGTGAATCCCGGGAGCGAAGCATCGGAAGGCTCCGGTGACGGAAGGCAAACTGTTGAGATTCGTTCGGCCGACGGCTCGGCCGATGTCTATTATCTCCTTGCGGCTCTCGCAGTGGCTTGCCGTCACGGATGGGAAATGACCGATGCTCTTGGCAAAGCCGAAAGCACTTATGTGGATATTGACATTCACAAGCCGGAAAATGCAGCGCGGCTCAGTTCGCTCGACCATCTGCCTGCTTCTTGCGCCGAAAGCGCCGAAGCCCTCGCACTTCAACGAGAAATCTATGAGAAATATAATGTGTTTGAGCAACGATATATCGGCGCTCTGATTCATAGGCTCAAAGCCTACGATGACACAGGTCTGCACGCCAAAGCAAAAGCATCGCCGGAATTGATGCTTCAGCTTGTTGAAACTTATTTCCATGTCTAAGGACGTCATTGAAAAGGAAACTCCCGGTTCAGCGCCGGGAGTTTTCAATTTCATCAATGTGGTCCATAACGTTGGCGGGCGGGCGCTTAGCATCAAGTTCGGCCTTCATGAACTCCATGTAGGGAGCCACATGTTCAAAAAATTTGTGATAGCCGCTGCACAGATAATTAAGCCCCGGCTCGCCGTCGGCGGTAAAGGCAAACCGGTTTTTGGGACATTCGCCGTTACAGATATCGGTAAAGCGGCACTCTCGGCATTGACGCGGCAAAGAGGCTCGCTTCATGTTGCCGAATTCAGTTTGCTTCGGGCTTGAAATCATCTCCACGATTGACTGCTCGCGTATATTACCGAGTTTGTATTCCGGGAAAACGAAATGGTCACAGGCATAAATGTCGCCATTATACTCCATGACCGCCGCGTGGCCGCACGAACGTCCCATAGTGCACACCCCCGGCTGCACGCCAACCCAGTTGGCCAAAGTAGCATCGAATAGCTGAATGAAATAAGCGCCCACATCCTGCTTGACCCACTCATCAAAAATTGCGCAAAGGAAATCGCCCCACTGCTCCGGCAAAACCGAAAAATCAGCGAGAGGCACGTCGCCTCGGTCAAGTACTGAAGCAAGATGTCGGCCATCGGCATGAGGCTGAATGCGCTCAACTATCGGCGTGAACTGTATGTAACGGCACTCTATCTCTTTGAAGAAATTGTAGAAATCAAGCGGATATTCGGCATTGAAATCATTGACCACGGCCATAGCGTTCCACTCAACGCCATATTTGTTGAGCAGATTGATTCCGTGCATCACCTTGTTGAACGAAGGGCCTCCCTGACGAGTACGACGATATTCATCATGAAACTCCTGCGGGCCGTCGATTGACACTCCCACGAGCCAATTGTTTTCCTTGAAAAACTTGCACCATTCTTCGGTTATGAGCGTGCCGTTTGTCTGAATTGAATTATCAATAAGCATAGGCCCTCCGTGCTTGCGCTGAAGCTCAACCACACGCTTGTAGAACGAAAGCGGACGCATCAGCGGCTCTCCTCCGTGCCATGTGAAAAGGGCCTGAGGCATTGTCTGAGCCTGAAGATATTCCTTTATATAATGCTCCAGCAGTTCATCGCTCATGGTGAAGACACGGCGCGGATTCACGTCGCGATACAGATTGCTCTTTTCAAGATAGTAGCAATATTTGCAATTGAGATTGCACACACTGCTCACAGGCTTGGCCATCACATAGAGCGGACGGGCGAAAGGCGAATGCAAGTCCATTATTCTTTACGCAAGGAATTGGGATCAAACGGACGCACAACCGTTACAGTCATATCGGGATTCACCCGTATTCCGCCGCGGTCCTCAATCTCCTGAAGCTGTGCGCTGCGGCGGCGCTTAATCTCGGCGGCCTGCGCTTTGGGGTTACTTGCCATGGTCTTTTTCAGAACGCGGGTGTCAAGACCAATGCGATAGAAAGCATTGCGAATGAATTTCCAGTTCTGGTCAGTGAGGCTGTACTGCTTTTGCAGGCGGTCGGCAATGCCATTGCCCTCGGCAAGAGCCTCGGCGTTATAAACACCGCGGTAATACTGCTCAAGCTGCTCTCCATCAAGTATGTCGGCCAGTGCCGCATCATGGGCTTTCTGCAATTTCTTATTGGCCTTAGCCGATAGGAAACCGGAGTTTTTGCTTATCTCTTTCAGGAAATCTACGTTTTCGCGCTCAATCTGTTTCGCAAGCTTCACCTGCTGCTCCGGGGTGAGACTCACGTGTCGGCACACCTCATAGGTAGCCCTCACGGTCGAAGCGTCAAAAGGCTTCAGCGCCTCAGTGTCTACTGTTTGCGCCATTCCGGCGAAAGCTGCCGAAAGAAAAAAAGTTGTGATAATAGATGTGATTTTTTGCATGATTGTTGTTTTTTGATTACTTTCGCAACGAAAACATTGCTATTTCAATTGAAAACATCTTTGCAACTGCAAATCTACTAAAAAATCAAGAATTATCATGATAAGCGGCAAAAAAATCAACTATCTTCTGTATGGATTGAACGCTCTTGCTATAGTGCCGTCAGTTGCGGCTGCCCAAAAAAGCGATTCTCCGGCCAATGATCAGCGCCCCAACGTGCTGTTCATTGCCATTGATGACATGAAACCGTGGATTTCGCCCTACGGCGACAGAATAGCCCATACGCCCGGCTTTGACCGACTGGCCGAACGCGGCGTGACATTCAACAATGCCTATTGCCAGGTGGCACTCAGCGGCCCCACGCGTTCAAGCCTGCTGACCGGACTAAACCCTGACCACACAGGAGTGTGGTGGCTCATGGGGTCGTTCCGAAACAACAATCCCGATATAGTGACAATGCCGCAGGCGCTCAAAGACAACGGCTATGAAACCGTAGGCGTCGGGAAAGTCTACCATCCCCTCACCGACCCAAAGCTGAAAAACGACCCTAAGTCATGGAGCAAGCCTTATGTCAAGACTCCCGGAGCGGTCTATGCAATGTCAAACGGTCGCGTAGCCACCGAATGCGCCGACGTACCTGACAACGGCTACATGGACGGCGTGATAACCGAAGAGGCCATCAAGACCATGAAACAGCTCAAGGATGAAGGCAAACCGTTCTTCCTCGGCGTGGGATACAAGAAACCGCATCTTCCCTTCTGTGCCCCAAAGAAATACTGGGACATGTATGACCGCGAGGCGATGCCCGTGGCCGAATTTCAGGATATGGCGCAGGATGCCGTGGAGTATGCCTACCATAACTCGCTCGAGGTGAAAGGCTATTCCGATATACCGCCGTTTGAAAGCTACATGGATACGAAGCATCTTGACGTAGAGACGCAGAAACGCCTGCTCCACGCCTATTATGCATGCATCTCCTACGTTGACGCTCAGGTCGATAAGCTGCTTGATGCTCTTGACAAGAACGGTCTGGCCGACAACACAATAATAGTGATGTTCGGTGACCATGGCTATCATCTCGGCGACCACGGCCTCTGGAACAAGCTCACCGATTTTGAACAGGCCACTCGTGTACCGCTCATCATCTCTGCTCCCGGTATGGCCAAAGGCAAGAAATCCGATGCCGTCGTTGAGTTCCTTGACATCTTCCCAACCATCTGCGAAATGACCGGAACCGCACAGCCGCAGCAGCTCGACGGTTGCAGCCTCACGCCTGTGCTAAAGAATCCCAAAGCCAAGGTAAAGGACTATGCCATAAGCCAGTTCAGCCGCACAACAACTGAAAACTACACCATCAGCAGCGACACCGACCTCAAAGGGAAAGCCGAAGAGCTTGAAAACGACATTATGGGCTACGCCCTGCGCGACAAACGCTATCGCCTCGTTGAATGGACCAAAGGCTTCAAAACCTACATGCCGTTTGATGACAGCAAGGTGCTTGCTTATGAACTTTATGACTACGAAAAAGACCCCAACGAGACGCGCAATCTGGCCAACGACCCCAAGTATGCATCAGTGATGAAACGCATGAAGCGCCAGCTTCACGAATACTATGCACGCAGCCTCTCCTCGCCCATGAGCGCACCCATCGCAGCCAAAGCCGCCGAAAAGTAATCCACTGGCCATGTGGAAATTCTATGCTCTCCTTTCGGCCTTTTTCGCCGCGCTGACTGCAATTTTCGCCAAGCTTGGAGTCAAGGACATTGACTCCGACCTTGCCACAGCGATAAGAACCACCGTTGTGCTCGGCCTCACATGGCTCATAGTGATGTTTGGCGGCAAAATGCAGTCGCTCAAAACCATCGGCGCGCCTACGTGGACATTCCTCATCCTCTCGGGCATAGCCACCGGCCTCTCATGGCTCTTCTATTTCAAGGCATTGCAGATTGGCGAGGCTTCCAAAGTTGCACCCTTAGACAAACTCAGCGTAGTGTTCACCATCATTCTTGCCGTGATAATCCTGAAAGAACAGCTCACGCTCAAAATTGCCTTCGGCGCGCTCCTCATCACAGCCGGAGCTATCGTATTGATGTGGAAATAACCATCTAACAACCATAATGACATGAAAAAGAAACTCCTCACCGCCCTTTTAGCATTGCTCTCAGTTCTTACCGTAAACGCGCAGGAAAGCAAGCCGACAATGCGTGTCTACGACTATCAATATCGGCTCCTGCCGATGCTTGCCGAGCGCACCGAAATCGGCGATGCCGGAATGTACTTTCTTGGCACGCCCCTAAAAGCCAATGAGATGCTTGAACAGAGCGGTATCATTCCGCCGTTCAAGCCGGCCGAAATCGCAGTTGACACCATCAGCCACAAGGATGGAACCATCATAGTGTGGACCTTCCCCGAGCCAAAAGAAATTCCGCTTGCTCTCTATGTTGCTTTTGTGCCTGAAAACGGACATTATTCCGTCTACACCCTTGAAAAGACTTTGAATCTTGGCGATGAAGAGCTGTGGGTAATCGGTGGCATGACCTCCGAAGCACACACGAGCTATGCCCACATCCCTCGCCCGGCCTCACCCCAAGACTTCACATCCAAACTCCTCAAAGCCCTCAACAAAGAATAACCTCTCTGAAACCACACATAAGATTATCTGTTTGTAGGGACGTGCCTTTGGCACGTTAATCTATCTTGCTGATTACCAATGACACAT
>ENA-ORCP01001339-ORCP01001339.1-human-gut-metagenome-genome-assembly--contig:-NODE-1339-length-21292-cov-49.623144_pt1 | contig 21292 bp, 16 predicted proteins | sample MGYA00242990_ERZ507991 | MGnify/ENA primary metagenome ERZ507991 (study PRJEB26167, sample SAMN06115496) | human gut metagenome | host: Homo sapiens | place: China:Henan | collected 2015-05-07... | reverse complement strand
TGCGGATTTGACACGGTGCAGGAGGTAACGTTCCTCTTTGACGGTCAGAAGCGCTCGCAGTTGACGCACGGGACAGACGTATCCGGCGTGTTCAAGGCGGACAGCGTGAATCTGGAAATCGTGGAGACGACGGCGAACCTGACAAATGCGTCGCGGGTGCAGCTGTATTTCCCGTCGGCGGACGGGCGGCTGATGGTGCCTGTTACGCGGACGGTATTCTCCCCCGCTGACCTGACCACGGCAATGCTGGAACTGGCGAAAGGCCCGGAGAAGGACAGCGGGCTGGAAATTCCGCTGCCGAAGGACTGTGGTCTGCGGTCGGTGACGCTGAAGAACGGTGTCGCGACAATTGACTTCACAAAAGAATTTGCGTCCCTTGCGACGGCGGAGGACGCAAGCGCGGCGACAAGTCAGGCGCTCCGGGCGATTGTGTTCACGGCGAGCCAATTTCCGGGCGTGAAGAAAGTCGAGGTGCTGGTGGAAGGAAAGCCGTTTGAGGCGCAGCCGTCGGCAGTAACGACGTTCGTGAATCAGGCGGACGAAGTGATGGCGCAGTATCCGGGGCTGATTACGGTGGACTAATACTATGATTACGGTGGACTAATACTATTTCCTGCATTCGCCTGCGCCATCTGCTTGCGCCGCGAATTTGGAAATAGTATAAAAAAGGCGGGTGCGCGGAGATTCAAACTCCATGCACCCGCTTTGCGTATATCAATAATTACTTCTTGTTTCCCCCGAACAGCCCCGTGATTCCGCCCAGAATCCCGCGCGTCACCTGCCGCGTCACTTCGCGGGTCGCGGTGCTAATCGCCGTATTCTGCACGCGCCCCAGCAATGAGTCGTTCTTCCGGGCGCGCGCGGCACGTTCTTCGCGCAGTTCATCCGCGTGCTTCCGGCGTTCTTCCGCCTGGCGTTCCTTCTCGGCTTTCTCAGCCGCTTTGCGCTGCTTCTCCGCCTCGCGCTCCTGTGCCTTCGTTGTTGTCGGCGCTGCTGCGGCCTGCGCCTGAGCCGGGACGTAATTGCCCGTCGCGGGGTCAAGCTGCATCGGCATCATCTTCTGCACATACTGCCCGCTTGCCGGGTCGTAGACCATCACCAGCATGTTCTGCACCTGCGGCTGCTGCACAGTCAGCACCGGGACAGGCTGCGTCTGACCTATCGGCTGCTGCTCCTGCTGATTCTGCCATGCCGGACGTGCAGGTTCGTCCACCGCCATCCACGCGGGACGCGGCGTGCTGCCCTGTGCGGCAGGCTGCTGAACAGGCTGAGCCTGAACCATCGGCTGTGCCTGAGCCATCGGCTGGGCAGCCTCGCGCTGCACATAATGCCCTGACTGCGGGTCGAACACAAGGAACGCATCGGGGCGGCTGACCGTCGGCGCAGCGGTCGAAATCTGCGGCGCGGCGGCTTCCGGCGCGGGCATCTGCTCCTTCTGGAACGCGCTTGCCAGCATTTCATAGGCGGAAACGCGGTCAACCGGCGTGTCGTAAACGCCGCGGAAGGGGCTGGATTCGATGCACTCCTGCCGCACATCGCCGTCAATGGCGTTCATGGCGCTCTGCGGGGGAAGGATGGTCGCGCGCTCGACGATGCTCGGCGCACCGTCCGCATCGAGGAAGGAAACCAGCGCTTCGCCTGTTTTGAGCGTGGTGATGGCTTCCGCCGTATCGAACGCGGGATTCGCGCGGAAGGTCATCGCAGCGGTGCGGACGGCCTTCTGGTCAAGCGGCGTGTAGGCGCGCAGGGCGTGCTGGACGCGGTTGCCGAGCTGCCCCAGAATGCTCATGGGAATGTCGCAGGGGTTCTGGGTGACGAAATACACGCCGACGCCCTTGGAGCGAATCAGCCGGACGACCTGCTCCAGCGTTTCCAGCAGCGCCTTGGGGCAGTCGTCGAAGAGCAGGTGCGCCTCGTCGAAGAAGAACACCATGCGCGGCTTGTCCAAATCGCCGCATTCGGGCAGCAGCTCGTACAGCTCCGACAGCATCCACAGCAGGAAGGTCGAGTACAGCCGGGGTTTGCGGTAGAGCACGTCTGCCGCGAGAATGTTGATAACGCCGCGCCCGCTTTCATCAAGCTGCATCCAGTCGGCGATGTTCAGCGCGGGTTCGCCGAAGAACGCATTGCCGCCCTCGTCCTCCAGCATGGCGACGGCGCGCTGAATCGCACCGACAGACGCCATGGACACGTTGCCGTAATCGAGCGTGTACTCCTTGGCGTGCTCACCGACGTAGGCAAGCATGACCTTCAGGTCTTTGAGGTCGAGCAGGAGCATGTTCTCGTCATCCGCGACGCGGAAGAGGATGCTCAGCACGCCTGCCTGCGTGTCGTTGAGGTTCATCAGCCGCGCGAGCAGCGTCGGCCCCATTTCGCTCACGGTCGTGCGGACGGGATGCCCCTCTTTGCCGAACACGTCCCAGAACACGGTCGGGAACGTGCGGTACTCGAACGTCGGCACGCCGCACTGCGTCAGGCGATTGGCGATATTGTCGCTGTGTGTGCCGGGCTGCACCATCCCGGCGAGATCGCCCTTGATATCCGCGAGGAACACGGGCACGCCCATGTCCGAAAATCCCTCTGCCAGCACCTTGAGGGAGACGGTTTTGCCCGTGCCGGTCGCCCCGGCAATGAGACCATGGCGGTTTGCCATCTGCGGCAGCAGGCAGACGGGGTGTTCACCTGTTCCAAGCCAGATTTTGCCTTCGTAGAGCATGTGTTTTGTGTTCTCCTTTTTCCTTTTATGGTGGTACTATTGGTACTTCGATGATTGTCTTTATCGCGGCAGGGGGTTCGCCTCTGCGGAGGCGACCAGAGGGCTTTGCGGTCGCCCTCCGGACTCCTTCGCACGCACACCCGTGTTACTTGGATTTTATCGAAAATGCGATTAGTGGGTGTGCCGTTCCTCCTTCTTCTCATCCATCTCCGCTGTGCGTTCCGAAATAATATACCGCGGACGCTGCTTGACTTCCAAGTAGATTTTGCCGATGTATTCCCCGATGATACCCAGAAACAGGCACTGCATCCCGCCAACGAAGCATACCAGACAAGCCAGCGACGCCCAGCCAGCCACCGAATGCCCGGCAAGCGCGGCAATCACTGCCCAGATAATGCCGATGAATGACAGAATCGTGATAAACAGCCCGGCGAAGAACACCATGCGAATCGGTTTGACCGATAGGCTTGTGATGCCGTCGAACGCCAGCCCCAGCATCTTCTTCAGCGGATAGTGGCTTTCGCCCGCAATGCGCTCGTGGCGCTCGTAAGAGACGCTGGTGGACTTGAACCCGACCAGCGGAACCATCCCGCGCAGATACAGGTTTACTTCGCGGAATTTCGCCAATTCCTGCAGGGCACGGCTGGAAATCAGGCGATAATCCGCGTGATTAAACACAACCTCCGCGCCCATTGCGCTAAGCAGCTTGTAGAAGCCTTCCGCCGTGAAGCGCTTGAAGAACGTGTCGGTATCACGCTTGGAGCGCACGCCGTAGACGATTTCGCAGCCGTCAAGGTACGCATCCACCATCGCGTCCATGGCGTTGATATCGTCCTGCCCGTCGCAGTCGATGCTGATGGTGATGTCGCAGCGGTCTTTCGCCTCCATCAGCCCTGCCCAGACCGCCCTTTGGTGCCCGCGGTTGCGGCTCTGCGCAATGCCTTGGAAGCACGGGTCTTTCGCGGACAGCGCCGTGATAATCTCCCACGTCTTGTCCTTGCTGCCGTCGTTGACGAACAGAATGCGGCTCTTGTCGCTGATTTTCCCCGCGTCTGCGAGCTGACGCACCTTGTCGCGGAACATGCCGCTGGTAATCGGCAGTACGCTTTCTTCGTTGTAGCAGGGAATCACAATATACAATACAGGCTTGTGTGCCACGCAGAAACACCTCCAGTATGGTTGATTATGCCTTATTATAGCACATTTTCTCCTGCTTGAACAGGTTCTTTTTGCAACAGTTTCGACGCAATTATTGTTCACAAAATATTTACAAACACTTCCGACATTCGTTACAAAGTCGTGCTATGATACGGAAAGTACTCCAAGAGGGGTGCGGCTATCAAAGGAAGTGTGCTTATGAATCAGGCGGCAATTGGTCAGTATATCGCAGGCAAGCGCACTGCGCAAGGGATGACGCAGGAGCAGCTGGCGCAGAAAATTGGCGTATCGCAGAAATCCTTGATGCGCTAGGAAACGGGCAAACGTCTGCCCGATGCTGATGCGGTGGAAGCGCTCTGCGCGGCGCTGGGGATCACCCTGCCGGAACTGCTCAACGGCAAGGATTCGCCGCAGAAGGAAGAAATGCAGCTGACGCATGACGCACAGATGCTTGACCTGCTGCGCCGGATGCAGCGCACAGTCTATGAGCAGCATATTCTCTACGGCGTTCTGCTGATTCTGCTGGGCATCGCGAGCAACGCATTGTCTGCGCTGGTCGGCGGCAGCCATGTCAAGGAATTCTTTTCGGGTGTGCTGATGGGGATGTCCGTTGCGGAAATGCTGGCGGGGGTCGTCATTGTTGCCATCCATGTGATTCACGGAAAATGCGAGGAGTAATTAGCAATTTGAGAAATCATTGCGCATTGAAAAGCGGTCGCGTGACCGCTTTTTTCGTTTTGGGAAATCGCAGAAACATGCCTTTTTTCCTTGACCCCTTCGGCATTCCGATGTATAATAAACAATGGTGTATTAGCGCATTGAGCAGAAAGGGGTGAGTGTCCTGTACGCACAGGTAATTGTGGACATTGTGCATGAGAATGTTGCGCACACGTTTACCTACCGCATTCCGGACGGCATGACGCTCACCGCCGGACAGCGCGTGGAAGTTCCGTTCGGGCGGATGCGCAAGGAGGGGGTCGTCCTCTCCCTGACGCAGGAGACGGACGTGCCGCCGGAAAAGCTCCGCGACATCCTCCGCCCACTGGAGGATTATGCCGCTATCTGCCCCACGCTGCTGACGCTCGCCCAGCAGATGGCGGACGACGTGCATTGCCCACTGGCGGAAACGCTGCGGCTGATGCTGCCCGCCCAAATGCGCGGTGGACGCATTCAGGTGAAAACGCAGACGGTCGCGCAGGCCGCGAAGCCACGCGAAATGCTGGAAGCGGCGGCACTGGCGGAGAAACGCTCGCCGAAACGGCGTCTGCTGCTGACGGTCTTATCCGACGGGCGGACGCACCCGGTGGAGGAATTGAAGCTGCTCGTCCGCGAGCCGCTGCAAGCGCTGCGCCAGATAGAAGCAGCCGGACTAATTGCCCTGCGGGAAGAAGAAGTGCTGCGCCGACCGGGCGGCAATACGCCGGACACTGCCGTCCCTGACCCGCCCCTTACGCCGGGGCAGGAGGAAGCGCTGTCTGTCATGCTGCCGGATTTGCGCAGTGGACAGGGGAAATACCTGCTCCACGGTGTGACGGGCAGCGGCAAAACCGAGGTGTTCATCCGCCTCGTGCGCCAGACGCTTGTGCAGGGGAAATCCGCCATGATTCTCGTGCCGGAAATCGCCCTCACGCCGCAGATGGTCATGTGGTTTCGGGCGCGGTTCGGGGCGGTTGCGGCGGTGCTGCATTCGCGGCTCAGCGCGGGCGAGCGCTTTGATGAATGGCGGCGCATCCGGCGCGGCGACGCGCGGGTCGTCATCGGCGCACGGTCAGCGGTGTTCGCGCCGTGCGGGAACTTGGGGCTGATTGTCGTGGATGAGGAGCACGAATCGACGTACATCTCCGACCGTCATCCGCGATATGACGCGCGCGAAGTTGCCATCCGCCGATGCGAAAATGAGCACGCGACGCTTCTGCTTGCCTCCGCTACGCCCAGTATTCTGTCCTTCGCCAGGGCACGGCGCGGGGATTATGTGCTGCTTGAAATGCCCTCCCGCGTCGGCAACCGCCCGATGCCGCAGGTCACGCTGGTGGACATGCGCAAGGAGATGGAGAACGGCAACCGAAGCGTATTTTCCGGGCAATTGGTCGCGGCACTCAAGAACTGCGTCGCGCGCGGCGAACAGGCCATGCTGCTGATGAATCGGCGCGGGTACAACAGCTTCGTCAGCTGCCGAAGCTGCGGTTATGTCGTCAAATGCCCGAACTGCGATGTCGCCATGACCTACCACGTCGTGGGCAGCGGGCAGACCGAGGCGAAACTCCACTGCCACTACTGCGGATTTGCCGCGCTGCCGCCGAACACCTGCCCGAAATGCGGCAGCAAGTACATCCGCTATTTCGGTGCGGGGACGCAGAAAATCGAGGAAGAATTGAAGAAGCTCTTCCCACAGGAAAACGTCATCCGCATGGATATTGACACGACCTCCGGCAAGGATGGTCACGCAAAGCTGCTCGATGAGTTCCGCTCCGGGCGCGCAAAGCTGCTCGTCGGCACGCAGATGATCGCCAAAGGGCTGGATTTCCCGAAGGTAACGCTGGTGGGCGTGATTGCGGCGGATATGACGCTGAATCTGCCCGACTACCGCGCGCGGGAGCGGACATTCCAGCTGCTGACGCAGGTCGCCGGGCGCGCCGGACGCGGCACACTGCTGGGGCAGGTCATCATCCAGACGTACAAGCCGGAGGATGAGGTGATTCAGACCGCTGCCGCGCAGGACTACCGCGCGTTCTTCGAGCTGGAGTTCGATCGCCGGCGGACGGGGTTGTATCCGCCGTTCACGATTCTGGCGCGGCTGCTGGTGGAGAGCAATTCGCCGCAGAAAGCGCGAGAGGTCGCGACAATGCTTCATGCGCGGTGCGAGGAGCTGCTTAACGCGCATCCACTGTGGAAGAAGCGGGCGCTGATGGTGCGGCTTGACCAGCCGAGCATCACGGTTTTGCGCGGAAAAACGCGCTGGCATGTGCTGATGAAGCTGCTGGTGCATCCGGAGACGGAGCAGTTCGCCGCGGCATTGAGTGAGCTGGCGCGGGAGAAGCAGGAGGGCGCGGAGGTGTACTTTGAGTACAACCCCACGACCATGATGTAAATGTGGTTTTATTTCCCTGAAATCGCGTGAATTGTGTGGGTATCCTGTGGATAAACACGCGGAAGCAGTAAGAAGAAGTCACCAACTCAATCGCGAAAAGGGTGTCGAGAGGGTCGAAGACCCTTCGCGGAGTCCAGAGGCAGAGCCTCTGGTGGGGTCAAGGGGCGAAGCCCCTTCGGTTTCCCTTTTATAGGAAGGAGTATTGTAACTTATGGCGATTCGGAAGATTGTGAAGATTGGCGATGATTGCTTGCGGCAGGAGTGCCGGAAGCAGGAGAAGTTTGATTTGCGGCTGAAAATTCTGCTGAAGGATATGGCGGACACGATGTATAAGGCGGAGGGCGTCGGGCTGGCGGCGCCGCAGGTCGGGGTGCTGCGCCGCGTGGTCGTGATTGATGTGGGCGATCAGGGCGACGGGCTGCTGGAACTTATCAACCCCGTCATCACCATGCGCGAGGGCGAGCAGTGCGGGCGCGAAGGCTGCCTGTCGCTGCCGGGACGTCAGGCGGTCGTTACCCGCCCGCGTAAAGTCACCGTGCAGTACCAGAACCGCGACGGCGTGCCTTGCGAAAAGACGGTCGAGGGACTGTTCGCACGCGCGGTCTGCCACGAGCTGGATCACCTTGACGGCAAGCTGTACATCGACGTGATGGATCGCGAACTGACGCCGGAGGAAATCGAGGGGCATATCCCGGAGGATGACAACCAGTGAGAATCGTGTTTATGGGTACGCCGGATTTTGCCGTGCCGTCCCTCAAAGCCTTGGTGGAGGGCGGATATTCGGTCGTCGGCGTGGTCACGCAGCCTGACCGCCCCAAGGGGCGCGGCAAGAAGCTCGCCATGTCTCCCGTCAAGGAGTACGCCATCCAACAGGGCATCCCTGTCCTCCAGCCGGAGCGCATCAGCCGGGATGGGTATGAGAATCTGCTGAATCTCCACCCCGATTTGTGCGTCACGGCGGCGTTCGGGCAGATTCTCTCGCAGAAAATCCTCGATATTCCGCCGCTGGGGACGATTAACGTCCATGCCTCGCTCCTGCCCAAGCACCGCGGCTCTGCACCGATTGCGTGGGCAATGGTGCAGGGCGACAAGACCACCGGTGTGACCACCATGATGACCGCGCGCGGCATCGACAACGGCGATATGCTCCTCAAAGCTGAAACGCCGATTGACCCCGCCGAAACGTGCGGCGAACTGACGGCGCGCCTGAGCGAAATCGGCGCGAAGCTGCTGATTGACACGCTTAAAGCCCTCGAAAATGGGACGCTTGAGCGCATTCCGCAGGACGAAAGCCAAATGACCTACGACCCCAAGCTCGAAAAGGACATGGGCGTTATCGACTGGACGCAGGACGCGGCGGACATTGTGCATCGGATTCACGGCCTGAACCCGTGGCCCGGCTGCACAAGCGCTGCTCCCGGCGGAACGTGGAAGCTCCTGCGCGCCGAAGTTGCGGACATGAGCGGTCAGCCCGGCGAAGTCCTTGCGGCGGATGGCAAGGAAGGGCTGATTGTCGCGGCGGGGAAGAACGCTGTGCGCGTCTGCCAGCTGCAAGTGCCCGGCGGAAAGCCGATGGATGCACGGGATTATTTGCGCGGTCACGCAATGGCCGCTGGAACAATGTTGAAAGAGGATACGGAAAATGAGTGACGAGAATCGACAGGGCAGCGGCAATTTCCGCGCAAACAACGGCGGACAGAAGCGTCCCGCGGGTGGCAATCGCATGAGCGGAAACCGTACTGGCGACAAAAATTTCGGCGGCAAGAAGCCGTTCAGCGGAGAGAAGCGCTCCTTCGGTGGCAGCAAGCCTGCGTTTGGCGGCGAGAAACGCACCTTTGGTGGGGATAAGCCTGCGTATAACGGCGAAAAACGCTCCTTTGGTGGAAATAAGCCTGCGTATCATGGCGAGAAGCGTTCCTTTGGTGGCGATAAGCCCGCATACAACGGCGAAAAGCGCGCCTTCGGTGGGGACAAGCCCGCGTATAATGGCGAAAAGCGCGCCTTCCGTGGGGACAAGCACAATGATGGCGAAAAACGCCCGGCAAAATCGGACTTCGGTGGGGAAAAACGCCCGTATGGGGATAAAAAACCGCCCTTTGGTGGAAAACCGGGATTCCGTTCCGGAGAAAAGCGCCCCTACGGTGGCGGCAATGGGGAACGCCGTCCCTATCCGGCAAAACCGGCTGCCCCGAAGGTGGAGGGCAGCGACGGTCTGCCCGCGCGCCGTCTCGCACTCGAAGTCATCCGCGCGGTGACGGAGAACGACGCGTATGCCTCCCTCGTGCTGGACGAGAAGCTGAACAAGTGCACGCTGCCGCTGGTTGACCGCCGTCTGGCGGCGCGGCTGGTGTACGACACGCTGGAGCACCTGCTGACGCTCGACTACGCGCTCAATTCGCTGATGGCGAAGCCCGACACGGACATCAAGCTGCGCAACGTGCTGCGGCTGGGGGCGTGCCAGATTCTGCTGGAAGACCGCATCCCGGAAAGCGCAGCGTGCAACACGTCGGTCGCGCTGTGCAAGGAGCTGGGCATGGAGGGACTGGCAGGCGTGTGCAACGGCATCCTGCGCAACCTCGTGCGGCAGAAGGACGAAATCAAGTATCCGGACATGGAAACGGAGCCCGTCAAGGCGCTGTCCATTCGGTACAGCGTGCCGGAATGGCTCGTGGAGCGGTTGCTGGCTGACTGGGGCGAGGACGCGGAGAAGCTCATGGGCTTCCATCAGCCGAACGCTGCCATCACCATCCGCCCGAACCTGATGAAGATGGATGAAGCCGCTTTTGAGCAGTTCCTCGGCAGCAAGGTCTGGGAAAAGGAAAAGGGGATGCTGCCCTTCTCGTGGCGCATCCGCAACATGGCGGAAATTGCGCATGACGCGGGCTTCGTCGGCGGCAAGTTCTCCATCCAGAGCGAAAGCAGCATGATGGTCTGCCTCGCCGCTGCGCCGAAGAACGGAATGCAGATTTTGGATGCGTGCGCCGCGCCGGGCGGCAAGAGCTGCCTGATGGCGGAAATGATGCAGGGCACGGGGCGTGTGCAGGCGTGGGAGCTGCATCCGCACCGGGCGGATTTGATTGCCGCGCAGGTGCAGCGTCTGGGGCTTGAAAACGTGCGCCCGATGACGCGCGACGCCCTCAAGCGCCGCGAAGAGCTGGACGGCACGATGGACATTGTGCTGCTGGATGCGCCGTGTTCGGGGCTTGGCGTGATGAGCGAAAAGCCGGACGTGAAATACCGCGTGACGGCACAGAGCGTCGATGAACTGGTGCAGCTGCAAAGCAATCTGCTGGACGCGGTCTGCCCGTATGTGAAGAAGGGCGGCACGCTGGTATACTCCACCTGCTCGGTGCTGAAGGACGAAAACGTGCGTCAGGCGGAGAAGTTCCTCGCGCGTCACCCGGAATTTGAGCTGCTGCCGCTGCCGGAGACGATTCCGGCTTCCGTGCGGCAGTATGAAACGACCGGCTTGCAGCTCCTGCCGCAGCGCGACGGCATCGAGGGCTTCTATATGTGCCGGATGCGGAGGAAAAAGGCATGACCGAACTGACAGGCATGACGCCGCAGGAGCTGTCCGACTGGTGCAAGGCGCAGGGAATGCCCGCTTTTCGCGGCAAGCAGATTTTCCGCTGGATTCATCAGGGCGCGGATTTTGACGCGATGACGAATCTGCCGGCGGCAATGCGCGCGCAGCTGAAGGAAATCGCTGTGGCGCAGCCGGTCAGCATCATTGACGAGCGGAAAAGCCAGATTGACGATACGGTGAAATTCCTCTTTGGTTTGAAGGACGGCAACTGCGTCGAGGGTGTGCTGATGCACTACCACCACGGCTATACGCTGTGCATCTCGACGCAGGTCGGCTGCCGCATGGGGTGCAAGTTCTGCGCCAGCACGCTGGAAGGGTGCGTCCGCTCGCTGACGGCGGGGGAGATGCTGGGCGAAGTGCTGGCAGCGAACCGGTATCTGGACGGCAAAGACCGCGTCCACAACATCGTGCTGATGGGCAGCGGCGAACCGCTGGACAACTACGACAACGTCTGCCGATTCCTGCGCCTGCTGCGCGAGGAAGACGGCGTGAATATCGGCTTGCGCAATGTGAGCCTCTCCACCTGCGGGCTGGTGCCGAAGATGTACCAGTTCGCGGAGGAGAACCTGCCGGTGACGCTGTCGGTGTCGCTCCATGCGCCGAACGACGAGATTCGCCGCCAGACCATGCCCGTCGCCAACGCCTACCCGATGGACGAGCTGCTTGCCGCTTGCCGGAATTACATCGACAAGACCGGGCGGCGCGTCATCTTCGAGTACGCACTGGTGGGCGGCGTAAACTGCGAGGAAAAGCACGCGATTGAATTGGCGAGCCGGCTGCGCGGAATGCAGTGCCATGTCAACCTGATTCCGCTCAACGCCGTGGAAGAGCGCCACCTGAAGGGCGTGAACGAACAGACCGTGCAGCGCTTCCTGCACAAGCTGGAGGAACTGCACATTTCCGCGACCCGACGCCGTGAAATGGGCGACGACATTGAGGGCGCGTGCGGCCAGCTGCGCCGCAAGACACTTACTACTCTACACGACCCGCAGGGAGAAGAAGCATGAGCCGCAAAATCCGTTTCAGCAAGGAGAGCCAGAGCTCGCTGAATGATTTCTTCGTTCACCGCAGTCCGGAACAGCCGAAGTCCAAGGCGGAAGAGAATCTGCCCGCCGGGATTCTCAGCGCCTTCCGCACGGACGTGGGCAAAGTGCGCGCAAACAATCAGGATGCGCCTATTGTGTCGGAGAAGCTGCGCCTGTACGGGGTGGCGGACGGCATGGGCGGCCACAAGGGCGGCGAAGTAGCGTCCACCAGTGCGCGCGACGACCTGCTGCGGGAGTTGGAAGGGAAAACGCCCTCGGTCGCGGCGCTCTCCGGCGCGATTGAGGAGGTCAACCGCCAAATCTACCATCAGCAGGAGCATGACGACGCCCTGACTGGCATGGGCACGACGCTCTCCGTCCTCTGGATGAGCGACAATTTCGTATACATCGGTCATGTGGGGGACAGCCGTGTGTATCTGCTGCGCGACGGCGAGTTCAAGCAGATGACGCTTGACCACTCGCTGGTGGAGCAGCTGGTGCGTGAAGGCGTGCTGACGGAGGAAGAGGCGCAGAATCACCCGATGCGCAACATCATCACCCGCGCGATTGGCACGGATGAATCGGTGGAGGTGGACGTGGTGGTGGAGGAGCGCCGCAAGGGCGACCTGTGGCTTGCCTGCTCCGATGGTCTGCACGGCTTGGTGGATGACCGCCAAATGCGCGATGCGCTGCGCCAGTATGCGCCGGAAAAGGCGGCGGATGTGCTGCTCAAAGCCGCACTGGATGCGGGCGGACGCGACAACGTGACGCTCGTCATCGTGCATGACGGGGAGGAACCGGCATGAATGCGTTGATTCAGCCTGGCCGCATCCTCGCCGGCCGCTACCGCATTGATCAGCAGATCGGCGTGGGCGGCATGGCGGTGGTTTACCGCGCGACCGACCTCAATACACAGCATTTCGTCGCCGTCAAAGTTCTTAAACCGGAGTACAATCAGGATGCGGAGTATGTCGCGCGCTTTCAGCGGGAGGCGGAAGCCGCGTCGAAAATGACGCACCACAACATCGTCAACCTGCTGGATGTCGGCATGGATTCCAGCGGCAACCGCTACCTCATCATGGAGTACGTCGAGGGGCAGACGCTCAAGGACGTCATCCGCGAAAAAGGGCGGCTGAGCGAAACATCGGCAGTGCAGATTACCATCCGTATTCTCTCTGCGCTGCAGCACGCACATTCCAACGGCATCATCCACCGTGACATTAAGCCGCAGAATATCCTCATGCAGTCCGACGGCCATGTGAAGGTGGCGGATTTCGGCATCGCGCGCATGGCAAACAAGAATACGCTTGCCAAGGGCGATTCCGTCATGGGGTCGGTGCACTACTTCAGCCCCGAACAGGCGTCGGGCAAGGAAGCAGGGGTCACGAGCGATATTTACAGCGTCGGCGTGACGCTCTACGAGATGCTCACCGGGCGTGTGCCGTTTGACAGTAATAACCCCGTCGCCATTGCGATGCAGCACATCCACAATACACCTGTGCCGATTCAGCAGTACGCGCCGGAAACGTCGGACGCGGTGTGCCACGTCTGCATGAAGGCAATGGACAAAAATCCGGCGTACCGCTATCAGTCCGCGTGGGATATGGCGAGGGATCTTCGCCACGCCATCAGCGGACAGGTGGGGGAGATGGAGCCGCGCATCGTTGACGGCAGGCTTCCGGGGGACGGCGAGAGCGGCGGAATGCAGCCTGCACGCCGCCAGCCCAGCAGACGCATGGTGCGCAAAAAGCACCCCGCCAGCTGGTGGGTGATTACGCTGCTGATGTCACTGGTTGTCTGCTACGGGCTGTTCGTCGGCACGAAGGCGATTTACGAGCGCGTGGTCAACAGCGCAGTGGTTGACGAGTACCTTGGCATGGATGTCTCGGCGGCGCAGCGGCAGATTCAGCGCGCCGGACTGCGCCCGGAAATCATGGAAATCAATCACCCGACCATCAAGGAGGGTGAGGTCATCCTGCAAGCGCCGCAGGAGGGGACGACTCTGCGCAAGAATGACGTCGTCGTCCTGACCGTATCGAAGGGGCCATCCACCCAGACCGTGCCGAAAATTACGAATTTGACCGTCTCGGACGCAATTACGACGCTATCCCCCTATGGGCTGACGCTGACGATTGTCGAATATGTGGTCAGCGCGACGGTTCCGGCGGGGCGCATCATCAGCCAAAGCCCGGAAGAAGGCAGCGTGTGCATGTCGGGCGATGCGGTGAGTGTGTCGGTGTCCGGCGGGATGGCGGTTGTGCCGAATGTGTACGGGCGGCATCTGGCGGATGCGCAGGAGCTGATTGCGGCATCGGGATTGTCGCTGAACCAGAACATCACTTTCTTGGAGACGGATGACACGACGATGCACGGGCTGGTTGCCCAGCAGTCGCCGTCGGGCGGCAGCGAGGTGATTGCCTCCGCGAAGGTGTCGCTGACGCTCTACCGCGTACCGTCGATGATGGCGCGGGCGAAGGTGCTTTTGTCCCTGCCGCAGACGGAAAGCATGATGCACGTCCGTGTGACGCTGGTGGAAAGCGGCGTGGAGTACACGGCATACGAGGGGGATTTTCCCGCTAACGCCAGCCGCGAGCCGGAGGTTGAGCTGTGCGGCAATGAGCCGGGCATGTACACCTACCGCGTCTATTGCGATGGAGAATTTGCCTATCAGCAGCAGGTGAATATGGAATGAGAGAACCAGAAATGACGCAGGAATTGCAGGCGGAACTGCATCAGGGGGTGCTTGTGCGCTTTTTCGGCGGCTTTTATGTCGCAGCGGACGCGGATGGGCAGGAGTACACGCTCCGCTGCCCGAAAAAATTCCGCCATCAGCGCCTGTCGCCCCTTGTGGGGGATGCGGTGCGCTTTACGCCGGGGCAGGGCGAAGAGGAAGGCTGGCTGGTGGAAATTCTGCCGCGCAAGACCGAGTGCATCCGCCCGCCCGTGGCAAATGTGACGCTGCTGCTTGTGAGCATCTGCCCATCGCCTGAACCGGATCTGCTGCTGGTAGACCGCCTGCTGGCGCGCGCGAAGAAGCAGGGCATGAAAACGGCGCTCATCGTCGGCAAATGCGACCTTGACGGCGGCAAACTGCTCGCCCAAATGCAGGAGGAGTATCGCGGGGCGGACTGCCCGGTGCTGGGTGTCAGCGCGCGGAACAAGGAAGGGCTGGATAGCGTTCGGGCGCTGATGCGCGGGGCGGACTGCTGCTGTCTGGCGGGGCAGAGCGGCGTGGGCAAATCGACGCTGCTGAACGCGCTGCTTGACTTGCAGCTGGAGACGGGGGAAATCAGCGAGAAAATCCAGCGCGGCAAGAACACGACGCGCTATGCGCAGCTGCTGATTCATGACGGCATCCGCGTGCTGGATACGGCGGGCTTCAGCCTGCTGGAAACAGAGAAGGGCATGGAGCCGGAAAAATTGCAGGAATTGTACCCGGAATTTCAGCCGTACATCGGGCAGTGTCGCTTCCAGCCCTGCCTGCATGACCGCGAACCCGGCTGTGCCGTCACGCAGGCGGTACAGGCGGGAGAGATTGATGAAAACAGGGTGGCGCGATATCGGGAACTGCTGGCGGATGTCAGGCTGGCGTGGAAGAATCGGTATCAGTGACATAAAAGCAAACAAAATCACCCCGGCGTGTGAGCCAATGGCAGTTCAGTTCACATGCTGGGGTGATTTCTTTGCTATATTCAATTATTGCTGTTCTGTCAGCCGCTTGATTTGCTTATCAAAATCAGAATTAATCCGCTGGGTGCGATTGAACACATCATATTCCGCGAAGGCTTTCTGCTGTGCCTGTGCCTGACTAATATGCCCTTTGTCGGGGAGAATATCATATCGGCGGAAGGCAAGAAACTCGTTGATGCTGGCGGCAAACTGCTCCATGGTGAAAGTGTTTTCCCGCTCAATCAAGTCTTCGATGTAATCAAAGTAGCCGGAAACAGCTCGCTCAAGCTGACGAATCTGCTTTTCATCCAGATAGTTTTTTGCGACTGTTACATCCGATTTTAGGATGCGACCATCCGGCGCATTTTTCCATGTCGTCAGTCCCATGTGTTCCTTTGTATGGTCGGCAGAATCATGCACGATTTCCGCCGCCGTTTTATGCGTAATGGCATAGTGAAAGCGATTCTGCACCATTGCATAGAACTGCTGGGTAGTTGGGGCATTGCGGTCATAGTCGATACTGCATTCTGCATAGATGTCCGTCACTTGCTGCCAAATGCGGCGCTCGCTGGCGCGAATCGAGCGCACACGCTCCAGCAATTCGCGGAAGTAATCTTTGCCGAAAGCAGTTTTGCCCTGCTTCAGGCGGTCATCATCCATGGCAAAGCCTTTGACCATGTACTCTTTCAGCACACCAGTCGCCCAAATGCGGAACTGCGTGGCTCGACGGCTGTTGATGCGGTAGCCGACGGAAATAATGGCATCCAGATTATAAAAATCAACGAGCCGCTTGACAGCTCGGCTTCCCTCTTCCTGAACTATTTCCATTTTGGAAATAGTTGAGGAAGCAAGTAATTCGCCTTCTTCGTAAATATTATTCAGGTGTTTGCTGATGGCTGGTGCTTGTACGCCGAATAATTCTGCCATTGCCTTTTGCGTCAGCCAAATGGTTTCATCTCGAATGACAGCGTTTACCGTAATGTCTTCTTCGGCTGTCTTGTAGATGAGAAAATTGAAATCCGGAGTGGGCATAGATACCTCCGTGTTTGTCTAAAAATTGCTTCACTTTCTCCTCAGTTTCGCCACAAAGAACCCCTCAAACCTTTCATCCGGTTTGACGCACACGACCCCATCTACCTTCGTCGGCAGCAGCGGCACGTCAGTCAAGAACGGGTGTTCAATCGGCACAACCTCACAGATGCCCATGCTCACTGCGCTCTGCACGATGTCCTCATTTTCCATTTGCAGCACCGAGCACGTCGAGTAGACCATTTCGTGCTTCTTCGGCAGCAGGGACAGCGCCTTTTGCAGCAGCACTTTCTGCGTTTTTGCGGTCTTTGCCAGCCAGTCCGCCGTCATCCGCCGCTGCGGCTCGCCGTCTTCAAGCAGCAGCGTGCCGCTTCCGGAACAGGGTGCGTCCAGCAGAATCTTGTCGAACTTGAACAGGCTGTCCAGCAGGCGCGCGTCCTGCCGCATGATGTTCACGGCGCGCGCACCCTGCCGCGTCAGGTTGAATTGCAGGCGGTCGGCGCGAATCGCGTTTTTCTCGCAGGCGGTGATGAGCGCCTTGCCGCCGGACAGCGCCGCCATCTGCGTCGTTTTGCCGCCGGGGGCAGCCGCCATGTCCAGCACGGTTTCGCCTGCTTTCGGCGCAAGCACCAGCGCAGGCAGCATCGAGGAAAGCGATTGCAGGTAAATCGCGCCCGCGTCGTAGCAGGGCAGGGCGCGCAGCTGCTCTTCGTTGCCGTCCGGCAGCAGGAACGCATCGTCATACCACGCAATCGGCTCGGTGGCAATGCCAGCATCCGCGATTTCGCGCAGAACCGCGTCCTGGTCGCTTTTGAGCGGATTGACGCGGAACGTCGTGCGCTTGCGGACATAGCCCGCTTCAATCTCCCGCGCAAGCTCCGCGCCGTATTGTGCTTCCAGCCGCTCATGCAGCAGCGGCGGTACTTCAGGTATCATGTGTTCCTCCTCCGCCGTCAGGACACCGGACGTTCCCGGCTCATGCGGCGCTTGACTTTGATGGGCGCGAACAGCGGCTTTTTGCTGTGCTTCTTCGCTTTGCTTTTTTTCATGCGGATGCACCTCCTGCGGATAGCTTATCCGCATTTTGCAGCCGTCATTCAACGCATTTGGTGGATTTTCGCGATGTCCTCGGCGGGATTTGCGCTCTTAAACAGCGCCGTGCCCATGACGGCAACGTCCAGCCCGTACTCGTGCAGCAGGGGCAGATTGCTAAGCGACACGCCGCCGTCCACCTCGGTCAGCCCGGTGTAGCCGATGGCGCGGAGCTGGCGGAGTTTGTCCAGCACGATGGGGTTGAATTTCTGCCCGCCGAAGCCGGGTTCGACCGACATCAGCAGCACCATGTCGCACAGGGGCAGCAGGGGGATGATAGCGTCCACCGGCGTGTTGGGCTTGATGGATACCGCCGTCTTGACGCCCTGCGCGCGGATGCAGCGGAGAATTTCGGCGCGGTCGGCGGCGATTTCCTCATGAATCGTGATGGAGGACGCGCCTGCCCGGCAGAAGGCTTCGACGTATTTTTCGGGCTGGTCGAGCATGAGGTGCACATCCAGCGGGATGGTGAAGCGCTCATGGAGCGCTCCCACAACGCTGGGGCTGAAGCTGAGGTTCGGCACGAAATGCCCGTCCATGACGTCTACATGAATCCAGTCTGCGCCCGCGGCAATCATGCGGGCAGCGGCGGATTCGAGGTTGAGAACATCGGCAGCGAGGATGGAAGGGGATACAATCATGGCTTGAACCTCCGAGTAGTCGATTGGATTCAGTTCATCATGCAAAATGCGCATCCTTGAGTATCTTTAGCGCCGCGGGGGCAATTGGGTCGGGAATCGCGGCAGGGCGGGCGAGGAAGTAACCCTGCAGCAAATCAACGCCTAAGCGCAGGACAGTGCGCAGTTCGGCTTCGTTTTCAATGCCCTCCGCGACGACCTGCATCTGGCGCGCATGGGCGTAGGTGACAACGTCCGTGACGACCTGCTGCTTGTCGATGTTGGAGTCAATGCCGCGGATGATGGCAATATCCACCTTGATGTAGTGCGGGGTGATCAGAAGCAGGTTGTTGCTGTTGCTGTACCCGCTGCCGTAATCATCCAGCGCAAAGACCGCGTCTTTGCCAAACTGACGGCGCTTGATGGCAAGCACCTCCGGCGTCGTTTCCTCTTCCTCGGTAATCTCGATGACCATTTTTTTCAGCATCGGGGCAAACTGACGGCGAAAATCCGCAAAATCAGCATCTGTCAGCGAAACGTTTGCAATGGAGTTGATGAACAGCTTCGCGTCGGGGGAGAGCTTGCCGCACGAGACAAGGTGCTCGAACGTCTGCGTGCCCTTGAAGAGGGTCAAATGCTCAATATCGTACAGCCGATTCTCCTCGTGCGCCAGCTTCATGATGGTTTCGGGGGAACGCAGCAGCGGCATGTTGACGCGCATCAGTGCCTCGTAAGCCACCACATGCCCGTCACGCGCGGAGAACAGCGGCTGGAAGTGATAGAACACGCTGTCGTTCTCCAGCAGTGCGGTGAACTCCTGCCGCAACTGCGCGTAGTAGGCTTCGCGGTTGTATGCACCAATGTCAAATTCGCGGATTTCGCCCTTGCGCTGCCGCTTCACCTGATAGAGCGCAAAATCGGCATAGCGTTTGAGGGTCGCGAAATCGCGGCTGTCATCCGGATACCACGCCACGCCGCCGGAAATGGCAATGTGCATCGTGTCGCCGGAAGGCAGCACGGCGGCGTAGGTGGACATGGCTTCCTGCAGGTGCGTCAAATCCGCCCGGAGCGCGTCGCGGGATTCATAGCCGTGCAGCAGGACAACAAATTCGTCGCCCGAAAGCCGCGAACAGACCGCGTTCGCCGGGATATTCTCTGCAAGGCATTGCCCGGTCAGGCGGATGTAGCGGTCGCCACAGTCGTGTCCGTAGGTGTCGTTGATGCGCTTCAGGTCGTCCAAATCGGTCATCAGCAGCGCAGCATGGCGCATCTTGTCCGGGTGCGCGAACATCTCCTGTACCTTTCGCATGAACGAGAAGCGGTTGTACAGCCCGGTCAGTACGTCGTAGTCGCGCTCGTGCTCAATGCGGCGGCGCTCCTGCATGGAGGTTGTTACATCCTCCACCAGACCGACCTGCGTCCCGCATTCTTCGCCGGAACGCAGGAGGATGTAGCGCACCGTGCCGCCCGCAGCGGGCAGGGCGTACACATCGCCGCCGTATGCGCGGGCCACGCGCTCGTGCATCTGCTTCCAGCCGTTCAGGATGGCATCGAACCAATCCTTGTCCAGCGAATCCGGCGGTACGTCCGGCAGCGCCAAGAGGGAGAAGAAATTGTCCGTCACATACACGGTATCCACATCAGGCCGCTTCTCAAAGCCGCCGATTTCCACGCTCGCCAATTCCATAATGCGCTGGAACTTGACTGACGTGTCCAAAATCTCCTGTGAACGCTGGGTGAAGGCGGCGGAGAATTGGTCAAGCTCACAGATGCCCGTCGGGGAGAGCGTCGGCACTTGATACCGCTGATTCTGTGACGCGCTGATCTGCTTGGACAGGCGCGTAATCGGTTGTGCCAAGCGCCGGCTGACGATGAAGGAAGCAAAAACACCTGCCAGCAGTGTCAGTACGACGATAATCACCAGCATTTGCCGAACGCTGCCGGAAAAGCTGTACAGCTGCTTGACGGGCACAAGCCCAATCAGCAGCCAGTGCTCACCGGAGAACGGCGCGTTTCGGCTGTACAACGTCAGCGGCTGTTCGCTGGCAAAGTAGCGCGTGCCGTCAATTGTCAGAAAGCCCTCACCGGATGCATCCTTTTGCAGCACCAGCGTGTTTCCCGCATGAATTGCTGCGTCGTGCGAAGAGCAGACGGCGATTTGCAGCGTCAGCGTATCCGCGGACAGGTCGTCTGTTGTCGAGCAGAGCAGGTAGCTGCCGCTGCCATTGTTCTGCAATTCAGAGGGGGGCAGTTTGCCGCACAGGTAGGTGTCCGACAAAAGCCCGATGCCGACCACGCCATATACCGTGCCGTCGGAAAGGATCAGCGGCTGGGAGTAGGAAAACACGCTGCGCGGGTCATCAGGGAGGCAGAATGGAAAGCGCGTCCAGTGACCATAATCATCCGCCGAAAGCAGGGTGTCGGCGTTCCGCGCGGTTTGATAGGGAAGATAGAGAAAGTCTGATGCTTCGCGCTGATATTCAAAGGCAGGCTGCCAAGCGCTGGCGGTGTAAAGCCCTGTGGATTGCACAAGCGTTGCCGGGGCAAACTCCAGCGAAAGGTCAGCATTGCGGTCGGAATATGGACCATCCGGGTCGAGGTCGCGCACATAAATACCGGGGAAGCGCGTCCCGTCCACGCAGTCATCCAAATCGCGGCTGCAGAAAATAACATAGATGCCGCTGAGTTTTTTTGCGCGCATTTCGAACACCAGTTCCGACGAAATGGCACGCAGAAGCGGCGCGGATGCGGCACTGCCGGAATCAAGCGTATCCAGCGAAATCGTACCGTCCGCCAAGAGCGCTTCGGTCTGACTGTTGATGTAGGTGGACAGCGCGGTCAGCTCCTGCGAAGAAACCAGAAAATTCTGCAAATATCCGCTGCGATTTTCCACCTGTTCGCACAGAACTTCCTCCGCATTGTCATCCAGCTGCGACGGCACTTGCCCGACGACAATTGTGCCGATGAGCAGGGTCAATTCAATCACCAGCGCGAGCAGCAGAGAAAAGAAGATGGTGAAAAAGACAGAATGCATTTTGCGGCTCTGCGGCGCGGGAGTCATGACACTTTCACCTCCTTTTGTCGGCCGTTAGGGTGATTATTCGTAGGCTTGCAGTTTCGTCAGCGTCGCCTGATACCAGCTGTCGAAGCATTCGTCCGTGAGAAACTCCGCTTCAGCTTCCTCGGCGCTCATCCCCGCGGCGATTCGCTCGACAACGATGGCACGGTCTGCCGCGGCTTTGTCGCTCAATGCGTATTCCAGCACTTTGCGCGCCGCCTGACCGCCCTCAAACGCCAGCGGTGTGTACAGGC
>ENA-ORCP01001320-ORCP01001320.1-human-gut-metagenome-genome-assembly--contig:-NODE-1320-length-21537-cov-11.807596_pt1 | contig 21537 bp, 14 predicted proteins | sample MGYA00242990_ERZ507991 | MGnify/ENA primary metagenome ERZ507991 (study PRJEB26167, sample SAMN06115496) | human gut metagenome | host: Homo sapiens | place: China:Henan | collected 2015-05-07... | reverse complement strand
ATGGTCTGGATCAGGCTGGTCTCGCTGCGCAGAAAGCCCTCCTTGTCGGCATCCAGAATGGCCACAAGGCTCACCTCGGGCAGGTCAAGACCCTCGCGCAGCAGGTTGATGCCCACCACAACATCAATGGAGCCAAGGCGCAGGTCCTTGATGATCTCCATGCGCTCAAAGGTATCCACCTCGTGGTGCATATACTTGACCTTGATGCCCTGTTCGGTAAGGTAGTCGGTCAGGTCTTCGGCCATTTTCTTGGTCAGCGTGGTCACGAGAACGCGCTCGTGCCGCTGGATGCGGGTATTGATCTCGCCCAACAGATCCACCACCTGCCCTTCCACCGGGCGCACCGAAATGAGCGGGTCCAAAAGGCCGGTGGGCCGGATGACCTGCTGCGCCACCTGCGTGCTGTTCTGCCGCTCGTAGTCGCCGGGCGTAGCCGAAACGAAGATCATCTGGTTCAGCTTGGACTCCACTTCCTCGAACTTGAGCGGGCGGTTATCGAAGGCGGACGGCAGGCGGAAGCCATACTCCACCAGCGTTTTTTTGCGGGCATAGTCGCCGCCGTACATGGCGCGCACCTGCGGCAGGGTAACATGGCTCTCGTCCACAAACAGCAGAAAATCATCCGGGAAATAATCCAGCAGAGTGGTGGGCATACTGCCCGGCGCACGGCCCGAAAGCACCGCCGAATAGTTCTCGATGCCTTTGCACATGCCCACCTCGTTAAGCATCTCCATGTCGTAATTGGTGCGCTGGGCAATGCGCTGCGCCTCGATCAGCTTGCCCTCGGCGGTGAACTGCTTCACCTGTGCGTCACACTCGGCGCGGATCTTTTCCAGTGCTGCGGCCTTCTTCTCGGCGCTGACGATATAGTGGCTGGCCGGGAAGATGGCTACATGCTTGACTACATTCTGTTTGGCCCCGGTGAGAGGGTTGAACTCCGTGATGCGGTCGATCTCGTCCCCAAAAAATTCCACCCGGATGGCAAGCTCGCTCATATAGGCAAGGTAGATGTCCACGATATCGCCGTGCACACGGAACTTGTTGCGCACAAAATTCACGTCGTTGCGCTCATATTGCAGAGTGACCAGCTTCTGGCACAGCTCGTCCCGCTCCATCTGCATGCCGGGGCGCAGGCTGATGACCATGCTGCGGTAGTCGATGGGGTCGCCCAGCGAGTAGATGCAGGAAACCGATGCTACAATGATCACATCCCGCCGCTCCGAAAGCGCCGCCGTGGCCGAATGGCGCAGGCGGTCGATCTCGTCGTTGATGGCGCTGTCCTTTTCAATATAGGTATCCGTGCTGGGGATATAGGCTTCCGGCTGGTAGTAATCGTAGTAGGAGACGAAATACTCCACCGCGTTGTTGGGGAAAAACGACCGGAACTCGGTGCACAGCTGGGCCGCCAGCGTTTTGTTGTGGGCCAGAACCAGCGTGGGCCGGTTGCATTTTGCAATGACATTGGCCATGGTAAAGGTCTTTCCGCTGCCGGTAACACCCAGCAGGGTCTGGCAGCGGTCGCCCCGCTCCACGCCTTTCACCAGTGTTTCAATGGCCTGCGGCTGGTCGCCGGTGGGCTGGTAAGAGGATACCAGTTCAAATTTTTCGTCTGCCATCTTCCCTCTCCTCTCCGGCCCTCGCGCAAAGAACCACAATCAGTTGTATTTTACGGTTTGATTATAGCACACCAGTTTTATAATGTAAACACTTTTTTGTTGTTTCACAGATCAAGGCCAGAAAAGCGTACCTGTTTTAAAGTCATAGATCGGCAGGCGGTTTGCGTCCCGCATGGAGAAATACTCCGTATCGGTCAGGATGAAGTGATCCAGCAGATGGATGTTCACAAGGCCCAATGCCCGGGCAATATTGCCAGTGGCCTCCAGATCCTCCATGGAGGGCAAGGCCGCACCGTTGGGGTGGTTGTGGCTGAGCACCACCGTGTCGGTGCCGCCCTTGATGGCCGCAGACACCACATCCTTGATGTCCAGACTTACCCGGTCGGTGGTACCTTCCCGCAGCCAGACCGCCGCGCGCACCCGCTTACGGCTGTCCAGACTGACCAGCATTGCACGCTCGTAATCCGACCACGCAAACTTCGCCATCAGATAGCTGCCCATCTGCTCCGTAGTTCTGATGCAGCGGGTAGTGCTGGTACGGCTGCGGCCATAGTAGCGGCTGATCTCCGGCAGCAGATGCAGCATCCGGGCTGTGGCCGGGCCTACGCCCTCCACAGTGCACAGCTCTTCCTCGCTGGCTTCCAGCACAGCGGCAAAATCGCCAAAGCGGTCGATCAGGTCGTGAGCGATGCCGTTGGTGTCCTTCTGGGCGTTGGTGAGGTACAGCACATATTCCAGCGCTTCGTGCTCGGCCAGACTGTCCAGACCGTAGTTCTGCACCCGTTCGCGCATCCGCTGGCGGTGTCCCTGATGCCGTTTGTGTTCTGCCATTGCGGTACTCTCCTTCTGATTCATTCCTTATAATAGTACCCATTTTGCGCCCGGAACTCAAGGCTTTGCGGTAAAATAGTTTTGATCCGGGGCGTTTCCGCGTTGACTTGCAGCCAAGGCTGTATTACTATAAAGGTATCTCTTGAAAATTGAGGAACATTTATGAAACAATATACCGCAACCGCCAACGACGACGGCGTTCGTCTTTCCCGCTTTGTGCAGAGCGTGACCCGCGATTTTCCCACCAGCCTTTTGTACAAAAGCTTCCGCAATAAGCGCGTGAAGGTAAACGGAAAAAAGGCCGTGCCGGAGTACCGCATTCAGGCAGGCGACCTGATCGAGCTGTACATCAACGACGAGTTTTTCCCGCCGGAAGGCGCAAAAACCGTGCAGAAGGCCGCGCCGAAAAAAAAGCAGAATCAGCCCAAGGTCAATGTCATTTATGAGGACGAAAACATTGCTGTGCTGTACAAACCCACCCACCTTTTGTGCCATAGCGACCGCACCGGCGATGCAAACCTTGTGGACGCTTTTACCCAGTATCTGGCCGAAAAAGGCGAATACGACCCCCACGGCGAGAACCGGTTCAAGCCCGGCATTTGCAACCGGCTGGACCGCGGCACCGAGGGCCTTGTGATCGCCGCCAAGAGCTACACCGCCCTGCGGGACATGAACGAGATCATCCGCACTGATCTACTCAAAAAGGAGTACTACACCATCACGGTGGGTATCCCGCAGTCCGGGCGGTTCACCGCATGGTGGGAGCACGACGAGAAGAACAACAAGGTAAGCATCCATGCACACCAGTCGCAGGACGAGCGCCGCAAGCAGATCATTACGGACGTGGACGTGCTGCGCACCGCAGGCCCCTTTGCCCTGTGCAAGATCGGCCTTGTCACCGGCCGCACCCACCAGATCCGTGCACATCTGGCCTATCTGGGCCGTCCGGTTCTGGGCGACATCAAGTACGGCAACCGCAAGATGAACGAGCGCACCGGCACCAAAACGCAGGCCCTGTGCGCTGTGCGGGTCACTTTCCTTGATATTCCCGAGGAAAACACCCTGCATTATCTCTCCGGCAAGGTCGTCAAGCTGAAGGACCCGCAGATCGTAAAGCAGTTCGATGCACTGGATAAGAGCAAGAACAGCGAGGAAAACCACCCTGCATAAAGTGGAAACAAAAAAACGGCTGCTGTACTTTACCGTACAGCAGCCGTTTTTCTCTTTATTCTTTACTTTTTGTCGGAGTCCTGCTCCGCCTTTTCCTGCGATTCCTGTTCACGGCGCAGCTCCTTGATGCGCTTTTTCTCGCTCTTTACGTGGGGCCATGGCCAGCTGAAGCCCTCGTTCTCACGGCACCATTTGACCAGCGGATAGAAGGCGAAAGCCAGACCGAAGAGGTACAGCAGAGCGTACAGCAGGGCATCCAGCGTGATGAGTGCATCCAGTGCACCGATCACCGCCACCACGCAGCCTGCCTTCAAAAAGAACAGGCCGTTCTGGCGGCAGTATTCCTCAAAGTGTTCCGCTTTGACGGCACGACGGCCCTGATCTCCCCAGACACGGGGATTTTTCATGACCGAATAGCCGTAGAATACCATCATCAGGCCAAGGGTGAGCTGAAAGCCAAAAAACATTTATGATACCTCTTAATCTTCAAACAGCGGCTTCATCAGGGGCAGGAAATCCAGCGTTGCAAAGTAATCGCGCGGAGTCTCGGCACGGCGGATCAGACGGTGGGTGCCATCCTCGCACAGCAGCACTTCGGCGCTGCGCAGCTTGCCATTGTAGTTATAGCCCATGGCAGAGCCGTGTGCACCGGTGTCGTGGATATAAACGATGTCGCCAATATCGATCTTGGGCAGCATCCGGTCAATGGCAAACTTGTCGTTGTTCTCGCACAGACCGCCCACCACATCGTACATATGGTCGCAAGACTCATTTTCCTTGCCCAGCACGGTGATGTGGTGGTAAGCGCCGTACATGGCCGGGCGCATCAGGTTGGCTGCGCAGGCATCCAGACCGATGTATTCCTTATAGATGTGCTTTTCATGGATGGCAGTTGCCACCAGTGCGCCGTAGGGGCCGGTGGTAAAGCGGCCCATCTCAGTAAAGATGGCCACATCGCCCATGCCTGCGGGCACCAGAATTTCCTCAAACTTCTTGCGCACACCCTCGCCGATGGCCATGATATCGTTCTCGGTCTGCTCCGGGCGGTACGGGATGCCCACACCGCCGGACAGGTTGATATAACCGATGTGCACACCGGTGGCCTTCTGCACCCGGACAGCCAGCTGGAACAGGATACCTGCCAGCTCCGGGTAATACTCATCGGAAATGGTATTGGAAGCAAGGAAAGCGTGGATGCCGAAGTTCTTGGCACCCTTGGCGGCCAGCTTCTTGTAGCTTTCGATCATCTGCTCCTCGGTCATGCCGTACTTGGCATCGCCGGGCTTGTCCATGACCTGAAAGCCCTCTTCGCTCTCGCCTAGACTGAAGGTGCCGCCCGGGTTATAGCGGCAGAAGATGTTCTCCGGCACACCGGCGACACGCTCCAGAAATTCCACCATGGTGGCATCGTCCAGATTGATGTAGGAGCCCAGCTCGTAGGCCTTCTTCATATCCTCCACGGGAGTCTGGTTGGAGGAGAACATGATTTCACTGCCGGAGAAACCGCACACCTCGCTGAGCATCAGCTCAGTCAGGGACGAGCAGTCCACGCCGCAGCCCTCCTCCTTGAGGATCTGCAGGATGACAGGGTTTGGCAGAGCCTTGACGGCAAAATACTCCTTGAAGCCTTTGTTCCAGCTGAATGCCTTGTTGATGCGGCGGGCATTTTCACGGATGCCCTTCTCATCGTAGACATGGAACGGCGTGGGCACATCCTGAATGATCTCCTGTGCCATCGCCTCGGTCAGAAACGGTTTCTTTTCCATAGTAACATCCCTCTCATTTTATATGCACGCGGCCGATCGCCGCAGTGACATCAGTAGAAACTCCTTTCGTCATCGCTGATGCGATGCCACCCATTCCCCTTTTTGTCGCTGGCGCGACATCTGTTTTTCTCTTTGTTACCTGTGGTGACATTTCTCCCCGGCGCGGGGAGAATCTGTCCCGGCCGGGGGAAGTCTTTCTCAAAGAGGGAGGCTTTGCCGCACGGACAGGCTCCCGCTTTGAGGGGGCTGTCTGCGCAGCAGACTGGGGGAGTTTACAGCTTCAGATTCTGGCGGGTGGGGGTGAAGGTCGGGATCATCTTTGCCAGCTGCTGCACCACACCCTCGTCGTTGTGCTCTGCCGCAGCGGCAAGCTCCTGCAGCTGCCCGTAGAACTCGGCCAGATCGATGCTGCGCGGCGAAGCCACAAAAATTTTATTGTGCTGGGTGCGGCGCATCTTATCCTGCTCCTCGTCCATCATCAGCTCTTCGTAGAGCTTCTCGCCCGGGCGCAGACCCACGATCTTGATCTCCATATTCACGCCCGGCTCATAGCCGTAAAAGCGGATGAGCTGCTTGGCAAGATCCATGATCTTGACCGGCTCGCCCATGTCCAGCACATAGATATTGCCGCTTTCGGCCAGCGCACCAGCCTGCAGCACCAGCTGGGCCGCTTCCGGAATGGTCATAAAGTAGCGCTCAATGTTGGGATCCGTCAGGGTGACAGGCCCGCCTTTTTTGATCTGAGCCTCAAACAGCGGAATGACGCTGCCGTGGCTGCCCAGCACATTGCCAAAACGCACAGCCACACACTTCATATCCGTGTTGCCCGCAAAGGTCTGGATGAGCATTTCGCAGATGCGCTTGGTACAGCCCATCACACTGGTGGGGTTCACAGCCTTATCAGTGGAAAGCTGCACGAACCGCTCCACGTCGTGTTCGCTGGCGCTCACCAGCAGATTTTTGGTGCCCAGAACATTGTTCTTGACCGCTTCTGCAGGGCTGACCTCCATCAGCGGCACATGCTTGTGTGCTGCCGCATGGAACACCACAGTGGGATGATAGGTTTCAAAAACCTCATCCAGACGCTTTTTATCGCGGATGGAGCCAATGAGCACCGTTACCGGGATATCCCGGCCGTACTTCTGCTGCAGCTCCATCAAAAGCTCATAGGCGCAGTTCTCGTAGATATCAAAAATAAGCAGCTTGCCGGGCTTGAAGCGCATCACCTGACGGCACAGTTCGCTGCCGATGGAGCCGCCGCCGCCCGTGACCAGAACGGTCTTGCCGGTGAGGTAGCCGGAGATCTGATCGGTATCCAGCGTCACTTCCTCACGGGAAAGGAAATCCGCCGGGTTCAACTCGCGGAAGGCTCCCTGCTGCGGTGTACCGCTGCCCACCAGCTGCGGGTCACTGAGCAGCTGCACCGCACAATGGGTGCTGACGCACAGATCGATGACATGGTTCAGCTTGCTGCCCTTCAGGGTAGGAATGGCGATGATGATGCTGTGGATGCCGTAGCGCTTGCACAGGTCCGGGATATCCTCCAGCGTGCCCTTCACCGGCACCCCGTGGATGGTCTGGTTGAGTTTTGTGGGATCATCGTCCACCGCCACCACCGCGTGACCATATTCCTTATTGGATTTGCACACGTTGATGGCCCATGCACCGGCTTCGCCTGCACCTACGATCATCACCGGGCGGTTGGGGTCCTTGCTGGCAGCGCCGCGCAGCTTTTCGCCCAGCGGGTGGTTCAGGAACAGCCGCCATGCCAGACGGCTGCCGCCCACCAGCAGGAAGATGAGCACCGCCGCCATACAGTTGGCGGAGTTGAACAGCACGCCGTGGATGCACAGACGGTTGACACAGTAGACGACAACGGTAGGCACAGCCACCGTTCCCGCCAGACGCATCAGGTCGCGTTCACCGGCATACTTCCACAGTACGGAGTACAGCCCGCTGAACAGAAAGCTGGCAATGTACACCGCCACGATCCATGGCAGATTTTCGTACAGAAGCTCACGGTTATGCGGCCACCAAGCAGCTTCCACTGCTCCGTCTGCACGCAGCAGCAGCGCAAAATAAAAGCTGAATGCAACAATGGCTGCATCCAGCAGCACAAGCAGCGCCCGGCGCGCAAGCACCTGCGGTGTGTTCTTTTTATCTTTCACAAAAAAGTCCTCTTTTACATACGGCACAAAAGCCGCAGTTTTGGCCGGAAAAGCTTCCGGTTTCACAGAGTATCCGGTACACCGGACAGCCCTATCTTTATATTATACTCAGAACACTGCAGAATGTCCAGAAAATTTGAATCCGCTGCCAAACTCCCTCTATTTTTTCGGTCTGCCGGGCCGGTGCGCAGCCCAGAGCGCGGCTGCTTCCTCTCCAAGGCCCAGCGGCCATGCCGCCAGCAGGAACACTCCTGTGGTAGCGCAGCCGCCTATGCCCAACGCGGCCAGCTGCAAAGGCAGCCGAGCCGCAAACCCATCCGCAAGCAGCTTCCGCAGCGCCATGCCAGCCGCCGCGGCCAGCACAGCTGCCAGTGCCGGTGCACCCAGCCAGCGGCGGAATGCATGCTGCGTGCCGCTGGAAAACAGCAGATGCCCGGTGTTGGCCGCACAGGTGTACAGGCTGGAAAGCAGGATCACTGCCAAAAAGCCCTTCATGCCAAAGCGCGGCAGCAGCGCCACCACCCCGCCAATGCGCAGGATGGAATCCCACACGCTGTAGCGGAAGGCCGCCTTCTGCTCCCCTACCCCTTTCATGGCACCGTCCACCATGCTTTCCAGATACATCAGCGGCATGGCAGGAGCCAGCGTTTCCAGATAAAACCCGGCATCCGCACTTTGGTACAAAAGCTGTGCCAGCGGCCGTCCCCACACCCAGAACAGCACCCCTGCCAGCGCGGAAAAATAGCCGGTAAGCCGCAGCATCCGGTCCAAAAGTGCGTTGAGCCGTTCGGTTTGGCCCAGAATATGAGCCTGCGTGATCTCCGGCATCAGCAGCACCGAAAGACTGCCCAGCAGGCCAAATGGGAACGTAAGCAGCGGCAGAGCCATGCCTTTCAGTTCTCCGTACTGCTCCAGCGCGGCGGTGCGCCCGCCCGCGTTGATCAGATAGACCGCAAGGCAGGCGGGCACCAGCATATTCTCCGCCGTGTGCAGGGCGCTTGCCAACACCCGCCCGCCCTCCACCGGCCACAGGATCTCCCACAGACGGCGGGCAGGGTCTGCCGGGCGGACGGCTTTTTGCCCCGCAAAGGCACTGCGGGCATCCCGCCGGTAAAAGGCCAGCATGCACAGCGCCGACACCGCTTCGCTGACGGCGGTAGCTCCCAGCACCAGCATACAGCGCACGCCCACCGCAAGGCCCTCGGTGCGGGTAAGCGCCAGTGCCACCAGCGCGATGCGCACCGTCTGCTCCGTAAGCTGGCTGAACACATTGGGAGCTACATGCCGTCGGGCGATGAAAAAACCGCGCAGCACCGCCGAGACCGCCATCCATGGCATTCCCAGCGCTGAAACGCGCAAAGCACCGACGGCGCGGACATCGCCAAGCCACAACCGGGCCGCAAGATCCGCTGTCGCCAGCTGCAGCAAAGCGGCAAACAGCCCCAGCACAAGTCCCGCCGCCAGCAAACGGCGCAGCATGCCGCGGGCCGCACCGCGGGCAGAGTCCGGACCGCTGAGTTCTTCGGCCATGAGCCGGGTAGCTGCCACCGAGACGCCCGCCGTTGCCAGCGTGACGAACAGTGAATACACCGCCAGCACCAGCTGGTAAAGGCCCATCCCCTCGCCGCCCAGCTCGTTTGCCAGCCAGATGCGCAGGCCCATGCCGGCCAGCCGCAGCACCACGTCTGAACCGGTGAGCAGCGCCGCATTTTTCAAATAGCTCTGCCGCATGGCGCACCTCCTGCCGGAATGTTCCGGTTCCAGCATATGAAGCGGCGGAACAGGATATGCAAAAGCAGAGCGGCGCGGCGGGTTGTTTCCTGAGCGCTTTTATGGTATAGTAAAGGGGCGGCTTTTATATGGCCGTATTCTGTTTAAGGAGGAAGCACACGGCCAATGCCTCTGAGCCAGCCGTGCGCAAAAAGAGAATGAGCGAAGAATGTACTCATGACTGCTCCAGCTGTGGAGCAGCATGTTCTTCCCGCGATGCAGCACCCAAGCACGATGCCCCCAACCCCAACAGCAGCGTCAAAAAAGTCATTGGCGTTGTGTCCGGCAAGGGCGGCGTTGGCAAGAGCATGACCAGCGCCCTGCTGGCCTGCGCCATGGCACGCCGCGGCTACCACTGCGGCATTCTGGATGCCGACATCACCGGCCCGTCCATTCCCAAGCTGTTCGGCATCCATGGCCGTGCCATGGCCGACGACAAGGGCTGCTGGCCCATCCAGAGCCGCATGGGCATCGATGTCATGAGCATCAACCTGCTGGTGGAAAATGAGGAAGACCCCGTTGTGTGGCGCGGCCCGGTGATCGCCGGTGCCGTCAAACAGTTCTGGACCGATGTGGTTTGGAAGGACGTGGACTTTCTGTTCGTGGACATGCCTCCGGGAACCGGTGATGTGCCCCTGACCGTGTTCCAGAGCCTGCCGGTGGACGGCATTGTTGTGGTGGCAAGCCCGCAGGAGCTGGTGAGCATGATCGTGGCCAAGGCCGTGAACATGGCTGAGATGATGAAGGTGCCCATGCTGGGCATCGTGGAGAACATGAGCTACATCGTCTGCCCCGACTGCGGCAAGAAGATCAGCGTGTTCGGCGAGAGCCATGTGGATGAGGTGGCTGCAAAGCACGGCCTGCCCGTGCTGGCCAAGTGCCCCATCGATCCCCAGCTGGCTGCGCTTTCCGATGCCGGTATGATCGAGACCTACGGCGGCGAGTATCTGGAAGGTGCCGCAGATGCCTGCGAAAAGCTGCTGAAGAAGTAAAAATCGTTTCTCTGCCCTGTGCCGTTTGCGTGGTGCAGGGCTTTTTGTTTGCAGAAAATATGGCTTTCTGCGCCTGCAGAATGCAGCAAAATGGAGAAAAGACGTTCTTTTCCGTATTTCTTTTGTTCTGCCAACGCTTTAAAAAACAAGGTTCTGTGCCGTTTTTTTCTTTTATTTTTCGTTTTGTGAAGCGGTCTCAACTTTTCATCTGTTTTTTTGAAGCATTTTCTGCTTTCTCGCTATTGTCAAACCCACAGAAATGCTTTATAATAATAAAGCGGTCTGCAGCCATAAGCAGGCCGGTGTGTAAGAACGGAAATCCGGGATCGTCCCAAAGCGTTTTAGCAGCGCGTCCGCTGTGCGGCGGGCCGGGTGGTCTCGTCTTTTTCAAATTTTATAGAGTAATTGGGAAAAGGAGTATTCTACTATGCTGACGAATGAATACCTGAAGCGCGTTTACGAAGGTCTGGAAAAGCGCAATGCCAACGAGCCTGAGTTCCTGCAGGCTGTGCGCGAGGTTCTGGAGAGCATCCAGCCCGTTGTGGAGAAGCACCCCGAGTACGAGAAGGCCGCTCTGATCGAGCGTCTGGTCGAGCCGGAGCGCATCATCACCTTCCGTGTGCCTTGGGTGGACGATCAGGGCAAGGTTCAGGTGAACCGCGGCTACCGTGTGCAGTTCAACAGCGCCATCGGCCCCTACAAGGGCGGCCTGCGCTTCCATCCCTCTGTCAATCAGGGCATCCTGAAGTTCCTCGGCTTTGAGCAGACCTTCAAGAACAGCCTGACCACCCTGCCCATGGGCGGCGGCAAGGGCGGCTCTGACTTCGACCCCCACGGCAAGAGCGACATGGAAGTGATGCGCTTCTGCCAGAGCTTCATGACCGAGCTGTACCGCCACATCGGCCAGTTCGTGGACTGCCCCGCCGGTGATATCGGTGTCGGCGGCCGCGAGGTTGGCTACATGTTCGGCCAGTACAAGCGCCTGACCAACAGCTTCCAGGGCGGTATGCTCACCGGCAAGGGCCTGACCTTCGGCGGTTCTCTGGCCCGTACCGAGGCTACCGGCTACGGCCTGTGCTACTTCACCGCTGAGGCTCTGAAGTGCATGCGCAACGACAGCTTCGAGGGCAAGACCGTAGTCATCTCCGGCTCCGGCAATGTCGCTATCTACGCCTGCGAGAAGGCCACCCAGCTGGGTGCCAAGGTCGTCACCATGTCCGACTCCAACGGCTATGTCTACGACCCCAACGGCATCGACCTGGCCTACGTCAAGGACCTGAAGGAAGTTCGCCGCGGCCGCATCAAGGAGTATGCTGAGACCCACAAGGATGCGACCTATGTTGCTGACTGCACCAAGGTCTGGACTGTCCCCTGCGACATCGCCCTGCCCTGCGCTACCCAGAACGAGATCAACAAGGAGTCCGCAGAGGCTCTGGTGAAGGGCGGCTGCACCGTGGTCTGCGAGGGCGCTAATATGCCCAGCACTCCCGAAGCCATCGAGGTCTATCTGTCCAACGGCATCCTGTACGGACCCGCAAAGGCTTCCAACGCCGGCGGCGTGGCTACCTCCGGTCTGGAGATGAGCCAGAACTCCGAGCGTCTGAGCTGGAGCTTCGAAGAGGTCGATGCAAAGCTGAAGGGCATCATGGAGGGCATCTTCCACGCTTCCTACGATGCATCCGTGGCCGCCGGCTCCGAGGGCAACCTGATGGTCGGTGCAAACTGCGCCGGCTTCCTGAAGGTCGCTACCGCCATGATGGCTCAGGGCATCACCTACTAAACTTTTTCCAAATCGTTCCAGAGGGCTGCACCCACACCGGGTGCGGCCCTTTTGTTTTGCCCGCCTGTCTGCATAACTGTCTGCTGTCCCGCTCATACTCCTTTCATCAAACGAAAAGAGGTTTTTGCATGGACGAAATGATGTTCTGTTATCAATGTGAGCAGGCGGCAAACTGCACGGCCTGCACCGGAAAAGCGGGTGTCTGCGGCAAATCAGCCGAGACAGCCGACGCGCAGGACAAGCTCACCGGGGCACTCATCGGCTTTGCCACCCTGCTGCTGGACATCGGCAGACCCATCCAGCCCCCGCAGGCACTCCTGCTGACGGAAGGATTGTTCACCACCATCACCAATGTTGATTTCGACCCCCAGACGGTGGCGCAGCTGACCGATAAGGTCTGGAAGGCCAAGCAGGAAGCCTTTGCCTCGGCCAGCCCTGCACCTGCACCAGTGTCGGACTACGATATGCAGAAGCTGTGGCAGGAGCCGGACCCCGACCGGAAGAGCCTGTGCTCCTTTGTCCTCTTTGGGCTGCGCGGCATGGCGGCTTACTCCTACCACGCGCGGGTGCTGGGCTATACCGATGGCGAGATCGACCTGTTTTTCTGCACGGCGCTGCGGGCCATCGCACAGGAGCGGGACAAGGACAAGCTCTTCCAGCTGGTGGAGGACACCGGGCGGATGGCCTACCGGGTCATGGCTGAGCTGGACAAGGCCAACACCGGCGCGTTTGGCGACCCGGAGCCGGTGGAGGTGCCCCTGACCATCGAGAAAGGGCCTTTCATCGTCATCTCCGGCCACGACCTCTACGACGCCAAGTGCCTGTTGGAGCAGACCGAAGGCAAGGGCATCAATGTCTACACCCACTCCGAGATGCTGCCTGCCCACGGCTACCCGGAACTGAAAAAGCGCTTTCCCCACCTGAAAGGCAATTTTGGCACCGCATGGCAGAACCAGCAGCGGGAGTTTGAGGACATCCCTGCGCCGGTGCTCTTCACCACCAACTGCATCATGCCCCTCCGGCCCAGCTATGCCGACCGGGTATTCACCACCTCTGTCGTCTCCTATCCCGGCGTCACCCACATCGGAGAGGACCGGGATTTTTCGCCGGTCATCGCCAAGGCGCTTGAGCTGGGCGGCTACCCGGAGGACACCCTCATCCCGGGCATGAACGGCGGCAGTGTGGTCACCACCGGGTTTGCCCACCATGCCGTACTGAGCCATGCGGAGGAGATCGTCCAAGCCGTCCACGAGGGTGCCATCCGGCACTTTTTCCTCATCGGCGGCTGCGACGGCACCCGCCCCTCCCGCCGGTACTACACGGATTTCGCCAAGCTGACCCCGCCCGACACCGTCATCCTGACACTGGCCTGCGGCAAGTTCCGCCTCAACGACCTGCCGCTGGGCACGGTGGCCGGTCTGCCCCGCATCCTCGATGTGGGCCAGTGCAACGACGCCTACAGTGCCATCCGGATCGCGCTGGGTCTGGCGGGCGCTTTTGACTGCTCGGTCAACGAGCTGCCCCTCTCCATCATCCTCTGCTGGTTCGAGCAGAAGGCGGTCTGTGTGCTGATGGCCCTGCTGGCGCTGGGCATCCGGGGCATCCGTCTCGGCCCCACCCTGCCCGCCTTCCTCTCCCCCGGGGTGGCCGCTGTTTTGCAGGAGAAGTATGACCTCCGGCCCATCACCACACCGGAGGACGATCTTGCCGCCTGTCTGGGCGGTTCGTAAGCGTCACATTAACAAAAAGCCCCCGGCACGATGCGGAACGTGCCGGGGGCTTTTCGTACAAAGCGGGGAGATGCGGAAGCTCTCCGCCTTGGGAGGTTGGTTATTTAGTGGAGCAGCTCGTTGTGTGCAAAACCGCCCACCGTCAGCTCTGCGCTCTCACCGGAGTGGGTGAGGGTAAAGAGGGTGTCGTCCACGCCCAGAGACAGCATGCTGTCGATGTTCAGGGCGGTCTCACGGAGCTGGGTGCGGAACACGATGGTGTTCACGCCCTGAGCCTTCAGCTCTTTCATGTTGCTCAGGCAGCCGGAAAGCACCGCATTCTCGGCTGGCACTGCAATAATATACCGGCCATCGGCCATGGAGGTCTCGTAGGCCCCTGCCCCGGTAACGGTCAGGGTGACGGCGGAGGAGCCGCCGTTGCTCTCGGGTACCAGCATAGGCACAACGTCCCGCTTCTCGGTCTTATCACAGGTCTCGCACTTGTAGATGGTGTAGCCCTCGGAGGTGTAGGTGGGGGCGACCACCTCTTTAACTACGGTAAAGTGGTGTTCACCGGTAGCAGATATTTCGTCACGCTTCGTCTCGCCGCAGGCAGAGCACTTATACTCCGTGTATCCGCTTTCGGTACAGGTCGCATCCTTGTGCTCGCTCTCTACCCAGTTATGGGCTTCTTTATCAATGGCGATGTGTTCCAATTCTTCTGCACCGCAGTTGCTGCACTTCTTCAGCTTGTAGCCCTCGCTGGTGCAGGTGGCCTTTTTCACAATGTCGCCCTCGGAGTATTGATGCACATGGCCCGAGTCCACCTTATTTACAGTGCCGTTCAAATTCTTATCATTCCCAACGGCAGCACCATCTTTAGTTTCACCCTTGCCGCCCTGAGCGGTCACACTGCCGCCGGTAACCTTCACTGTGCCATTTTTATTAAAACCATCGCCGCCGGTTTTGCTTCCCGCACCACCAACAGCCACAACAGTGCCGCCGGAGATCGTCGCATTACCAATGCCCGCTCCTCCGTTACTATCTTTTGTGTTGCCTCCCTGTGCAATCAGCGTTCCTTCGGAGACTCTTACTTCATTACTAATATAGACGCCGCCCGCTCCATCATCAGGATTTTGTTTATACGAGTCACTACGATCAATCAAAATATTTCCGCCCGTTGCTTTTACCGTTCCGCCGGAAATTTCTATGGGGCCGCTGTACGCATTTCCATAGCCATCACCGCCTAGGCCGTTACCAGCGCACGTCTTAACATCGCCGTCAGCCCCTGTGACATCTCCGCCAATCGCTTCTACGATACCGCCCGAAATCTTTTTCGTTATAATTCCGGAACCTCCTCCAAAAAACCTATTTTCGCATTTTGAAACATCGTTTATAATATCGCCGCCTTTTCCGATGACATTTCCGCCGGCAATCTCTGCGCCATCAATTCCGCTGCCAGACGCAGACACAACATAATTTTTCATTGCATCACTTACTGTAATTGCTCCTCCAGTGGCTACCAAGGAACCATTACCGTCTTTGTCTTCGATGGTCGCTGTACCTTTTCCCTCAGCTCTGAGCCCCGCTCCTGCACGGTTTATGTCGTATTGCTTGATTCCCGTTCCACCGGTCAGCTCATTCTTGCCGTCCAGCTCCAGAGTCACATCGCCTTTGCCTTGGACCGTCATAGCGTTCTGGGCCGTATCCCCTGCATCCACCTTCAGGTCACGGAGGATGACCTTCAGAGCATTGGCAGAGTTATTGATGATCTTCACCACATTGCGGGCGGCTTCCTGAGCCTTTTCGGTAAGGGTGGTGGGGGCGTTGGTGTCCTCGTAGGTCTTCTCCTCAGCGGGCTTTTTCTCCCCGGTCTCCTGCTCCGCAGCAGGCTTGGGGGCAGGCTTTGCGGCCTCCTGCTGGGCCTCGGCGTCATACTGGTCGTACTCGATCACCTGATCGGAGGTCTTTTCGGTCTTTTCGTCCTGCTCCGGCTCCTGAGAGTCGGCGGACTTCTGCTCGTCCTTCTTCTCCTCGTCCTCCGGGGCCAGCAGCTCCAGAGAGCCGGGCTCCTGGGCCTGCTCCTCGGTCTCGCCGGACTTTTCAACCTCGGAGGCGTTTTCGCCGGACTTTTCAACCTCAGAGGTGTTTTCGCCGGACTTTTCAACCTCGGAGGTGTTCTCTTCCTCTGCGTTCAGGCTTTCGGTGGGCTTGGTGTTGTCGCCGGTGATGGTGACATCATTACCCTCTTTTCCGTCGCTGAAATCGTTCGTCTTCTCAACGCCGCCAACCTTGATGGTCACTTTTGCGCTGCCGTTATCGTCTACCTGCGTGATCTCAACATCGCCATCCACCTTAGACATATCGATGTTGAAACCGGCCGATGCCGGTAGCGCCGCAGCTGACACCGCCATGCTGAGCGCCAGCACAGCTGCCGCCGTGCGCTTCATTGTTTTCCGTAACCGCATAATTTTTACCTCCTGTTTCGTGGTTTTTCCTTCTTTTATTTTCCCCCCCCCCCCTATAGGTTTTTCAATAGATTTTGTCAACAATCTTTCGGACGAATATTTGTCATTTCTCACAAAAAGGCCGCTGCGCCACACCTTCTCCACACCTTCCGTGCAGCGGCGTGAGCGATTTGTCCATGAGCCGTTTTTTCCCGGACAAAAAAGCACCCGCCTCTCTCCCCCATCGGGCAGAAAAGCGGGTGCTGATTTTTTCAGGGTCGTGCTCCGGCTCAGGTATCCTGCAGCTCACCACGGCTTGCGGCCTTGAGGTAAGCGAAGATGAAGCCGTCGAGGTCGCCGTCCATGACAGCGTCCACGTTGCCGGTCTCATAGTTGGTGCGGTGGTCCTTGACCATGGTGTAGGGCATAAAGACGTAGGAGCGGATCTGGTGGCCCCATGCGATCTCGTTCTGGACGCCCTTGATGTCGTCGATCTTATCCATGTGCTGCTGCTTGGCGATCTGGTACAGCTTTGCCTTCAGCATTTCCATGGCGTAGTCGCGGTTCTGGAACTGGCTGCGCTGGGTCTGGCAGCTGACCACGATGCCGGTGGGCTTATGGATGAGTCGGACAGCGGAAGAAGTCTTGTTGATGTGCTGGCCGCCGGCACCGGAGGAGCGGTAGACCTGCATCTCGATGTCCTCGGGGCGGATGTCCACCTGGATGGTGTTGTCCAGCTCGGGCATGACTTCCAGCGAAGCAAAGCTGGTCTGACGGCGGGCGTTGGCGTCAAAGGGAGAGACGCGCACCAGACGGTGGACGCCGTTCTCACTCTTGAGCAGGCCGTAGGCGTTGGCGCCCTTGACCATCATGGAAGCGCTCTTCATGCCGGCCTCGTCGCCGTCCTGATAGTCCAGGACCTCGACGGTCATGCCGTGAGCCTGCGCCCACTTGTTGTACATCCGGTAGAGCATCTCGGCCCAGTCCTGTGCCTCGGTGCCGCCGGTGCCTGCGTGGAAGGTCAGGATGGCGTTGCTGTGGTCGTATTCACCGTTCAGCATGGTCATCAGCTGCAGCTCATCCACAGCCTTGCCCACGGCGTTGACGGCCTCTTCGGCCTCCGGCACCATCTCGGGGTCGTACTCCTCGTCCAGCATGACCAGCATGGTCTCGGCGTCATCGTACAGGCCCTGCAGCTTCTCGAAGCGGGTCAGCTTGCCCTTCAGGTCGCCCACTTCGTCGAAGACCTTCTTGCTCAGCTCAGCGTCGTCGTAGAAGCCGGGGCGGGACATGGTGTGCTCCAGCTCCTGCACGCGCTTGCGGGAAGCGTCGATGGCCAGCGCCTCCTCCAAGTCCTTTACAGCGGTGTGGTATTCAGCCAGCTGTACTTTCAGTTCATCAGTGGTGATCATCGTTTTATTCCTCTCGTCTCAGTCAACGGATGCGTCTTTTGGCAGCGTCCTTGCCCTCTCAGTCTCGCTTCGCTCGCCAGCTCTCCCAAAGGGAGAGCCACTGGCGTGTCGGGCAGCTCTGCGCTGGACGCCCATGGCCCGACAGGGCGCAAAAGAGCGGGCCTCGCTTACGAGGGCAGCGGCTTCTGGACAAGCACACCTTGTCAAGCTGCTGTGGATCTCTGTAGCAGGGCACTACTGTTTCAGGTCAGCGCAAACTTTGCTCGTCCTGCATGGGCCTGCCCGGCCTGCCAATGGCTCCCCTTTCAAGGGGAGCTGTCGCGTCAGCGACTGAGAGGTCCTGCCGGGGCATCGCTCTATAGGGGGCTGCAAAAGATACAGTTTATACACAGATACTTCATTAGTATACCCAGAATCCATGATAAAGTAAAGAGGAAAAAATACCATTGTGCTGGAAATTTGAAGATTTCCGCCTTTTCTTTTCCGCATTTTAAGTGTATAATACTGATAAACTACCCTATTCATTGGAGGATGTTATGCCAAAATACTATGGCTGTCCGTGTGAAGGCTGCGGCAAGCCCCTCACACTTCAGGATGACATCGTGGTCTGCCCCGACTGCGGCGCGCCTTATCACCGCGTCTGCTACGAGAAGCTGAGCCAGTGCATCCACCGCCCCGCCCACGCCGCCGGTTACGAGTGGAAGTTCCCCTACGAGGAGAGCCAGCTCCGCACCTGTCCGTCCTGCGGCGAGCGCACCCTGCGGGATGAGGAAACCTGCCGCTGCTGCGGTGCTGTGCTGCCCCCCGAGGGGCAGGAGCCTCCTTCTTCCCGCGACAGCGATGAAGAGACTTTCGACTACTCCCAGATGTACCGTCAGTTCGGCACTTCCGCTGACCCGGAGAAGGAGTTTTTTGAGGACGCCTTCGGCAAAGAGGCCAAGATGGACGGCATCGCCCGTCAGGACTGGCTGGACTATATCGGCCCCGCCGCCCCCGCTTACCTCGCCGCTTACAGCCGGATGCAGCTCCAGAAGAGCAAGGTATCCATGAGCTTTTCGGCTCTGCTGTTCGGCCCCTTCTACTTCTTCTACCGCAAGGCGTGGAAGCCGGCCTTCGGCTTTCTGGCCGCTGAACTTCTGCTGGCAGCGCCCACCTTTATCGAGATGCTGCAGCTCTCCGGCAGCGCCCTCGCCCCCGCCATGAGCGCTTCCGCTCTGACGGTATTTGCCCGGGTCTGCTCTGTCCTCAGCTTCGTGCTGATGCTGGTGCGCGGTATGTACGGCAAGTGGCTCTACCGCAAAAGCGCCGCCGACCACATCCGCCGCATCCAGTCCGAGTTCCCCGACGCCCAGCAGCGTCAGGCCGTGCTCCGCGCCCAGGGCGGCGTCAGCCTTGGGGCCGTGCTGCTGTGTATGCTGCTGCTGATGGTGGGGGGCAGCGCCTTTACCCTGCTGCTGGGCCCCGATCTGCAGGCTCTGCTTACTGCTCTTGCCGGCTGAGGCACCCTCAGCCGAGACTATAAACCAAAGGAGTCTGAATCATGAAAAAGATCACCAAGGCGGTCATTCCGGCAGCAGGTCTTGGCACCCGGGTGCTGCCCGCCACCAAGGCGATGCCCAAAGGAATGCTCCCCCTCGTGGACAAACCCGCCATCCAGTATCTGGTGGAGGAGGCTGTCCGCTCCGGCATCACCGACATCCTTATCATCGTGAGCCGCAATCAGGACATCATCCAGGACCACTTTGACCGCAGCCCTGAGCTGGAAGCAAAACTTGCCGCTCCCGGCAAGGAGAAGATGCTGGAAGAGTGCCTCGGCATCTCTGATCTGGCCAACATCTTCTTCGTCCGCCAGCAGCAGACCCTCGGCCTCGGCCACGCTGTCAGCATGGCCAAGCCCTTCACCGGTGACGACCCCTTCGTGGTCATCTACGGTGACGACGTCATCTGGGGCGAGGACCCGGTCTGCGCCCAGCTCATCCGTGCCTACGAGGAGTTCGGCCGTCCGGTTGCCGGCGTGTCCGCCGTGCCTTGGGCCGACGTGAGCCGTTATTGCAGCCTCAAGACCACCCCCATCCATGACAACTACTTCTTTGTGGACGATATGATCGAGAAGCCCAAGAAGGGACAGGAGTTCAGCAACTATTCCATTCTGGGCCGCGTGCTGCTGACCCCGGAGATCTACGATATCCTTGCCCACACCAAGCCCGGTGCCGGCGGCGAGATCCAGCTGACCGATGCCATGGCAGAGTATGCCCGCACCCGCGGCGGCATGACCGCTGTGGAGTTCACCGGCAAGCACTACGACATGGGCAATAAGCTCAAGGTCGTGGAGGCGCAGGTGGAGCTGGCACTGCAGCACCCCGAGATCGGCGAGGATTTCCGCGCCTACCTGAAGGAGTTCTGCAAAACGCTGTAAAATAAAATGATATTGCTGCGCAAATGATGTGGCTTGCGCCATGATGTCTGCTGCGCAGATGATGTGCGCCGCACAGCGGCGCAATGAAAACACCCCGGAGGCTTTCGCTTTTCCGGGGTGTTTTTCTATGCTGCCGTAGTGTCCTTCATGCGCCGCAGCGCACATCATTTTTGCGAAGCAAAACATCATTCGAAGAACATCATTTGCGCAGCAACCTCATTTATTTCGCCTGACTGGGATGCGACACGGGCGGGTGCTTGGTGAACATCGCCTTGAGTGCCAGCGGAGTGGCCACGCTGGACACCACGATCAGCAGGATCACAGCGGTAAAGTAGACCGGGTCTACCACGCCGATGGCAAGGCCCTTCTGCGCCACGATCAGTGCCACCTCGCCGCGGGTCATCATGCCGACACCGACCTTCAGGGAGTCGTCCCAGTTGAAGCGGCAGATCTTTGCAGCCAGACCGCAGCCAATGATCTTGGTGATCAGTGCCACCACTACGAAGCAGACGCAGAACAGCAGGATCTCCGGGGTCAGGCCGCTGATATCAGTCTTGAGGCCGATGGAGGCAAAGAAGATCGGCGCAAAGATAACGTAGTTGCTGATATCCACCCGGCGCTCCACATAGGGCGCGTCATCCATGGTGCACAGCACGATACCTGCAATGTAAGCACCGGTGATATCGGCGATGCCGAAGTATTCCTCAGCAATGTAGGCCATGGCAAAGCAGAAGGCCATGCTCACGATGGTGATACGCTGGGTGTGGGGATTGCGCTGATCCAGCCACTTCATGGCGTAGTGCACCACAAGGCCAACGCCCAGTGCGGTGGCAAAGAACAGCAGAGTGTTGAACAGCACCTTGCCCAGACCCGTACCGGTGCCGCTGCTGGCACCCAGCACGCAGGTAAGCACCACGATGCCGATGACATCGTCAATGACAGCGGCGCTGACGATAGTCGTGCCCAGAAAGCTCTTCAGGTGTCCAAGCTCCTGCAAGGTAGCCACCGTGATGGACACACTGGTAGCGGTCATAATGGTGCCGATGAACAGCGCCCGGTAGAACTCCGGGCTGCCAACTGCGGCAAAGCCGTAGAACGCACCATATAATAAGGTGCCGCCCACCAGAGGCACAGCCACGCCAACGGTAGCGATCAGGGTGGCGATGGGACCGGCCTTGATCAGCTCTTTCAGGTTGGTGCCGAGGCCGGTGGTGAACATGAGCATCACAACGCCGATCTCTGCGAAGATGGAGATGGAGTCGCTGATCTGCACCAGGTTCAGCACGCAGGGGCCGATGAGCAGGCCGGCGATGATCTCACCCACCACCTGCGGAGCCTTGCACTTGCGTGCTACCAGACCAAAGAATTTTGCACATAGAATAATGATTGCCAGATCACGAAACAATGAGTACATGGATTGTCCTCCTTTAAAATTTCCCACTTTCCTGCCGCAGGGTTCC
>ENA-ORCP01001318-ORCP01001318.1-human-gut-metagenome-genome-assembly--contig:-NODE-1318-length-21542-cov-16.527417_pt1 | contig 21542 bp, 12 predicted proteins | sample MGYA00242990_ERZ507991 | MGnify/ENA primary metagenome ERZ507991 (study PRJEB26167, sample SAMN06115496) | human gut metagenome | host: Homo sapiens | place: China:Henan | collected 2015-05-07... | reverse complement strand
AAAAGGAAGGCCCTTTTATGGGCAGGCTATGGGCCAACTTCGACTGACTTGCACATTCTCTGCAGAATGTGCACAGCCTGAGGGTTGTGGTGGCGGCTGTGGCCGCAGTATTTCCCACGTAAAAAGGCGAAGCCTGGGGCTCCGCCTTTTTATTTCCTATGCTCCTCTTCTTCTTTCTCCCATGCTCCTCTATTTCCTTATGTCCATACTTCCATGCTGCTTTTCCATGCTTCTATGCTGCCATACCATGCTTCCATGCTTCAATTTAGGATTTCAACCTATTAAGCGAAAGGAACCCATTTTCCATCTTTCACCTGGAGTACGTCCAGGTCCATCTTCGGATCCCTGTTTTCATCAAATTCAAACTTACCGGTAGCGCCTTCGAAGTTCTTAATCTGGGCCAGTGCATCACGGAATTTCTTTCTGTCCGTGGTGGAGCCGGATTTTTCAGCGGCTTCATGCATAATGTAGAAGGCATCGTAGGTCTGGGCTGCGAACTGGTCCGGTTCGTGTCCGTACTTGGCTACGAAGGCTTTACGGAAGTTCTGGGCTTTTTCGCTGTTTCTATCCGGATTCCAGGGGGTTGCCACCAGGGTGCCGTCAGCAGCGGCGCCGGCCTGTTTGATGTACTGGGGGCTGTTGAAACCGTTGTTGCCGATGATAGGCTGGTTCATGCCCATTTCTCTGGCCTTCTTAACAATGAGGGCGCCTTCCTGGTAGAAGCCTGCAATGCAGATGACGTCGGGGTTAGCTGCCTGAATCTTGGTGAGCTGGGCGGAGAAATCGGTGTCCTTGTCGGCGAAGGTTTCTGTAGCTACCACGTCGATGCCCATATCCTTGAAGGTCTGCTGGTAAATTTCATTTTCACCGACCATCTGGTCATTGTTGTTGGAGTACATGACAGCCACCTTCTTGAAGCCCAGTTTGTCATGGGCCTTCTTAACGGTGGTGGGGATAGCCAGTTTGCCGGGGATGGCGTTTCTGAAAATGTAATCGCCGATGTCCGTAATCTTCGGTGCCGTGGTACTGGTGCCGAAGACCGCAATCTTAGCCTGCTGGGCAATGGGGCCGGCTGCAAACATTTCACCGGATGTCATGGGTCCCTGGATAGCCAGCACCTTATCCTGTTCGATGAGGCGTTTGAAGGAGTTGATGGCTTCCGCCTTGCTCAGCTTGCTGTCGTAGGTAACCAGGTCGATTTTCATCTTTGTCTTCGGGTCCTTGTTGATTTCTTCGACTGCCAGTTCTGCCCCTTCCTTTTCTGCCTGGCCGTAAGCGGCGCCGGGCCCGGTATAGGCGGTGACGAAGCCGAACTTCACGGTCTCCCCGCCGGCGGCTGCTGCGGTGGAAGAAGCGGCCTTCTTGTCACCGCCGCATCCTGCAAACGCTCCGCACACTGCTGCTGCTGCCATTGCTGCTGCCATTGCTTTCATCCATTTCTTCATTTTCATTTCCTCCTGATTTATAATGATTTTATTTATACCCAATCAAAAACCCCTGCCGAAAGTTTCCTTCCGGCAGGGGCGCATATACGCGGTACCACCCTGGTTTATCGCTCAGTGGAACACCCTGTGATACCAAATAAAAAAGCTCCTGATCTTCATTCTTTTGAAGATAGGGGCGAAATATTCGCGGTACCACCCTACATTATACTTTGGTGTTCCTATTCGTAACGTGAATGGACGTTTCCGCTTACTTTATTCGGCTGAAATACTCACGGGTGAGTGTTGGAAGTTTTCTTCTTACCGGCTTTCACCAGCCGCCGGCTCTCTGCAAACCAAGGAAATTTCCTTTTTCCCGTTCCTCGTATCTGTGGGTTTTCGGTTATGCATAGAGTATAATCCCGAGGTTCATCATTGTCAAGAGGATTTTAAACAATTTTCCTTCGGAAAATCAGTTTCCTGCTCGGCGCCGCAATATGGTGGTTCATAGGGGCAGGAAACTGTTCGCGTATAGTTTCCTGTCCGACATGGCACCATCGTATTTCATCACAGCAGGAAACTGTTTGCGTATAGTTTCCTGTCCGACATGGCACCACCGTGTTTCATCACAGCAGGAAACTGTTTGCGTATAGTTTCCTGTCTGACATGGCACCATCGTATTCTGCAAATTTCTTCCCGCCTCCCACCTGTCATCCTGAGCGACAGCGAAGGATCTCGGTAAAAGCAGCAAGTGTGGAATATTTTCATAAATACCAGTCGGCGGGAAGCAGTCTGCGAAGGTTTCCTACTCGGCATGGCTCCGTTGTGTTTCATCACAGCAGGAAACTGTTCGCATATAGTTTCCTGTCCGACATGGCACCATCGTGTTTCATCACAGCAGGAAACTGTTTGCGTATAGTTTCCTGTCCGACATGGCCCCACCGTGTTTCACCTCCATAGGAAACTGTTCGCGTATAGTTTCCTATCCGACATGGCACCATCGTATTTCTTCGCGACAGGAAACTGTTCGCGTAGGAATTTTTCATGACTCTGTCAAAATTCCGTTTCCATTTGGTATAATAGGATAGATAGAATTCAGGAGACAGAGTCTCCAATGCACGGAGCGTGAGAGTTATGGAAAAAGAAGGACAGTGCACCATCATCGTCAACCCCACATCGGGCCACGAGCGGGCGCCGCGTTATATACCCCTTTTGCACTCTGTCCTTTCCAAGCGGTTTGATGATATCATCATCAAGCTCACGGAAAAGGCAGGCGATGCCACGGATTTTGCCAGGGCCGCAGCAGAAGCGGGGCGGGATGTGGTATGCATGGGCGGCGACGGTACCATTAACGAAGTCATTAACGGCATGGTGCCCGTAGAAAGCAGCTCTGCCTTCGGCTTCGTTCCCTTCGGCACGGTGAACGACCTGGCCAGGGCCCTTCACATCCCCCGCTCACCCCAGGGCGCCATCCATATGCTGGAAACGGCGGTGAAAACAAAGATTGACGTAGGCCGTGTGAATGACCGCTACTTCATCAATGTGGTAGGTGCCGGCAGCATTTCCGAAGCTGTTGGAAAAGTTTCCATCAAGGAAAAAACCCTCTTCGGTTCCCTGGCCTACTACATGAAAGGCATGCAGGTGGTGCCGAAACAGAAATCCTACCATTTCAAAATCGAAGAGGATAACGGCACGGTGATTGAAGTATCCTCACCCCTCATTGCGGCCATGCTCACCGACTCCGCCGGAAGTTTCCACAATCTCATTCCACCGGCAGAAAGAAATAAGGGCGTCATCAAGCTCTGCCTCTTCCATGACTTTGAATGGCTCCTGGCCCTGAAATCGGCGCCGAAGCTCCTGACCGGCATGCAGATGGGGCCGGATTTCCTCACCGTGGTAAGCTTCAAGAAAGCCCACCTTTCCATCCGGGAAAATGAACCTCTCGTCACCAACGTGGACGGCGACTTGGGCCCCACATTCCCCCTGGATCTGGAAATCCTCCCCAACCGTCTTCCCGTCTTCGTTCCTGCCCATCCCAGAGAAGACCAGGGCATTCTCCCCCGCTTTCTGAAATCCCCCCATATCCATCTGCCATGGAATGAGGAGGAGTAAAGGGGCCGCTTCGCGGCCCGGGTTCAGAGGGTTCAAAGGGTTCAAAAGGTTCAGAGGGGAAGGTGGACGGGGCTTCGCCCCGAGGGTTATGGCCGCCTGCGGCGGCAGGTTGTGTAGAAAGGTTGTGTTTGCTTTCGCTCAGGGGGCAGCAGCCTCTTCGGGGCTGTTGGTTGTGGTGGCCGCTTCGCGGCAGTTTTTACTCCCCTTACTTTGGAAGGCAGAAACCCTGCAGAGGGCTTCTGAGCCGGGCTCTTATTTGAGCATAGCCTGCACATAAAGCGAACATCTTAAAGCCCGGCCGCTGGTGTCGCCGGAGGGGCCTGATATGACTTCTACGCTCCCATGTCATTTCGAGCGGAGAAAAGCGCCGATATGAAATCCATTTTCCATACAGACCCTGAAACGGAGTCGAGAAATCTCCCTGCTGAATGTACCCCGGCAAATTGACCGGCATTAAGAATACAAATCGATGTTCCTCAGGGCTTTGCCCAGCTCCTTTCTAGGGAAGCACTGATTAAATCGTTATCGGATTTCATTCTTGTATTTTTATTCAATGCAAGGAATCAGTCGACGCGAATAGCGAGCTATTTAAGGAGACTGATGACGCCGCATTGGATAAAAATACATATGAAATTCGATTCTGCGAATGAATCAGTGCTTCCCTAGGGCCCCGAAGGGGCCTGATGTGACTCTACGCTCCCCTGTCATTTCGAGCGGAGAAAAGCGCCGATATGAAATTCCTTTCCCCATACAGCCCATGAAACGGAGTCGAGAAATCTCCCTGCTGAATGTACCCCGACAAATTGACTGGCATTAAGAATACAAATCGGTGTTCCTCAGGGCTCCGCCCAGCTCCATTCCGGTCGGGCACGAAGGAGGGCGGGCTTAATGTGCAGCACATGCGCGCAGATCAGCCCGACTTGGCAATCCTATGCAGGATTGCCACCTGAGGAAGGAGCCTGCTATTTCCACACAAAAAACACCGCCCCAAAGGGCGGTGCTTTTTTATTCCTTTTAGAAAGAATATCTGGCGGTGAGGGTATAGGTTCTGCCGTCGCCAATGTAGTAATGGTTGTTGGAAATATCTTCGTCGTAGTATTCTCTGTCGAAGAGGTTATTCACAGCAAACTGGAGTCCGAAATTCTTATTGAACTGGTAGTTGGTAGAGAGGTTCATGAGGAAATAGGCATCGCGGGCCTTGAAATGTCCGCTTTCTTCGCCTGCTTCGGTCCTGTCGGAAATGAACATGCCGTCCAGGTTCACAGTCCAGGGATTCTTGCTGTAGGTAGTGCCCAGATGGAGCAGATGGCGGGGAATGTCATAGTTCTTTTCCCCTTCAATCTTCCCTGTCTGCCAGGTGTAATTGACGTAGGAAGACCATGCGTCGCTGTGATGCTGGGTCAGGGAAATTTCAAAGCCATGGGTCTTGGCATCGCCGGCATTTTCGTAAAATTCATGGGCTTTATTAGAGTCATTCAGATGAATGTAATCTTTTGTTTTAGCATAGAATACATCCGCTGCAATGTCTGTTTTACCGCCAATCTTCTGCTTCATGCCCAATTCCCAGGTATCTGTAGTTTCCGGTTCCAAATCCTTGTTTGGATAAATATTTCTTCCCATGAAAGTGGAATACCGGAAGAGCTGGTATAGAATAGGTGTATTAAAGGATTTACCATAGGATAAGTAGAAGTTGGTATCCTTGTTAGCTGCATAATCCAGGGACAATTTAGGAGAGAATTTCTCATAGGATTTTCCTGAGCTTAAATCCACTTTCCCCGCATAATTCTTGGTATCATAACCATCATATTTCCTGTAATGGTCATACCGTCCACCGATGTAGGCAGTCCATTTAGGTGCGAAATTCCATTTGTCCTGGGCATAAAGGGACCAGTATTTATCCTTGCCGCCGGTTCTCTGGGTCACATTTCCATCACTGCTCCAGGATTTCCAATTGGAAATCTTAGAAATAGTTTCATTAAACTTGTCCAGTCCATAGGAAACACCGGCCAGCAGATTATGATTTCCAAGGTTCCAGCGCTTATTCAAATCCATGTCCCAGGACTTGGACGGATAGGATGTCTTTGTGCCAATGCCGCTGAAATCACGTTTCGGGTCCACGCTTTTATCCGGAGATGTATAGCCGTCCTTAAAATAATCAGTCATACCGATGTGGGCATGGATTTTATTTTTCTGGTCATTATAGGTAAGGCTGTGCATGTTATATGCGCGCCAGCCTCTGGTGCCAAGGAAGCTGCTGGGCGAATAGGTATACTCTGAACCATTTGTTCCATTTAATGTTTCACTCCAGCTGGTACTGCCATCTGCTTTTCTAGCATAAGATTCAGAATCTTTATATTCCCAATCATAATTGGCACGGGTAAATTTATAGGTTAACCGCTGGTCTTCGTTGAAATCATAGCCAATATGGAAGCCATAATTTTCAGACATGACATACTTTTTGCCGCGGCTCCCTATGATAGGATTTCCTTCAGCATCAGTTTCGTAACCTGAAACAACGCCTTCCGGAGTCTTTGAGGAATGGGAAGCGGTAGCATAATAATCCTTCCAGCCATTTGTAATATGGCTGTTGTAGAAGGCACCGAAGGATACCTTATCCTTCTTTCCATTCAGTGCGTAACCCTGATTGACGGTACCGTGGCTTCCATAGCTTACGGTGGCAGAGCCATGCAGGCCTTCCTGTTTCTGGGTCTTGGTCATAATGTTAATGACGCCGCCTACGGCACGGCCGCCGTAGAGCGCGGACTGGCCGCCGGAGACCACTTCAATTTTGCGGATATTTTCCACAGGAATCATATTCCAATCCACGTCCCCGTTCCAAGCTGTGTTCATGGGCTGTCCGTCCACCAATACCAGGATATTCTTGGAGCTGTAGCCTCTCAGGTTCACCGTACCTTCCACGGACTGGGAAGCAGAAACGCCGGTCACCATAGAAATGGCCTGGGCCGTATTCTGCACGTTCCTCTTCTGGATATCCTTCTCCGTTACCACCTGTACATTGGCCGGTACGTCCTGCAGTCTCTCCGCCTGCCGGTTCGCGGTAACGGTGATTCCTTTCAGCGTATACACCGGTGTTTCTGCATGAACCGTACCTGTACCTGCCAGTGCCAGCACGGCCAGCAGGGCTACGATTTCTTTAGATTTAAATGACATCATACACTCCCCTTGTATTTTATTGGCAAATAGCAATATTTAATATATGAAATGTTAATTCGTTCGTTTTGATTTCTTACTATTCACTTATTTTATTATATACCCTTGTTCAAGTATTCCAAATAAATATTCAGAGGATGCTTAGATGAGTTTATGGGGGAAGAGAAAAGGGTTCAGAGGGTTCAAAGAGCAGGAAAAGGTTCTGAAGTTTGACCGGCCTTTGGCCGGAGAGTTCAGATTCAGAGGGTTCTGCGACCTTTGGTCGCAGAAGGGGCGCGCCTATCGGCGCAGGTTGGGGCCACCTGACGGCGGAGGGTTGTGTAGAAGGGGGCGGGAAAAGGGTTCAGAAGGTTCAAAGAGCAGGAAAAGGTTCTGAAGTTTGACCGGCCTTTGGCCGGAGGGTTCTTAGGTCTGACGGGCCTTTGGCCCGAGGGTTTTGGTATCGCCTTCGGCGATGAGTATATAGTCAGCGTTACGGGACCAGCCTCTGTGTCTCCATTGCTGCATGATGAAGAGCAAGAGCCCCCTTCCACAGGCAGAAATCCTGCAGAGAATTTCTGAGCCTGGCTAATATGTGAGCATAGCCTGCACACAAAGCGAACACCTTAAAGCCCGGCCGGAGGGTGGCGCCGTTAGGCGACGGAGGATAGGAGCGTGAATTAGACGATAGACATCAGAAATCAGACGACAGACTGCGTTACGTGCTAACCTTCCCGCCCTACGCGTCATTCTGACCCCGGGCGAAGAATCTTGGTAAGCGCCGACATTGACTCCGACTAGCACACTAGACCACTAGTTCACCAGCTCACTAAAAAATACCAGTCGGCGGGAAGGCTGCCGTTTGGCAGTCACCCCAGAATCTTTCGGTGTTCCTCAGCCCTATCGGGCGGCTGCTGACGGTCGGGCAAATACAAGGAAGGTCCTTTTAATCGACTGACCGTTAGGCGCGGTTGTAAAGTTTTTGCTGCCGCCCTTGGCGGCATATATATTCATCGCCCACAGGGCGATACCACAACTTTCAGCACCGGAGGCGCTGTCGCCCCCTGAGCAAGAGCGAACACAACCTTTGCCCAAAGGGCAAAGTCCCTTCAGCCGCGCAGCGGCTGTCCCCCCCCTCTGAACCCTGTGAACCTTTTGAACCTTTTGAACCCTCACGCCCAAAGGCCCCCTCCACCACTTACGCGGTCCCCCTCCACCATAGATGGGAAAGGCAGAAGTGAAGAAAGGGCGTGTCAAAAAAGCACTGCCCCATAAAGAGCAGTGCTTTTCATTTCATCTATTTCAGTTATTTTCTACGCCCAGTTCGTGTTCCACGACAGAGGCGATGTCGTCTACGATGCGTTCGAGCTGGTTCAGTTCTTTGCCTTCACCCATGACGCGGATGAGGGGTTCGGTGCCGGAGGCACGGACGAGGATGCGGCCGTCGGCGCCCAGTTCTTCTTCTCCTGCCTTGATGGAGTCCTGGATGAGTTCATTTTCTTCCCAGCCGTTTTTGCTGTATACTTCCACGTTCTTGAGAATCTGGGGATAGGTGGTCATAAGGCTGTTCAGTTCGGAGAGCTTCTGGCCGTTTTCACGGAGCACCCGCAGGGTCTGTACGGCGGTGATGAGGCCGTCGCCGGTGGTGTTGAATTCCGGGAAAATGATGTGGCCCGACTGTTCGCCGCCGATGGAGTAGTTATGCTTCAGCATTTCTTCCAGTACGTAGCGGTCGCCTACCTTGGTGGAAACGGTCTGGCAGCCGTATTTCTTCAGCGCCTTGCCGAAACCCAGGTTGCTCATGACGGTGCCTACCACCATGTTGTCATTGAGGCGGCCTTCTTTTTTCATCTGCAGCGCATTGATGACCATGAGGTGGTCTCCGTCAAGGACTTTGCCCTTTTCATCGACGAAGAGGCAGCGGTCTGCGTCGCCGTCATTGGCAATGCCGCAGTCGGCGCCCAGTTCCACCACTTTTTTCTGCAGCGCTTCGATGTGGGTGGAGCCGCAGCCGTTATTGATGTTTACGCCGTTGGGCTGATTGAAAATGGGAATGACCTCTGCCCCCAGTTCGGCAAGGATTCCCGGGAGGAAAAGGCTGGCTGCGCCGTTGGCAGAGTCGGTGACGATTTTCATGCCTTTGAAATCGCCGTCCACCGTGGATTTCACATAGTTTCTATACTTTTCAGCGAGCTCCGGATAGTCGCGGATGACGCCGATGCCGTCGCCGGTGGGGCGGACGATTTCTTCGTCGTGGCGAAGAATGTTTTCGATTTCCTCTTCCGTCTTGTCCGGCAGCTTGTAGCCGTTGCGGTCAAAGAATTTGATACCGTTGTCGGGGAAAGGATTGTGGGACGCGGAAATCACAACGCCTGCGTCGTAGCCTTCCGTTTTGGTCAGATACGCCACACCGGGAGTGGGGATAACGCCTACCACATCCACATTGACGCCGGATGCACAGAGACCTGCCGAAAGGGCAGCGGTGAGCATGGATCCGGAGATACGGGTATCCATGCCGATGAGGAAGCGGTGCTCTCCCTTAGTCTTGCAGAAATAAGCGCCTGCGGCTCTTCCCAGCTGATAGGCAAGCTCCGGCATGAGGGTCGAATTCACCAGTCCGCGCACGCCGTCAGTACCAAATAAAGTAACCATTCATATTCCTCCCAAAAATTTCATGAAATAACTTTCAAATCATACATCTAAAGAGGGATTTAGTCAAGATGGGGCGCGCCCGTTAGAGCCGCTCTGCGGCTCGGGTTCAGAAGGTTCAAAAGGTTCTACCCGCTTCCAGCGGACGGGTTCAGAGGGTGTGGTATCGCCGCTTCGCGGCGATGAGTTTTTATATGCTGCCTGCCGGCGGCAAAAACCTTCACAACCGGGCTTCGCCCGTGGAAATGCACCCCTTTTGGTGCTGCGCACCACCTTTCCCCCGAAGGGGGAACTTTACTCTCCGCTCAGTATTGGAACTCATAAGCACCCCAATGGAAAGCGCCGCTAAAACTTCCCCCTCCGGGGAAGGTGCCGCCGAAGGCGGCAGAAGGGGTGCATTTCCCACGCCCGCAGGGCGGTTGTATGGTTTTATACAAACTGGCGGCGCAGCCGCCCACCATCACCCTCTGAACCCTCTGCACCTTTTGAACCCTTTGAACCTGGGCCGCCTCCGGCGGCCCTTTAGTCTTCATCGATTTCCACCGTCACATTCACCCTGGGTACTGCCACACTGCCGCCGGGCGGAGGGGTGACAGAGACAAGGCGGTGGATGTCGGCGCTGGCGCCGGTGACGTCGATGGGATCAAGGTCAAATGTCCTGTTATTAGCGAAGAAGGAGAAGGGAGCCGTCAGGGTAGCCACCGGCGGGGTGACTGTGATTTTACCTACTTTGTAGCCCTTGGCAGGGTCCCCTTTGGTTTCTATCTTGATGGGGAGGTTGCCCAGTTTGGTGGCCTCCTTCATCTTCACTGTCACCTTCACCTGGCTGGGCATGACATCCAGGCCGGTAACCGTATTTCCATCGGCATCCAGAATGTTGACGCTGTCAAATTCGGAGAAGCTCTTTTCCTTGCCCGCAATGTTGACAGATACCACGGCCCTGTCGGCCTTGGCAATCATGGTGGAGCTGCCGGCGATGGTTATGGTATCGGGAGTGACCTTATTGCTTTCTACAGAGAAATTCGTTTCCGGCGTGCCGAAAATCTGCACATTGGCAGGGAGTGTCTTCACAGCATAGGTATCCACATTCAGATCGAAGGTTTTCGGCGAGACGGAGACCACAGACTCATCACCCGGTACGGATACCAGGATGGGGGTATTGGGATAATCGCCGTCGGTGAGGCCCGCTAAATCCACATAGGCCTTGATATTGTCGGAGCGCATGTAAATCATGTCACTGCGTGACATACGGACCTTCACCTTCACCGTAGAGGGCACATTGGTTGCCACCAGGGAGCGGTCCAGATTTCTTGTTTCCACCGGTACGGTGTACGTATTTTCCACCTGAGGATTCTGCTCGTTCATCACATACACCCACAGGGCGCAGGCTGCGATGAGGCAGAGGAGTTTCGGAAGCCACCATTCAAATCTTGTGTATTTCATTTCATTGGCCTCCATTTCTGCAGTACATCGCTGACGCCCTTCGGTTTACTGGTGACCAGGTAGTTCCGGAGAATGTTCTTCAGACTTTCCGCATCCTGGCCGCGGTAAATATGGCCGCCGTAGGTGTAGGAAACGATGCCCGTTTCCTCACTGACCACCACGATGACACAGTCCGCCTGCTCGGACATGCCGATGGCCGCACGGTGGCGGGTGCCAAGCTCTGTGGACAGGTTATGGTCACGGGTCAGCGGCAGGAGACAGCCCGCCGCCATGACCCGATTCTCACGGATAATTACGGCGCCGTCATGGAGAGGCGTATTCACGATGAAAATATTTCCAAGAAGTTCTTTGGAAACGAGACCCTCAATGCGGATGCCCGTGTCAATGCGATCATCCAGCCCCACGCTCCGTTCAAACACGATAAGAGCACCGATTTTATTGGCGGACATGGTCATGGTAGCGGCCACCACATCATCGATGACATGGTCCCACTCCACCTCATTCATGACACGGGAGGAAACATAGAACTTTCCCCGGCCGATCTGCTCCAGCGCCCGGCGCAGCTCCGGCTGGAACACCACCGGCAGCGCCACGATGAGCACCGTCATCAGCTTGTCCAGAATCCAGCTGACCACATGAAGCTGCAGCCACCCGGCAATCACCGTAAAAATCCCCAGAAACACAAGCCCCTTCAAAAGAGCCGTAGCCCGGGTGTCGCGGATTAAAATGTAAATCCGATATAGAAAAAAGGCAACCACCAGGATATCCAGAATATCCCAGAGCCTCATAGTCATAAACAATCCCTGTATCTGCGTGAGAAACATAGGCAGTCTCCTTTATAGCAAGCCCTCATGGCGATATATATTATATTAGTATTTTTATTGTAGCATGAAAGGGAAGAGAATGGAAATGAGATTTCATGGAGCGCAGAGCGGACCGGATTCAGAAGGTGGTGGAAAAGGTTCTTAAGATTGACCAGCCGTGAGAGCCGCTCTGCGGCTCGGGTTCAGAGGGTTCAGAAGGTTCAAAGGGTTCAGAGGGGGTGGTATCGCCTTCGGCGATGAAGTTTTATAATTCTGCTTCGCAGAATAGAAAACCATACAACCGGGCTGCGCCCGATGGAAATGCCCCCTTATCCCCGCCTGCGGCGGTACTTCCCCCGGAGGGGGAAGTTATAACAGCTATATGCTTTGTGCTACTTATGAGGTAATAAGCTGAGCGTAAAGCAAATCTGCCCCTCCGGGGAAGACGCCGCCGAAGGCGGCAGAAGGGGTGCATTTCCGGCGCCCGCAGGCGCGGTTGGCTTGTTTTCTCTACGCCCACAAGGGCGGTTGTATGGTTTTTAGTAACTGGCGGCGCAGCCGCCCACCTTAACCCTCTGAACCTTGTGAACCATTTGAACCCTCTGAACCTTCACGCCCTAAAGGGCGTGTCCATAAAAGGCGCCCACCGCCCCCTGAGCGAAGCGAAGCCCCCCTTCTACACAACCTGCCTGCGAAAGCAGGCCATAACCCACGGCAAAGCCGTGCCCCCCTTTTCTCTGAACCCTCACGCCCGAAAGGGCGTGTCCCAGAGCCCCTTTACCATTCCCCTCTTCTCCATTATACTTACCTATAAGAGGAGGTCTTTCATATGGCTTTTACTTTAATCTGCCACGCCTGCGGGCAGAAGCTGACTTTATTTGATTTGGACGTGAAGAAACGGAAAGGCACAGTCCGCTGCACACGCTGCGGGGCGCGGATTTCCTATGATTTAGATAAAAGAAATATCCAGCAGTCCGGTTTCTGGGCTGCCGAGGAGCCGGCCTTTGACAGCCGGGCCAAGAACCGGCTGGTGAACCAGCTGAAGCGGGAGGAAGCTCGGAAGGCGAAGGCCGAGGGGAAAGACGCACCGGATGTGATTTCCATGGATACAAGCCCCTCCCGGGTCCACGATTTCGACGAGAACCCCTTCAGCGCCAAGGCAGGCTTTGCGAAATTTGACCTTAAAACGGGGCAGATTGTGGGAGACAATCCGAAAGAGCCTGCTGCCCCCAAACTTCGACCGGAAAAGGATGGCATTACCTTCAAAGTGGTGGACCGGAGCCACCAGAAACGCACCATCCGCGCCGCCCACTCTGCCCTGCCGTCCATGAAGAACGAGGCAAAAACGGCAGAAAAGACCTTTACCCCGCCGCCCCGTATCGTCACCCGCACCGCCCACCGGAACATGCAGCTCGTCCGCCAGGCCAGCGCCGCCCGGGCTCCCAAGGCGCCGGTGAAGATTTCAAAGATCCAGTCCTTCTGGCAGAAGGTGAAAAACTTCTTCTCCTTCGGCCACCATTCATAAAGGATTATTTCCAAAGGAGGAAATACTATGCACCACGCCATCTTCCTGTGCTTCGCGCTTCTCATTCCCCTGATCTTCCTGGGCGGCTGCGCTCCGTCCGCATCTGACGCCTACCACAAAATCACACCCCAGGCAGGCCATGAAATGATGAAAAAAGAAGACATCACCTTAATCGACGTAAGAGAACCGGCGGAATACCAGCAGGGCCACATCCCCGGCGCCCGCCTCATTCCCCTTGGCACCATCGACGACACCGTCACTGCCAAACTGCCGGACAAGAAAAAGCCCCTCATCGTCTACTGCCGCTCCGGTGTCCGCAGCAAAAAAGCGGCCATGAAACTGGTGGAACTGGGCTACACCGACGTGAGAGACATGGGCGGGATTCTGGACTGGCCCTATGAGGTTGAGAAATAAGAGGGCACTGCGCCTCTCAGGCGCTGAAGGTTCTAAAGTTTAACCAGCCCTGCGAGCTGGAGGGTTCTTAAGTTTAACGGCCCTTCGGGCCGAGGGTTGTGGTAGCGGCTGGCGCCGCAGTTTATAGCCGCCTGGCGGCGACTGGTTATATTCGCTTTCGCTCAAGAGGCAGAGGGAAAGGTTCAAAGGGTTCAGAGGGTTCAGAGGGTTCAGTAGATTCAAAAGGTTCAAAAGGAAAGGTATCGCCGCTTCACGACGATGAGTTTTATAGTGAGCATTATGTACTACCCCTCCCACTGTCATCCGAGCGGCAGCGAAGGATGGTCAGTCCACCAGTTAAAAGGAAGGTTCTTTTATAGGCAGTCTAGGGTCTGTGAAAAAATGTAAATCATTTTTTCACAGACCCTTTTTCCGCTTAGCATATAGATTCAGAAAATTCTCAAAATGGCAGTAAGCTGTTCTCCGCATTGTCATCTCGAGCGGAGCTACATGTCGATATGAAGGCAAAAGTATCTGGCTCTATTGAGGCTCAGAGTCGAGAGATCTCCCGTCACAATGCGGTTTATGCTATTGAGAAGAGAGATTTCTCCACTCTGTGGAGACTCTGCATAGAGTCTCCAAGTCAGCCGAAGTCGGCCTCTAGCCTGCCCAATAAGAGGCTTTCCTATTGGCGGCTGACCGGCTGCGGTCGAAATGACATTGAAGCGGGTAGCCTTTTTGTGTTAATTCGTTAAAGATAAGGCGTCTGCCGCCGGATTGTCTGGCTATCTGATAAAAGATTAATCATTTTTTCACAGCCCCTGCCCTGGATATCAAATTACGGCACTGGGCCGAAAGATTTCTCCACTCCACTTCGCTGCTGTCGAAATGACGACGAGGCGGCTCTTGCAATAAGCGCCGCCTCGTTCTGTTATTCCTCTTTCATTCCATCTTTAATTTTCTTCACCGCTTTCCTGGAAAGGCCCGTCCCTTTCGACACATCATCTACAGACAAACCCATGGAAAGAAAACGAATAGCAGTCTGATTTAAGGCACTGTCTTCTCCCATTTTGATACCTTTTTTGATACCTTTCCGGATACCTTCATTCCATGCTTCTTCTGAAATATTCAAACTCAGGTTGCACATAGTATTCATCTCCTTTTCCATTTCAGGTGTCATATTTATGCCATACTCCTGCTCCAGTATTTCTTTTTTAGAGTCAAAGGTTCTTTTGCTTTCCGTGAAAAGAACCTGCAGCAGGTGAATTAGTTTATCCTTATCTGCTTTTTTGCCAAGACTGATAACAACTATATTGGGTAAATCGTAATTTTCTACTGCCTCTTTATAACGGTGGAGCAGGTGTTTTTCTTCCAGCTTGTAATAGTTGATATAGCTGTTTCCGCTGGGAGAATCCATGCAGATCCAGATGGAATAGACTTTCTTAATACTATTATAGTCCTTCCCTTCAAATTCCCGCTCCTTTTGCGAAGATATGAGACGGCAGACGTAGAAAACAGCCCGTTTCATCAAACGGTATTTCAATTTGGATTCCTGCTGTGTACGCTGGGCTTCCACATTGATAATCAGTGTGATGGGCTCCCCTGTCCCCGGTGCGCGGGCATGGAAGAGAATATCATAAGTAATATAGCCTTCCTTCGGCGCCCCGTCTTCATTGCGGTCACCCTTGATTTGAGACGGTATCACATTGGTCAATCCCGGGTTTACAGGAATATTTCCTACCTGCGGCGTCCCTTCGATGTATTTTTCTGCAATATCCGCCGTACTGATATCATGAAATTCCGGGACTACTTTTTTCACAATTTCCGCCAGCAGCTTCCGACTGGCCAGGAGCCGCTTGGCATGCTGGTCATATTGTGCGTTATTGTAGCCATATAGGGAATCCATCATACTTTCCGTTATGATAAATCGCTGTTTCTTCATGGATTCGCCCCCTTTCTCTATTCTTATTTTACGGAAATTTAGAAGAAGATGCAAGAAAAAGACTCCTGTCCTAAGAGCAGAAAGCGTTCTACATTTTAACAAATCCTGCATGTCCTTTGATTCACCTGAACCTTCACGCCCGCCAGGGCGTGTCATCAAAAAACTCCTCCCTGAAAAGAGAGGAGTTTTTGATTGCCTTGAGACCATCAGTTGAAGTAAATGTACACGCCCTTGAGGTCGATGAGGTCCAGACCCATTTCTGTGTAGCCCACGTAGAGAGCTTTTTCAGAGAGGGACACGTTTTTGGTCTTATCGCCTGCGCGGACCACTTCTTCTGCTTTCTTGTCCTGCGGATGAACCTTGAGGGAAACGCCGTTGTATTCCAGCTTGAAGGTACCGCTGCCTTCTTCGGTGGACAGGGTGGTGGTGAAGGTTCTTTCTTCATCAGGCACCTGGTCCGGTTCCGGCAGTCTCATGCCGGTGGCGGAGAGAACGAGCTTATCCTCGTCTTCCCTGTGTTCCACGCCGTAGGTACCATACTGGCCTACCTTTGCATCTTCCACGCGGAATACAGGAAGGGACGTTTCGATCTTGTTCCGCGGACGGTAACCGCCGCTGTGAGCCCATACATCAGGCTTTACAATGGGGTTGAAGGTGAGCTGGACGATGCCAGTGGGATGGTAAATGTAGTTGCCAATCTGGGTGCCGTCGGAAATCTGTGTCCCATTTACATATCCCTTGATACCGAAAGTCTTGTCGGCATAGGAAATGAGGTCTCCCGGTTCTACCCTGAAAGTAAAATTATCCCAGCTGTCACCATTGACCAGCTTGTCTTTCTCAATCTTGGTCCAGGTCACATCGCTCAGAGTAGAGCCATTGCCTTCGGCGTAGATATTGATATCTTTGGGATTAACTACAGATTTTCCATTTGTAATGTGAACGATATAGTCAGTCAGTGTCTTATTGGCTGTCCCTTCGAGTTCATAATCTCCAGCATTCTGAGTTATGGCTCTTTTAGCAATCTTATCCGGATCCGTAGCATCGCCAGTATTGGTATACTTCAGGAAACTATCATCTACCCCCAAGGATGCCTCGGTGTCTCCATTCACTAATCCACCAGACTTCGTAGTGTCAATAGTGTACTTATAATCATTGGTCTTGAACGGCGTCCCATAGGTAGTAGACACATCTCCTACCGTTAGGTAGAGGTCTGCCGGATTCACCGTGATGGTACCACTGCCGGTAATTTCGTAGTTAGCGGAAGCATCATTACCATTCCCATCCTTTACCTTGGCACCCGTAGTAAGGTATTCTCCTGCATATGTGCCAACATGAGCCGTAGCGCCCGAGGTTCCTTTGCTCGGCGCATATTTGCCAGTAGAAGAAATAGTATAAGTGATATCATCTGCACTCAGCGTATCCTTCCCCACCAGCTGGTTTTGGTAATCCGAAGGTTTTACCAAGGTTGGTGAGTCATTACCATAGGTCTGACTAATATTAGTATTAATGGTCAATGTTTTTCTCTTAATTTCTAACTTAGCATTTTCATTGTTAAGCGCGTAACCATCCAGTGGGTTTGCCTCATTCAGGTTAACCTTCAGGTCATAGATTGCTTTTTGACCATCAGCCGCTTCATATTTCCCGTTAGTACGGGTAGCCGTACCCACAGCGCCATCTGCATCATCTTTACCAACACTGGTTACTGTAACCTTTTCCGCTCCGGAAATATAATTATCATACGGTTTTTCCGTAAAAGCATCAGTGAACTCATTGACATTGTGGAGTTTTTTGTCCAGCCCGGTAAATTCCTCCCGACTCTTCAGATAGCTCAGGAGTTTATCAGTGATATCATCGCCATAGGTTTTTTCATGGTCTTCTACATAGAGGGTAATGGTAGGGGTGGTCTGGAAAATGTACTTGTTTTCATTGGAATCGGCTGCAGCAAACTTGGTGGAATTCGTAGTCCACTGGGCATCGGTGCCACTGTTCAGGTTCTTTCCAAAGGTGTTTTGTTCCGGGGAAGCACTGTAGATTTTCCATTTGCCCTGGGTATCGACGGCCTTCGGGCTGGAAGTCTCATTCTTAAATTTGCTTTTGGCTCCCTGGGCATCGATGACCACAGAATCATTGGCCGTGCTGGCCGCTTTCAGCACACCGCCATTGCTGTTCTTCCCGTTGTAATCCACCCCGTCGCCCAGGGTGATAACGCCATCGGTACCGGTGGAAGTCAGCTTGATTTTACCGCCGCGGGTAGTCTTTGTTCCATCAGCATTAAGGGCATCATAAGTATTGGACGTAATTCCATGGACTTCGAGATTCCCACCAGACTGAATGGTCACATTATCTTTGTACTGATCTTCCAGAGAAGTGGATGTATCCGTTTCAGGGCTTTCACCGGAATGGATTTCTCCCCCTACTGTCACACTACCTGTACCGGTAATCTTGAGGCCATGATCCACATAAACTGTGCCATTGTGGTAGTCTGTCACCTTATTGTTTTTATCTCCAATTTGCACAGTGCCGCCTTCAATATTCAGCGTATCCAGTGCCTGTCCTTTACCGATATCGCCCTTAAGAGCCACAGTGCCGCTGCCAGTATTGATTTTCAGGCTGGAATTGGCCAGATTTGTTTCCTGGACAAAGCCCCAGGTGGTTTCGCCACCAAAGTTAGCATCATCCCACTGGTTATCACTGCCATAGCCAACAGTCAGGAAAGGACCGTTGTTATCTGGCTGTGTAATCGTCTTTCCTCCAGATGTATAAGTGCTCCAAGTGGGATCCAGTCCGTAAACCTTTTTCCCATTTGTACCCGCATTCCAATCAGAAGAAGCTGTGTCCCAGAATTTAGTGCCGGCATCATATTTCAGGAGATTCCCTTCAGAATCCTTATATGTGCTGGCAGCCCCTTCCGGGCCGGTAACCCAATAAAACCCGTCCATCAACGTTGGATCTGCGGGGCCCCATGTCGCCGGATTTTTCTTATCGACTGAATAGTCACGTCCCCTTACCCCGGAACCACGGCCGCCTACCCAAAGAGTATGCAGTCCGTTTGGCGTGGAAAGGGAATTTTCCAAACGAGTCGTAATCGTTGCCAGATAGCTGTCGCCTACCTTGGCTCCGCCCTGAGTCCCATTTTCTGCAATCTGTTCAGAAAGAAACCAATTATGGGCAATCAGCGCAGAGATATCCGATTTTAACGTTGCCTTTTGGGTATCATTAAGATCAGCATACTTTGAAGCGTTGCCATACTTTGTTTGAAAAACCACCGGAGCAGATCTTTTTACATATGCCAGATATTCATCAACGGAAATCATAGAAGCTTTATCGACAATGAAGGAGTCATATCCATCCCCTGCATCAGTAGAAGTATACCATTGGGGATCAATAGCAGATAATTCTGTCCCTGATTTTTTAGGATCAGCGGTTGTATCAGTCAATGCATTTAACACATAGTGAATGGTTCCTGTCGAACCATCATAATATTTCTGCTTATATGACCAAGTATAATTCCCGTTCCCATCTTTGATAAGATTTCCATCTTTATCTTTATCATAAGTAATACCGATATAATGGTAAGCCGGTACAGTACCATCTTTCAGATACTGATCAACCATATCCTGAATCATTTTATTGTTATTCCAGTCATCAGTGCCATAAATATAGGCTTTATAGCTATTTCCGGAATTAATCAGACCGGTTACGGTTAAATCTCCACCACCGGTATCCAGAGTAAGGGTTCCCCCATTGAGACCGATAGCTACTTCACCGTTCAATGTAATAGCGCCGCCATTAGTAGTAATAGACCGATTTTCTGCTTTCGTTGATGTATTCAAGCCGCCAAAGTAAGTACCAACGGTTGCCGGGTTATATTTAGGATCATTAAGGTGCTCGTGTGCTGGAGCTCCTCCTACTTTTACCGTATTATGCTGTCCTGCTGTTCCATTACTCGTATGAGTGACCTTACCACCTGTGACAGAAGTAAACTTTCCACCATTCGTTGCAATATCTGCATTAATAATAACCGCACCAATACCATCTCCATCGGTATCGGCGTTGAGCATGATGTTCAGCCCCTTACCACCGGATTTAGCAGTAATACTTTGATTGATGGTGATATTCCGGTTGGCTTCCAAGGTAAATGTAGGATTTTTGCTGGCAGAACTATTAACCGTAATATCAATAGGAGAACTCAACGTAATACTAGCAGCGCCACTTGCGGAAATAGCTTGAATAATAACATCCGTACCTTTAGACAAGATAGTTCCAACCTGATTTGAATCTATCCAGGTTGTAGAATTATAGGCATTAACGGCATTCTGTTTGGAAGGTGGGTCATTGAAAATAACATTATTTTTAGTAGTTCCAGTCGTATCTCCTGCAATTGTGCCATATTCATGATCCGCACTGGTCGGTTTGGTCGAAGAGATGACTACTTCCAATGGGTCCAGAAGCCATGTACCATGACTGCCCTTATTGCCACTTGCGTCGATGTTCAGGTTATCTCCCAGGTCCAGCACATCGCCGGAGGTTTCGATTTTGCCGCCGTTTACATCACCTTTTGCAAGAAGGTTTGTGCCGTCGTGGACGATGGTTTTCTGGCCGATGACTTTGATATTTCCTGCGTCCTGTCCAACACCTTCGCCGGAGGCGTCAAGGGTGCCGCTGACTTCTACCTGGCCTTTATCGTTTCCTTCGAGGAGAATCTGGCCTTTTTCGTTTTTGCGGAGGGTCCTGGCCTGGAGGGTGCCTTCGTTGTTGACCACGGTGCTCATGACGTCGGAGGCGCTGTCGGCGGTCATGACGATGGTGCCGCCGTCGGCGGTGATGGCGCCTTTGTTGAGGGCGCTGGCTTCGGCGACTTTGCCGTCTACGGTGAAGTTCAGTTTGCCGTCGGTGTCAGGGGTGAGGGTGAGGGTGTCCGCTGCGGCCATGAGGACGGAGCCGCCGTTACTTGTAATGGTGCCGCTGTTTTCTACTTTGGCAGCATGAAGGGCCACCAGGCCGCCTTCGGCGTTGATGGTGCCTTCGTTAATGATTTTTCCATCGAAAACGCCGCCCAGTGTGAAGGCGCCTGTGCTGTTTCCGAATTCTTTCATGAAATTATCCTTCACATGGGCGGTGGAAGCCACGAGGCCCCCTACGTCGATGGAGGCATTCTTGCCAATGACTACGCCGTTAGGATTCACCAGGAGCACATGGCCATTGGAGAGGAGGCTGCCGTCGATGAGGGACTGCTGATTGCCGGTGACACGGTTCAGGGCCAGTGCATCCTTTCCGGGCTGCTGGAAACGGACGGTTTCATCTTTTCCTACGTTGAAATTGGTCCAGTCCATGGCCAGGCGTCCGGAGTCCTGGCGGATGGTCATTTCTTTGCCGTTCTGGGAGACGTCGCCGGCGCCGGAGCGGATGACGCCGCCTTCCGGCATGGCGTCTACGGTGGAGACACCCAGAGAAAGGGCAGACATGACCAGAAGAGCCAGTGTCTTTTTCCAATGTCCATAGTTGTGCATTTTCGTATTCTCCTTATATGATGAATTGGTTTTGTAAATATATGGAACAGCGCCTTTGGCGCTGAGGGTTCGGAAGGGAAGGTTCTTAAGTTTGACGGGCCCCCGGCCCGAGGGTTGTGGTATCGCCGCTTCGCGGCGATGAGTATATAGTCAGCGTTACGGGAATGCCTTCCCGCCCTAACTGTCATCCTGAGCGCAGCGAAGGATCTCGGTAAGAATCGCAAGTGAAAGAAATGTCGATAAATACCAGTCGGCGGGAAGGCTGCCGATTGTCAGTCACCCCAGAATCTTTCGGTGTTCCTCAGGGCTTCGCTCAGCTCCTTTCTGAGGAAAGAGCCTTTTCCGCCTAGCGGCGGGAAAACCAAACAACCGGGCTTCGCCCGATGGAAATGCCCCCCTTCTGCCTACGGCACCTCTCCCGGAGGGGGAGGTTTGCTCTATGCTTAACATTTATCTCATACGTTATGAGCAGCATTTCGGAGAATTGGCCGCTAGCCACGGTCAGCCGACTAAACGGAAGGCCTCTTATTGGGCAGGCTAGAGGCCAACTTCGGCTGACTTGGAGGTCCTATGCAGGACCTCCACAGCCACCCC
>ENA-ORCP01001308-ORCP01001308.1-human-gut-metagenome-genome-assembly--contig:-NODE-1308-length-21654-cov-4.427909_pt1 | contig 21654 bp, 17 predicted proteins | sample MGYA00242990_ERZ507991 | MGnify/ENA primary metagenome ERZ507991 (study PRJEB26167, sample SAMN06115496) | human gut metagenome | host: Homo sapiens | place: China:Henan | collected 2015-05-07... | reverse complement strand
TAAATTAAAAACAACACATACGCCGAAAACCAACACAAATAAAGCAGGATGCAACAACAAACCTCCATCCAGACCATCCACAGCAATCTCTACATCGCCATCATCCAAAATCACATCCGTAGACAGACCGGAAAGTACAAAGTTGATTCCTCCGGTTGTCGAATAGGTCTCTGGATAGGTGATCATGCCATCGGCAACTGTCACGGATGCCTCTTTCGTCAGAGTACCGTTTGTTGCAACGATACGATACGTTCCATCGGATACACCGGTGAACATATACCGTGTATTATCTGCGCTTGTTACAACCTCACCGCCGACAATCGTATTGCCACGGTACAGGTTAATGTAGATTGGCTTATCCTTCACATCATCTGGCAGTGAATCGTTATAAGTTGCCGTACCGTAGATCGTAGTCGTCGAATTGCCAGACAGCGTCTTAAAGCTTCCTTCGATCACACGCTCCTCAGAAGAATTCAGTGTCGCTGCATGTACACGGTAATTATATACCGTATCTGGTGTCAGCTTGCTGAAATTGTAGATCATCTCAATTCCGCTTGCAGTATCTGTCTTATTGACAAGTACGGTATCGTAGCTTGTCTCAGTTGCTTTCTTATACTCGATATAGCACAGGCTCTTTGACAATGGGTTTGTTCCCTGAATTACCTGCGCCTCGATATGTGCTGTTGTATTTGTGATTGCTGTTACCGGTGTTACTTCCAGTCCAAGCGGCTCAAAGCTTACCTCTGCGGACTTGTTGCCTGCATTATCATAAGCAACAATCGTGTAAGTTGCACTGCCATCTGCCTTGAAGCTTCCCTTTGCCACGCCATCTGTATCTGTTACCGATACAGCGTTGCCATTTACGAGTACCCGGTCAGTATCTACACCACTGATCAAATCAATTGCCTGGAAGTTGATTGTTACATCCCCATTTGCATCAACCACAGAATCTGTGATCGTCACAGCCGGTCCATCAATATCAACCTTTGCATCCTCAGAAGCAGTATCACTCTGACAGCCCGCCTCGCTGACTGCCCACGCTTCCACTGTCACATCACCCTGTCCGTCCAGTGCAAATGTATAACTCTCTCCAGTAAAACTATCCTGTGATTCATGCTTTCCACTTGCGTCTGTATAAATCACTTTGTAATATGTCTTGACCGGAACCTTATCACTTGTTTCCGTTGTTGACTTGATTGTTACCTTCGGCTTATCCTCGATCAACCAGCCTGCATTTCCAATCGCACCATTATCGCCCTTCGCGATTGATACGCTTGGCTTGTCTGGTCTCTCCGAAGAAATATGACTGTAGGTTACCTGCTCGGTAGACTGATTACCTGCAATATCCGTTACAACTAAGATATAGGTTCCACTCTCTGTTACATCATAGCTTTCTGTCCAGCTCTTCGCGCCAGCGGCAGACCATGTCTGGATCGGCTCACTGCCTGTGCTATCCTTGTACAGTGCGATGCTGTCAATACCACTTTCCAGCTCACCCTCTGTCGCTTCCATCGTAATCGTGACATCGGACTGGAACTGTGTCTGGCTTTCTCCATCATCAGACAATGTCACTGCCGGTTTGATGCCATCGAAGAGGAATGGGCCCTGCTTCTCTACATCTACCGTATTGCCAGCATTATCCTTTACCACTGCCGAGATATAATACTCACCCGGTGTGTAATTATTTGATGCACCACCTGTAATGATCTGGTGGAAGGTATAATCTGTAATCTTTGCATTCTTTGTCGCATTGGCACCATACGCAGATGTCGTAGCTGTCACAGTTGTACTTGGTGTCTCAACACTCCATGTCACTTCATCCAGTCCACTGTCAATATCCGTTGCTGCGATTGCTGCATCCAATGTATTGTACCACTTATCTGTCAGCGCAGCCTCTCCATTTCCCTGTACGCTCAGCGCAGCAGTTGGAGGGGTTCCTTCAACCATCCACTCATAATATTTATCTGTCAGACTTGCATCAGTGTTCGTTGTATAACATACCAGCTTTGTATGTGCAGACTCCTTCTGCTTTGTATCGGTTGCCCATACAACCAGCTGTCCGGCATAGCCGCTTCCTACCAGAAGTGTTGCCTCATACAGACCATTTCCCTTCGATACCATCTTTGTCTGCATCGTCGTGGTCGGAACGGTACTTGCGTCCTCACCTGCGAAATAATAATGCAGGTAATCACAAGGGCTTTCGTCTGAACGGTATGTAACTGTCAGTGTCATACCTGTGACATTGTTCTGCGAATGATAATATGTACCAAACCCAAGCTGATTTACAAAGCCGGTCGGTTCCACTGCATGGCTTACATAAACCGGAATCTTTGTATCTACAATGATCGTCTCCTTCACTGTGTAGATTGTAGAGATTGCATTGGTTGTCGAATTGTACAACTGGAACCGGATGTTCGTGTAAGTACCATCTGCCGTAATACCTGCGGACTGGTTCTTGAACAACGCTTTTGCCTGTGCACGTGTCATCGTGTCGGAAATATCAACCTCGCCATCACTCAGGATTCGAACCATATCATATCCGTTCGTTGCCACGATCGTATAACTTGGATAATATCCACCAACCGCAGTCTCCTTGATGGAGAAATGTCCATCGGAGCTTTCTCTTGTCACCGAGAATTTCGGTGGATTTGCAACAACTACTTCATAGTTTCCGTTGCTTGCAAAGGTTGGACGGATATAGTAATACGCATTTGCCGGGCTGCTATAAATCTTGCGGTTTGTCTCCCATGCATCCTTGTTATTCAGTCCAAGATATCTTGTCATAAATGTATTCGGATCTGCCGCATATGCATTCTGCTCTTCATTGTTATTTCCCTGTGCAATATTATCTGGATTCGTAATCGTCAGTGTACATTCCGGACTATCCTGTCCAAACAATACAGAATCCACATCATATGCAACCTCCACGTTCAAGGTACGCTTCGTTACAGTAGCTGCGTTTGCCACATCGAGGTGTCCCTCTTCTACATTCAGCAATTCATAGCAGTTTGCATTATTTCCAGATAATCTTGGTGATGTCAGACGGATCGTCTTTCCAGTTCCGACATCCTTGCCCTTCACACTTCCTGTATCAAGCATCTTTGCGGTTGCATCGAACGTTACCTGAATCGCATCGTTTGTTATACAATCCGGTACACTGCCGTCCTGTGCTGTGACAGACGCTGTCGTCTGCACCTGGATAGTATCCGAATTATCATACACCTTCGTCAAAGTTCCTCCTGTGGAAGCATCCTTGACTTCTCCAATGATAACCGGAAGCTTTTCAACAGCAAACACAAGATTAAAGGTTGCTGTCTTACTTGTGTCATTCGTATCTGTCACCGTAAATGTATAGCTCTGTGCATCCGTTGTCACATTGTTCGGTGTACCTGTTATCGTATAAGAATTTGCCGATTCGTTTACAGAAAGTCCATAAGTACCAAGTCCGGTTGTAACCGCCTGCATACCATTTGTAAACTGGATGGACTCACTCTCTGCGCCATCTTTCTTGTACTTTGCTGTAATGACATGGTTCATAGCTGTACCGTACATGCCTGTCACAGCCGCATCACTGCCATCGACCTTATTGCCGTCGACATACAGCTCAATTTCCTTATATTTCCACTGACCGATCAGCTTAACCGGTGCAACATTCGTTGCATCTGTCAGTGCACCACTTTCTTTTACAAGTCCACTGTCAGTCGTCGCAGCCATCGTTGCTGTCTGGGATGGATCAATAATCGTATCCGTGCCCTCGATCTTCCAGCCTGCGAAATAATATCCTTTATTCTGAATATAAGCACTCTCATCCAAAGTCATGATAGAGACTGTATCGCCATATGCAAAAGCTGCACTCTCAACAACTGCATCGGCTGACTCTACCGGATCAAGCACACCTACAACCGATGGATCATACAACTGGTATGTCAGCTTCATGTCCTTGATTGGCTCCCAGCCTGCCTTTACCGTAATCGTGTTCGTACGGACATCAGAAGATTTCACCTCGATACTCTGACCGATCATCTTGTCTCCAAGGCTGATATACTTATATCCTCTCTTATAGAAATGATAGGTATCGTCTGATCCCGGTACGGCAAATGTCATCACCTGTTCGACATTACCGGTATTTGTCTCATTTGTCGGTATTGTAACACTTGCGACTTCTCCCTGATCACCACAGTCAGAAAATGCAAGTGTATATGCGGTTCTTGTAATCTTTACAAATACCTGATAGGTTCCATTTTCTGTCGTGGTCATCTGGTTGCCTGCGATCGGCGTTGTACACTGTGCATCGCTGTACAGATTTCCGTCTGTCGTAAAATATTTTGCATCCAGACCAAATCCCTGCAGAATTTCTGCATTATCGCTCATCAAAGTAATGGTAGAGTCTGCAACTGCACAAGCCTTTGAAAAACCGGCAATTGTCTGAGATGAGGTTGTATATGCATAGTATGTAACATTTGCTGTTTCTGCATCCGCCGTTCCGTCGTCTGCGGCATCGGCATTTCCGTCTGCATCAAGCAGCTGGATCGGATCTTTCACTCCATCCCCGCTATTCATCACACTGGTTGCATCCGTAGCAGTGTTCGTGAGTGCTGCATTTGCATCATCACCATTATTTACAGCGGATGACGTCAGGAACAGCGACTGCGTGATCAGAAGTGCCACAACCATAATTGATGCGACCATCTTCTTGCCATTTCCGCGTCCCCAGCAGATGACATGCGAGATTGCAGTTACAACCGCAACCAAAGCAAGCATCGGATAGACTAATATCCGGTGTTTCTTTCCGATATCCAATAATTTACTTACCAGCTTGTCTTTAAAGTTCATAGTTACACCTCTCTACCTTATAAACTCTCTATATCCTCGATACATTTTCCATAATAATTCAAGTCAAACTATACCTGTCCGCAATTATAATTCATTGTACCATACTGATATGTAAAATCAAATACTTTTTATAAAATTCCTACAAAATATTGGGGTTCATTTAGAAAAAATGACTTATTTTGTATCTTCGGGTGCTGGCCAAAGCTCCTACTGATACCACGACTGCTTCCAGAGCGGAACATATGAACCTTCATAAAACGATGACAGGTTCTGATTGAGATATGCGAGTTCCTTTTCATATTCGCTTCGGCTCATCCCTTTGTAATAAAATGGTTGTTCCTCCACGATCGAAGGGTTACGGAATGCATCATACTCAGCCAAACTCTCATACTCAAGTTTTCTTGGAATGTCCTGTTCTTCTCCCATACAACTCCTCCTTCCATCCTTACCTTATAGTTAAGATGATAAGAGGTTTGCATGGGATTTTCAAGACATTTTGTAAAATGCAACAAATACGCGCATTTTGTGGATATTGTGGATAACTATTCCGGATAAACAAGTCTCTCTTCCGAAATATTCTCCAATACTTCCGTCAGATACTTCCTGCTTAAATATTTCGCCATCGGCAGGTTCATATCGAGATAGTTTCCGCAATCCCGCGCACACGCACCCGGCACTTCTCCCTCGAACTCACTCATAAATTTATAAAGCTCTTTCAGCAATGGCACGATATCCTTCGACTCATACTCGCCTGCCAAGATCAGATAAAAGCCTGTCCGGCATCCCATCGGTCCAAAATAAATAATCTTCTCTCCGTATTCCTTATGATTCCGGAGAAAAGTTGCTGCCAGATGCTCAATCGTATGCACCTCTGCTGTATTCATCACCGGCTCATAATTTGGTCTCGTCATACGCAGATCAAATGTTGTAATCACATTTCCGCCGACGTTATCTTTTCTTGACACATACACGCCCGGCAACAAATTCAAATGGTTCACTGTAAAGCTTGCTATTTTCTCCATGATTTTACCTGCTTTCTTATTAATTCTATATTCAACATGTGATTCTATTTATACATGGAATCACATATGAGATTAACTCTTATTCTATGCATTCGCATATCCTGCAACGATTGCCTGCACGAGCTTTACGCTGTGCGCGATTGCCTTCGCCTCAAAGGTTGGATAATCCTCCGTCGCACTGTCATCTGCTTTATCTGAGATCGCTCGGATAATCAGAAACGGAATCTGATTCAGGTAAGCAGCCTGTGCGATCGCTGCACCTTCCATCTCAGTACAGTCGCCTGCAAATGTATTCAGGATAAATTCTTTCTTCGCCTTATCAGAAATAAACTGATCGCCACTGACCACGCGTCCTTCAAATACATGAATATCCGGATTCACGCGCTCGCAGCACTCCTTCGCCAGCTTTCGCAGCTTCTCATCTGCAATAAATGTCGATGTCTCCATCCGAGGAATCACGCCCGGCTCATATCCAAAGCCTGTCGCATCCATATCATGCTGCAGTGCATCAGTCGAAAGCACAATATCGCCGATATCAATCTTCGCATTTAAGCTTCCTGCAATTCCTGTGTTGATCACAGCATCCACATGATACAGATCACACAGAATCTGTGTGCAGATTCCCGCATTGACCTTTCCGATTCCTGAGCGGACAACGACAACCTCTTTGCCATTCATCGTTCCCTTGTAAAATTCCATAGACGCCTTTGTCTCGACTGTGACATCCTGCATAGTTTCCTTTAATTTTGCAACTTCTTCATCCATTGCGCCGATAATTCCGAGCATTTTTGTTCCTCCTTTATATACCAACCGCCAACTGCAAATAAACATTTTATATCAAGTTGAATCGCATACACAATTCTTCGCAGACGCGCTCTCACTCACTTCCGCACATAACGGACACTAAACTCGTTTCACTCGTTAAGTGCCGATGTGCTCCAATGGTCTGCTTAAGAATTGGTAATGCGCTCCAACTTGTACTACCATTTTGCATGCAGTTGTCGGTTTCTATCATTAACATTTACCTTAAAAATGCGTGAAAGATTCTCTTGCATTTTCAATTTTGTTGCATAGACTTTCGTAGATGGCTGCGATTCCGGCATCGTCGTAGGCTGCTTCTGGCAGATCTGCAACATAAAATTCGTTCAGAATATACATTGCCAGCTCCTGCAGCTTCTCGCCGCGTCCACTCTGCTTATGCTCTACCATCTTCTGTCCAGCTGTACGAATCAAAGCATGCCATGCTGTGACAAATTCCCGGTTCTTCTCTGGGCATCGCAAGCAGGTCCACTTTTTCACCTTGATCTTCGCAAGGTTCTTCTTAGCACATTCGCCTGTCTGCAAGAAATAAGAGAAGTCTCCCTTCTCATCATAGACTCTTCCAAGCGGGAATAACCGGCAGATTCCCGGTCGCACATCATGAATCCGGCACCGCCCATCTGCATCAAGATAAGCACAGCGATCCTGTCCTTTCATACTGAGATTTGGCAGAATCAATCCATCCACGATATTCAGCTCCACATTTCCGGTTGCAAGGAGCTGTTCAAACGTCAGCTTCGTTCCCTCCGAAAAATTCTTCAACAGCCAGATATCATACGGATCCAAGATGATAGAATTCCCCATGCCTGTACAGCATTTGAAACAGCCATCACACCCAGCCGCATCCGCTTTCACCATATCACTTTCTCTGTATGTCCGTCCATCGGATATCTCTTCCAGACTACATTCGCGTATCATATGTAACTCCTTTTTCTGTAACTTTTTCCACGTAACGATAATAGCATAAAATTAATAATCTTATCAACCAAAACTTGAAAAGGAAAAATCATTAAATACTTCTCTCCACAACCTAACGATAAGCTTCCGGGATGGTTTTTTCTGCTTGCTTTCTTCCTCCCACGCCCAGTTTTCTCCCCGCGACCTATCGATAAGCTTCCAGAGTGGGTTTTCTAGCTTGCTTTTCTCTTCCTACGCCCACGCTGTGGTTTTTTCTGCTCGCCAATTTCTCTCCACGCCCACTTTTCTCTCCGCAACTTTACGATAAGCTTCCGGGATGGGTTTTCTTACTTACTTTTCTCTTCATACGCCCACGCCGTGGGTTTTCCCGCTTGCCAATTTCTCTCCACGCCCACTTTTCTCTCCGCAACCTTACGATAAGCTTCCGGGATGGGTTTTCTCACTTGCTTTTCTCTTCCTACACCCACGTCGTGGGTTTTTCTGCTCACTTTCTTCCTCCCACGCCCACTTTTCTCTCCGCAACCTATCGATAAGCTTCCGGAGTGGGTTTTCCCGCTTGCTTTTCTCTTCCTCGGGTGTCACCACATCGCTTTCGCTCTGTGGTATATCGTCGGGCGCATCCTAAATATATGCTTCGCACATATGCGCCCTCCTCTCCCACGCCGTGGGTTTTTCCGCTTGCCTGCTTCTCACCACGCCCACTTTGAGTCAACAAGCTTGCGCAGAGACAAGATGCGCTCTGCACATCTTGTCTCTGATTAGCGGTCGTCAAATGCACCGCATAAATGCGTGCATTTTCCTCGTCGCTATAACAAAAAACCACCGCATATCCTACGATACACGGTGGTTCTAAACTCTTATCTAGTATTCACTTTCGCAAGTAATCAGATTACTTTGCAGCAAGCTCAGCCTTGATAGCCTCTGTCAGTGCTGGAACGATCTTGTTCAGATCACCAACAACACCATAATCAGCTACATCAAAGATTGGAGCGTCTGGGTCCTTATTGATTGCAATAATGATATCAGACTCTTCCATACCAGCTACATGCTGGATTGCTCCTGAGATACCGATTGCGAAGTAGAGCTGTGGACGTACAGTCTTACCTGTCTGGCCAACCTGAAGTTCCTTTGGCTTCCAGCCTGAATCTACAACGGCACGTGAGCATGAAACCTGTCCGCCAAGTACGTCTGCAAGATCCTCCAAAAGCTTGAAGTTCTCAGCAGAACCAACACCACGACCACCAGATACAAGAATCTTTGCATCCATGATATCCTTGATGTCTGAAACAGCCTTAGAAATCTCAAGGATCTCTACATATCTGTTATTTGGTGTGAAACCTGGGTTGTAATTGATAACCTCAGCCTTTGCACCCTCAACCTTGTCAAGCTTCTGCATAACGCCTGGACGTACAGTAGCCATCTGAGGACGGTTGTCCGGACATGCGATTGTAGCGATTGTGTTACCACCAAATGCTGGACGAGTCATAAGAAGCTGATTGTGCTTCTGCTCTTTTCCAGGGATTGGGTTAACAGGGAAATCACCGATCTCAAGTAATGTACAGTCAGCTGTAAGACCTGTCTGAACTCTTGCTGAAACTGTAGGACCAAGATCACGACCGATTGCTGTTGCACCAACCAACATGATTTCTGGCTTGAACTCATTGATAACTGAAGCAAGTGCATGTGCATATGGCTCAGTTCTGTAATTCTTCAACTCTGGATCGTCTACTACGATTACCTTATCTGCACCGTAAGCAGCAAGCTCATCTACAAGTCCTGAAACATCAGAACCAACCAATACTGCTGTTACTTCTGTGCCTAACTTCTCTGCAAGTCTCTTTCCTTCGCCAACAAGCTCGAAAGAGATTCCGCTTAATACATTATCTACCTGCTGTGCAAAGACGAATACGCCCTTGTACTTTGCTAATTCTTCTGCATTCATTGCTCCCATTTTATTCACCACTTTTCCTTTTTAATTAAATTACGTGCTTATCCTTCAGTTTACCAACAATATAGCTTACTGGATCTGCGTCTTCTGGAGCCATCTCTCCCTGACCCTTCTTAACCTTGTCAGAAGCTCTGGCAATCTTTGTTGGAGAACCATTCAAACCGATGTTTGAATCATCAACATCTACAAGATCTGCTCTACCAAGAGTTGTGATCTCTGCATTGACTGCATCGAAGATTCCACCTGGTGTCATATATCTTGGATCATTTAATTCAGAAAGTGCTGTGATAAGACATGGCATCTGAGCCTTTACCATATGGTAACCGTCATCATACTGACGCTTAACGATTACGCTGTCTCCATCTACCTTGATCTCCTGTGCATAAGAGATAACTGGAAGTCCAAGGTGCTCAGCGATCTGAGGACCAACCTGAGCTGTATCACCATCGATAGCCTGACGGCCTGTGATGATCAGATCATAGTCAAGCTTTCTGATCGCACCAGCGATTGTTGTAGATGTTGCCCAAGTATCAGCACCACCAAGTACACGGTCTGTTACAAGAACACCCTTGTCAGCGCCCATAGCGATTGCTTCCTGAAGAACATCTGCAGCCTTTGGAAGTCCCATTGTAAGAACTGTAACCTCAGCGCCATACTGATCCTTCAGTCTAAGAGCTGCCTCAAGACCAGCCTTATCATCTGGGTTCATAATTGTGAGCATTGCTCCTCTATTCAATGTACCATCTGGGTTGAACTGTACGCCACCCTTTGTATCAGGTACCTGCTTAATACATACGATAATTTTCACGATAAGTACCTCCTTACTTTAACAAGTTTGCTGAGATAACCATACGCTGTACTTCTGAAGTACCTTCGTAGATCTCTGTGATCTTAGCATCTCTCATCATACGCTCAACGTCATACTCCTTGATGTAACCATAACCACCATGAAGCTGTACACACTTTGTTGTTACTTCCATAGCAACCTCAGCAGCATATAGCTTAGCCATAGCAGCCTCTACAGAGTAAGAAACCTTAGCGCCACTCTGATACTCATCTTTCTTTCTTGCAGCCTTGTATACAAGAAGCTTAGCAGCCTCGATCTTTGTAGCAAGATCAGCAAGTACAAACTGTGTATTCTGGAACTGGGCAATTGATCTACCAAACTGCTTTCTTTCCTTTACATAGTTTACAGTTGTCTCAAGAGCGCCCTCAGCGATACCAAGTGCCTGAGCAGCGATACCGATACGACCACCATCGAGTGTGTGCATAGCGATATTGAAGCCCTTGCCCTTCTGTCCAAGAAGTGCATCCTTAGGGATACGGCAGTCTGTGAAGATCAACTCATATGTAGAAGAACCACAGATACCCATCTTGTTTTCCTTTGTACCAAATGTAAATCCAGGTGTTCCCTTCTCTACGATAAATGCAGAAATCTCTTTCATCTTTCTGCCACGCTTCTCGATGATACCTGTAACAGCGATAACGATATATACGTCAGCTTCCTTACCATTTGTAATGAAGCACTTAGAACCATTCAGTACCCACTCGTCACCATCAAGAACTGCCTTTGTCTGCTGTCCCTGTGCATCTGTACCGGCACCTGGCTCTGTCAGGCCGAACGCACCGAGCTTCTTACCAGATGCAAGATCCGGAACATACTTTGCCTTCTGCTCTGGTGTACCAAATGTTACGATCGGGTCTACACACAGAGATGTATGTGCAGATACGATAACACCTGTTGTACCACAAACCTTAGAAAGCTCTTCTACACACATAACATATGTGAGAATATCACAGCCCTGTCCGCCTAATTCCTTAGAAACAGGAATTCCTAAGAAACCATACTTTGCCATCTTGTCTACAGTCTCTCTTGGAAATCTGTGCTGCTCATCAATTTCCTGCGCAAGAGGCTTTACTTCGTTCTGCGCAAAATCCTTGAACAGAGTCTGCGCCATTTCATACTTCTTGTCTAAAGTGAAATCCATTCTTTCTATCCTCCATAATAGATTGATTATTACATCCGCACATGGCTGAAAAGCCACGTGCGGGGATTGTACGCTTATTACTGAGCGTCAACAGGTGTCTTTGTGCGATCTGCGTTGTATACATAGAAGCCCTTGCCTGTCTTACAGCCGAGGTTTCCACCACGTACTATCTTACGAAGCAGTGGACATGCACGATACTTGCTGTCGCCTGTCTCATTGTAGAGAACATCCATAATTGCAAGGCAGATATCAAGACCAACAAAATCACCTAACTCAAGTGGTCCCATTGGATGATTTGCACCAAGCTTCATAGCTGCATCGATACCAGCGATATCAGAAACACCTTCCATCTTGATGAATGCTGCTTCGTTGATCATTGGGATAAGGATACGGTTTACAACGAAACCGGCAGCCTCATTTACCTGAACAGGTGTCTTGCCGATCTCTTCAGAGATCTTGATGATCTTATCAACTGTCTCCTGTGGAGTATTTACACCAGCGATAACCTCAACAAGTTTCATTCTGTCAGCAGGATTGAAGAAATGCATACCGATCATAGGACGTGTAAGACCATTTCCAATCTCTGTGATAGAAAGTGAAGATGTATTAGAAGCGAAGATACACTCTGGCTTTGCAATCTTGTCAAGCTCAGCAAATGTTGTCTTCTTAACTCCCATATCCTCAAATGCAGCTTCTACGATCAGATCGCAGTCTGCACAGAGATTTTCCTTCAGACCAGGTGTGATGCTTGCAAGAATCGCATCTACCTTCTCCTGTGTCATCTTTCCTTTTTCTACAAGTCTAGCGTAGCCTTTCGCGATCTTATCCTTTCCGCCTTCAGCCCACTCCTGCTTGATGTCGCAAAGTGCAACTTCGTAGCCATCAACCATAGCAAATGCCTTTGCAATGCCCTGTCCCATGGTACCAGCACCAATAATGCCAACCTTCATGTTTATTTCCTCCTTAAAATTTTAATTACTTTTATTATTTGTTCTGGAATGGAACAACCTTTAACTTCTTCTCCTTGTCTTTCTCAAGGAAGTTGCCCATGCCAGCCTTCTGGTCTTCTGTCTCGAAGCAGTCACCGAAGAGCTTCTCTTCGATTACAATTGCTGTATCCATATCTACCTGAAGACCATCATTGATTGCCTTCTTGCAGTTTCTGACAGCGATCGGAGCATTTGCTGCGATGCCTGCTGCCATCTTCTTCGCTGCCGGAAGAAGCTCTTCCAATGGATATACAGCGTTTACAACACCGATTCTGTATGCCTCATCAGCCTTAATATTTCTTGCTGTGTAGATCATCTGCTTTGCCATACCAGCACCTACCAGACGAGCGAGTCTCTGTGTTCCACCAAATCCAGGTGTGATACCAAGACCTGCCTCCGGCTGACCGAATACCGCATTCTCAGAACAGATACGGATGTCACAGCTCATAGAAATCTCACAACCACCGCCAAGTGCAAATCCGTTGATTGCAGCGATTACCGGGATTGGGAATGTCTCGATCTTACGGAATACATCATTTCCCTTCTTACCGAATGCTTCGCCCTCAGCCTTTGTAAGTGTAGACATCTCTCCGATATCAGCACCTGCAACAAATGACTTCTCGCCGGCGCCTGTAAGAACTACGGCTCTTGTTGTATCCAGATCGATTGCATCGAATGTAGCCTCAAGCTCATCCAACACCTGACTATTCAACGCATTCAAAGCCTTTGGTCTGTTGATCGTTACAACGCCTACAAAGCCTTCCTGCTCATAAGTAATAAATTCCATCTTAATCTCCTTAAACTCTATCCAAGTATGTTACGCGGCTCAATTAGTCCTCAATCTTAACGATTGTAGAGCAGCCCATACCACCACCGATACACAGTGTAGCAAGACCTGTCTTAGCGCCTCTTGCCTGCATCTCATGAAGCAATGTAACAAGGATACGGCATCCGGAAGCTCCAACCGGATGACCAAGTGCGATTGCACCACCGTTTGGATTAAGCTGCTTCTCTGTATCAATACCAAGATCCTTACCAACTGCGACTGACTGTGCAGCGAATGCCTCATTTGCCTCGATGATATCGAAATCTTCGATCTTCATGCCTGTCTTAGCCATAACCTTCTTTGTTGCAGCAACAGGTCCGATACCCATGATTGAAGGATCAACACCTGCAAGTGCACCTGCAACGAATGTAGCCATAGGCTTAACACCAAGCTCCTTAGCCTTCTCCTCAGACATAACAACGATTGCTGCTGCACCATCGTTGATACCAGAAGCGTTACCAGCTGTAACGAATCCGCCTGGGTTGATTGTACGAAGCTTAGCCAGAGTCTCAACAGTTGTTCCAGGACGAGGGCCCTCATCCTTCTTGAACTCGATCGTCTCTTTCTTCTTCTTAACCATAACTGGAACGATCTCTGCGTCAAATGCACCAGACTCCTGAGCTGCTGCTGCCTTCTGCTGGCTGTTTGCTGCAAATGCATCAAGCTCTTCACGAGTCAGACCCCACTGCTCACAGATGTTATCAGCTGTCTTGATCATGTGGTAATCATTGAATGCATCCCAAAGAGCATCGTTTACCATTGTATCAACGAGCTTGCCATTGTTCATTCTGTAACCAAAACGAGCGTTCATAGCTGCGTAAGGAGCCATAGACATGTTCTCCATACCACCTGCTACAACGATGTCAGCATCGCCAGCCTGAATCATCTGAGCTGCCATGTTAACACAGTTCAGACCAGAACCACAAACTACGTTTACAGTAACAGCAGGTGTCTCGATAGGAAGTCCAGCCTTCAGAGATGCCTGACGAGCTACGTTCTGTCCAAGACCTGCCTGGATTACGCAACCCATATATACATGATCGACCTGATCTGCAGGAACGCCTGCTCTGTTCAGAGCCTCCTTGATTACGATAGAACCTAACACTGGTGCCGGTGTTGTTGAAAGTGCACCACCCATAGTACCGATTGCTGTACGACATGCGCCAGCTAAAACTACTTTTTTTGCCATGTTGAAAATTTCCTCCATTTCGTTTTATTGTTTCTATCTGTGCCGATCATGCATATGTCGACACGCCTAGATAGATAATATCATAATTTCCATGGTTTCGCAATAAAAGAAACCTTTACTTTTGTTTCTTTTTATGTACATTGCGTATACTTTTTTTGTTTTTTGTATTCATTTGCTGCTTCTGGTTTTGCCCCTGCTTCTGTGCAGAATTTTTATGTTGCACATTCGAACGATTTCCAGATTGTTTATTCGATGCGCCATATTGAGATTTTTTCTCATTTGCAGCATTCTTCATCTTCCGCGGTTTGATCAGACAGTTCTTATCGAACCCGATCAGATCCGTCCGTCCTGCTTTCACAAGTGCCTCATGCACCAGATCGTAATTATCCGGATTCCGGTACTGGATCAGTGCACGCTGCATCGCCTTTTCATGTGGAGAATTTGGCACATATACCTTCTCCATCGTCCGCGGATCCACGCCAGTGTAATACATGCAGGTTGATATCGTCGAAGGTGTCGGATAGAAATCCTGCACCTGTTCTGGCATATAACCCAGATCCCGCAGATATTCCGCCAGTTCCACCGCTTCTTTCAGAGTGGAACCCGGATGTGACGACATGAGATATGGTACCATATACTGCTTCAATCCAAGTTCCTCATTGATCCGTTTGTATTTCTTGCAAAATGCCTGAAAGACTGCATTTTCCGGCTTACCAAGCTTCATCAGTACCTTGTCAGAGATATGTTCCGGCGCCACCTTCAGCTGCCCGCTGACATGGTATTTGCAAAGTTCCCGAAAGAATGTATCATCCTTGTCCGCCATCAGATAATCAAACCGGATACCCGAACGGATAAATACCTTCTTCACCTTCGGCAGACTTCGGAGCTCCCGCAGTAATTTCAGATAATCGGAATGATCCACAATCAGATTCGGACATGGCTTTGGGAACAGACACTGACGGTTCGCACAGACGCCGTATTTCTCCTGTTTCTTGCAGGCGCGCTGCCGGAAATTCGCCGTCGGGCCGCCAACATCATGGATATAGCCCTTAAACTCCGGATCTTTCGTCATTTCCTTTGCCTCTTCTATAATGGATGCATGACTGCGTGTCTGCAATGTCCGCCCCTGATGAAATGTAAGCGCACAGAAGCTGCACCCGCCAAAGCACCCCCGGTTGCTGACCAGCGAGAATTTGATCTCCGATATCGCAGGGATTCCACCCTGTGCCTCATAAATCGGATGATAGGTCTTCGTATATGGAAGCGCATACACCTCGTCCATCTCCTGCTCCATCAGTGGTTCCGCCGGTGGATTCTGGATCACATATTGATAATCCTTATATTTTTCTACCAGAATCTTCGCGGTGATATGATCTGTGTTATCATATTGGATTTTAAAGCTTCGCGCGTAATTTAATTTGTCTTCCTGCAACGCGTCATACGACGGAAGCTCAATATAGTCTTCATACAGATGTTCCAGATTTCTTGCTTTGTAGACCGTTCCATGAATAAAACTTAAGTCTTTGATGTCGATGCCGCTTTGCAGCGCATCCGCGATCTCCACAATGGCATGCTCACCCATACCATAGATCACAATATCCGCCTGTGCATCAACGAGAATCGAATGTTTCAACTTATTGAACCAGTAATCATAATGTGCCAGCCGGCGCAGACTTGCTTCGATACCGCCTGCCACAATTGCCGCATCCTTGTATTTCTTCCGGATCAGATTGCAGTAAACGATTGTCGCATAATCTGGTCGTTTTCCCATCTCGCCACCCGGGGTGTATGCATCTGTATGCCGTCTTTTCTTGGAAACAGTATAATGGTTCACCATTGAATCCATATTTCCGGCGCACACCAAAAAGGCAAGCTTCGGCCTGCCATAAATCGCAATCGAATTTTCATCCTTCCAGTCTGGCTGTGAAATGATTGCCACTTTATATCCATGTGCCTCTAACACACGGCTGATGATCGCCGGTCCAAAAGATGGATGATCCACATAGGCATCTCCGATCACATAGACAAAGTCCGGCTGTTCCCAGCCCTTTAATTGCATTTCCTTCTGCGTGAGTGGGAGGAACCGCTCATCATATGTATATTCCACACCATGTTCACGCAATGTTTTCTTCTTATTTTCCACGTATTTCTATCCTGTCTCTTACTCTTCCAAGGTTCTTCCGTCCTTGATATAATAATGGGCTGTTCCTGCACCTGTCGCAACAACCTGATCCGGATTCTTGATGTTCACAACCGGGACACCAATCTTATCCATAATAAGCTTGTCCATACCAAATATCTTGCTTCCGCCTCCGGCAAGGATAATACCATGCTCGGATATATCGGAAACCAGTTCCGGTGGTGCCGCCTCCAACATCTCCCGAACGGAATCCAAGATCTGATCTGTCTCCTCCTGACACGCCTCGATCATCTCAGAGGATTTGACTGCCATCTTCGTTGGAAGTCCGCGCACCAGTTCCTTTCCACGTGCATACCCGATCGCATCCTGTTCCCGCGGATACACAGAACCAATGTCCTTCTTCAACTGTTCGGCAGAGCTTTCGCCCAGCAGCACATTATGACGTTTCCGCATATAACGGATGATTGCCTCATCGAAATCATCGCCACCAATCTTGATGGAACTGCTATGCTGCACACCGCCTCTTGCTACGATTGCAATATCCGTCGTTCCCGCACCGATATCCACAACCATCGCACCAACTGCCGACTCAATATCCACACCTGCACCGATGGCTGCCGCAAATGGTTCCTCAAGCACATACACATTCTTTGCACCGGTACGGTATACTGCATCACACGCTGCACGCCGCTGTACGTCCGTGACACCACTTGGCACACAGACGCAGATGTTTGGTTTGCCCCAGATCTTTCGTTTTGCAATCGCTGACTTCACATAGATCTTGAGCATACGCTCCGTCATAATATAATCGGAGATAACACCATTCCGGATCGGACGTGTCACCTCAATATCCTCCGGTGTCTTTCCAAGCATCTTTTTGGCTTTATTTCCAACCGCAATGATCTTTTTACTTTTAGCCTCATATGCAACCACCGATGGCTGGTTGACTACGATTCCTTTGTCTTTTATGTATATGACCGTATTCGATGTTCCAAGGTCTATACCGATATCTATATTTACCACGTTTTATACCTCTTATCTTCTGGTTTCTTATTTATCATCCCGTCTATTGGCTTATCACGTAAAAAGCCGATGCTTAAATTATAAGCATCGGCTCTGATTTTTTCAACGATTATTTAAAATCTTCACTTAGTAAATTTTTCCGGCTGGAACCTTTTGCCTTCTCACGATCGTCACATTTGAGCATTGCCTCATCGCAAGCCTTGAGCATACGATCGATATTTCCAGACTCCATTGCCATCAGGAGATTCTTTACAGTGCCTTCTACAGAATCATCTGTCTTAAAGCCCTGCTGTTTGAAATATCCCTTTGCAATCGCAAGCATATCCTGTGTAGAAATGCCTTCCATATTGATCTGGTGTGTAAACTTATCCTTGGCATCTCCAGTCGCTCCAAACAAGCGGTTGATAGACTCAGTCGCACCTGTCAGAATCACAACAACATCGTTTACATCCTTGGCTGTAAGTTTCATCAGCTCTGTCATCTTATCTGGTGCGATCAGACCTGCATTTTCAACAACCATACATCCACCGGCAAGCTTTGACATTGCATCTGCAAGTTTAACCTTGTTCAATGCCTGTGCCTTGATCTTCGCGATCGTCTTCGCCTTGCAGATTCCCATATCGTAGAAGCTTCTTGCGAAATCTTCTCCGACACTGGTCAGACCAAATCCGTGATCACCCATCATACATACGTTACGATTCTCCTGATCAACAGTAATGGCATTGAATGTATCCACGAGACTCTTTCCGGATTTCTCCATCTTTGTATACTTTTCAAGGTAAGATGCAGCAAGTGGAAGTTTTCCTTCCTCCGCTGGCTGTGTCAGGTCGATCTGAATGCTGTCTGCCTGCTCTGCCGCCTTCAGCGCTTCCTCTTCGGCCTTCTTTGCAGCCTCTAAGATCTTGCGGGCTTCCTCAGCCTTCGCCTTTGCTTCCGCCTCTGCCTTTGCAGCTTCCTCGGCTGCCTTCTTGCGAGCCTCTTCTTCTGCCTTTGCAGCAAGTTCTTCCGCTGCCTTCTTCTTTGCTTCCTCTTCGGCTTTCTTCTTTGCTTCCGCCTCTGCCTTCTTCTTAGCTTCTTCTTCAGCCTTCTTGCGTTTCTCTTCCTCAGCCTTTGCCTTTGCGGCTTCTTCCGCTGCCTTCTTTGCATCTGCCTCTGCCTTCTTACGAGCTTCCTCAGCTGCCTTTAGTGCTGCCTCTTCCGCCTTCTTTGCTTCTTCTAAGATACGCATAGCCTCTTCGGCTTTCTTACGGGCTTCTTCGGCTGCTTTCTTTGCTTCTTCCTCAGCCTTCTTACGGGCTTCTGCTTCGGCTTTCTTCTTGGCTTCTTCCTCTGCCTTCTTCTTTGCTTCCGCCTCTGCCTTCTTCTTTGCTTCCGCCTCTGCCTTCTTCTTTGCCTCTGCTTCGGCTTTCTTCTTTGCTTCTTCCTCAGCTTTCTTCTTTGCTTCTGCTTCGGCTTTCTTCTTGGCTTCTTCCTCAGCACGCTTCCGATTCTCTTCTGCACGCTTTGTTGCTTCTTCTTCTGCCTTCTGTGCCTGTTCTAAGATACGCTTTGCTTCTTCGGCTTTCTTCTTTGCCTCTTCCGCCTTCTTCAAAGCTTCCTGCTTTGCCTTGGCTCTTGCCTCTTCCTCAGCCTTCTTGCGGGCTTCCTCGGCTGCTTTCAGACGTGCCTCTTCCGCTTTCTTACGTTTTTCTTCCTCTTCTGCCTTGAGGCGTGCCTCCTCGGCTGCACGTTTCTCAGCGGCTGCAGCTGCACGCTGTCTGGCTGCTGCTTCTGCGATTCTACGCTCCTGTGCAGCTGCCTTTTCTTCTGCCTCTTTCAGCTTCTTTCTTCTGGCTTCTTCTTTCCGCTCAGCTTCCTCAATAGCCGCCTTCTTCTTGGCTGCCTCTGCCTCCGCTGCCTTCTTCGCCATCTCTTCCTGCGCCTTTTTCTTTTCTTCCTCTGCCTTATTCTCAGCATCGCCATACTGCGCAAGCTTTGATATCTCTGCACCCAGAGCATCCTCATCCTCATCGCCAAGATCGTACATACTCTTCACATCATTGGTTGGAGTACTCCGGTTTGGCACAATGCTGATGATATCATCTGCATCATCCTTGGATGCTTTGTTCTCCTGTGCTTTCCACTCTACACCATCGGAAATAATCGTTGTATTTCCCTGTTTTGTAAAGGATGCTTCCTCTTCTGCATCATCCCCATTGATTACCTTTACATCGCCACTGCCACCGGATAATTTTGTAGGACGCAATCTTGCTTTTTCATCATCCTGAGCCTTTTTCTTCTCAGGTGCTTTCTCTTCCTGCTTGTTACCCATGTCAATATTGAGACCAAGTCCTCCAGATGGCTCTGTAGCTCCAAGGCTACCGCCCAGTCCTCCAAGTCCTTTGCTCTCTGTCTTGCCACCTGACAGTCCGCCACCTACTGGTGCTCCAAGTCCGCCGCCAGCCGGCTTATCTAAGGATTTTCCAGACTTATCTGCCTGAATGCCAACACTCATGCCAAGTCCTTCATCACTTGCCTTCTTTGGCTCTTCCTTCGCAGGTTCTGCTGCCTTTGCAGGTGCCTCTTCTGGTTCCTCGTCCTCCAATTTAATACCAAGTTCTGCAGCTTTCTTACGACGTTTTTTCTCTTCGATTTTCGCAAGTTCTTCTGCTGACAGAGTTTTGTATTTTGGCTTATTGTGGTCTGCAGCAGTTTCTCCCGCATCTGCAGCTCCAGACAATTGCATTGCTTCCTGCTCTTTTTTCAATTTTGCAGCCTTGGCAGCTTTCTCCTTTTCTACCTGTGCTCTTACCGCAGCAATCAATGCTTCTCTTTGATCAATAGCCACTCCCATTGCCTCCTTTCAGTCATACCTTCTCTCGGTCATATCTTCTCGTCAAGAATTATCTGTATTCTTTCACACGTTTTAGCAAATTCTTCTTAACAGAATCTATCTTCAAAGATGCTTTTAACTCATCTCGTGAAGGTCCTTTTTGTACCGGCTGTTCCTCTTTCTTCTCGGCCTGTGGTGTTGTTGGAATCGAGTCTATGCTGATTCCAAGTGATGCAAGTAACGCTTCTGCCTCTCTCTGCATCTGCTCTTCCTTCTGCATGTTCTCTGTCATCTTATCCTGTGCTTCTTCCATGATCTCGTTGAAATTGTTCTCAACGATTTTCACTTCTTTGTGATAATCCGGGGGCAAACGTCCGCTGTGTCATCACCTGCCGGGAGAGCCAGGCGGAGGCCAGAGTCCTGGCCGCTGCGGAGGAAGCCGGCGTCCCCCTGCGCTTTGCCTTGGGCGGCGGAGATGGCTTTGAGGACTTTTTGGAAAAGGTGGCCGCGCAGAGCCCTGTCATGGACCGGGTGGAGACCCGCTGGTCCGAACCCATCCTTCTCTACTTTACCTCCGGCACCACGGGGCAGCCCAAGGGGGTGCTCCACGACCACGCCTTCACCCTGGCCAACCACTGGGGGGCGCGCTACATGCAGGACACCCACGACGGGTCCCTCCACTTCGCCACCGGAGATACTGGATGGGAAGTGGTCTCCGGCACCAAGTTCTATGGCCAGTGGCTCCATCTGGGCGCCCTGCTGGTCTACGACTATGACCGCTTTCCGCCGGAAAAGGTCCTCTCTCTTCTGGAGGAGGTCAGGGCCACCGGCATGATGGCCCAGCCCACGGTCTACCGAATGCTCACCGAGGTGGGCATGGACCGGTACGACCTCTCCTCCATCACCAACTTTGCGGTGGGAGGAGAAAAACTCTCCCCGGATCTGGCCCAAAAAGTCACCGCCCAGACAGGGCACGTGCTTTATGAGGGGTACGCCCAATCCGAGGCCGGCTTAATCGCCGCAGCCTCCAAGGCCCTGGGCCGGAAGGAGGGGTCTGTGGGGAAAATTCTTCCCAAGTACCATGTAGAGCTGCTGAAAGAGGACGGCACCTTTGCCCAGCCAGGGGAAGAGGGGGAGATCATTCTGG
>ENA-ORCP01001307-ORCP01001307.1-human-gut-metagenome-genome-assembly--contig:-NODE-1307-length-21670-cov-9.097068_pt1 | contig 21670 bp, 17 predicted proteins | sample MGYA00242990_ERZ507991 | MGnify/ENA primary metagenome ERZ507991 (study PRJEB26167, sample SAMN06115496) | human gut metagenome | host: Homo sapiens | place: China:Henan | collected 2015-05-07... | reverse complement strand
CATGGCGCTGGCAAAACCGGGTTGCATGGTGCAGCACCCGCTGCCCGCCCACCGCGGCGAGGAGATCGCCCCCGATGTGCTGGAAGCCCACGCCGACGAAATTTTCGACGAGGCGGAGAACCGCATCTACGTGGAAAAGGCCGTGCTGGCGGTGCTGCTGGCGGGGAAATAAGAGCATTGCAGTAAGAGGAACGGCAGGGGAGCGCGAGCGTGCGAACCCCTGCTTTTTTGTGCGGGATAACCCGAAAACGGGAGGCAGCGGCGAAGCTGCGGCGGGGTGAGGGCACCCCGCCCTACGGACTGTGGAAAAGTGGGATGTAGGGCGGCCTGCCCCAGGCCGCCGTGCCCGTTTGCGGCAATGAGAAGCCTTGCCAGATCATTGTAGGGGGCGGCGTCCCCGACGCCCCGCGGGGGTGAGCGGCGGCGGAAGGTGCGCGGGAGGGATGAATCCCTCCCCTACGGGTTACCTTTTAGCTGTAGTTGGCCGGGAGGCTGCGGAGGGGTCAAGACCCCTCCCTACGATGCAAAAGATAAACGGGCGGCAATGGCAAGGCTAGGGGCCGGGCATGCCCGGCCCCTACGGGGGCTGTTTCCGGCCACTTGACGCGATGTGGTATACTGGATATATCACTGTCAAGAGGTACACTATGCCAAAACAAACGCTCCAACAAAAAATCCGCCGCGCGCTGGGCCGGTTCACCGCCAAACGGATCGCTATGATCCTGCTGGGCGCGGCCATCCTGTCGTTCGGCATCCATAATATCCACCAGCGCACCGCCATCACCGAGGGCGGCATCATCGGCCTGGTGCTGCTCATCAACCATTGGCTCGGCGTGCCCGCGTCGGTGGCGTCGCCCCTGCTCGACGCGGCCAGCTACGCGCTGGCGTTCAGATTCCTCGGGTGGGACTTTTTGCTCTCGGCGGGGCTGGCCAGCGTGAGCCTGGCCGGGTTCTATAGGATCTGGGAATGCCTGCCCCCGATGTTGCCCGACCTGACGCCCTGGCCGCTGGCGGCGGCGCTGCTGGGCGGCGTGTTCGTCGGCGTCGGCGTGGGGCTCATCGTGCGGCAGGGCGGGTCCAGCGGCGGCGACGACGCCCTCGCCCTTGTCATCCATAAGCTGACCGGGTGGCGGCTCTCCCGCGCCTACCTGTTCACCGATCTGACCGTCCTGTTCGCGTCGCTGTCCTACATCCCGTTCCGGCGCATCGCGTTTTCCCTCGTTACGGTCACAGTGTCGTCGCTGCTCATCGACTTTATCAAGGGCAATACCGCATAATTCCCGCCTTACGGCTTAAGCACCGCTCCGGCGGCTGCGGCACGGCATCTGCGTTGCCAAAATGCTCGATAATACACAAAGTATTATCTGCGCTTTTGGCTTAGTATCTGCCGCACCTCGCTCGCCGTATCGGCACTTAGAATTATGCGGTATTGCCCAAGAAAATGACGGATACTTCGCAAACACAAGCAGGATGTAAGGCAAAGAGCCGCAGGAATCCTTTGTGGATTCCAAGGCTTTTTAATGTAAAATCCGGCTGTGTTTGTAGAAATAGACGATATTTTCGACTTTTCAGATACACCCTAACACAAAACAGGGCGGTTCACACAGAGCCGCCCCTTTTTTGTTCTAATAAAAAACGGGCTGCTGCTCCCACTGCAAGCCGCAGCACCCGGAACATAAAATAGGAGGAAAGCATGACCTGTACCCACTACAACTTCCCCGTGCCGGAAGAAAAAATGGTGCGTGTAATTACCGATACCGACCTTTGCAACGAAGCGGACGATCCGTTTGCTGTTGTGCAGGCACTGTTGAGCCCCAAGTTTGATAATGTCGGCGTGGTGGCCGCCCACTTTGGCACCCGCGACCCCAACGGAATGCAGAAAAGCTGGCAGGGCCTGAAAGACTTGACGGCCCTGATGCAGCTGACGGTTCCGGTGCTGCACGGTGCGCCCCACGCTTTGCCGGATGCCGCTACCCCGGTGCCCAGCGAAGGCGCGAAGCTGATCATCCGTGAAGCGATGAAAGAGGATACCCGCCCGCTGTTTGTGCTGCTGCTTGGCCCACTGACCGATTTGGCCAGCGCCTATTTGCAGGAACCCCGCATTGCGGGCCGGCTGACCGCAATCTGGATCGGCGGCGCACCGTACCCTGTGGGCGGGCCGGAGTTCAACCTGGGCAATGATGTCAACGCCGTCAACGTGGTGTTTGGCAGCACCATGCCGGTGTGGCAGGTGCCCAAAAATGTGTACGAGATGATGCCGGTCAGTATGGCGGAACTGGAATACCGTGTGCGCCCCCAGGGAGCCGTGGGCCGCTACCTGTTTGACCAGCTGGTGGCTTACAGCCAAACGCCGGAATCCCGCGCCAGCGCGTTCCGCACGGGCGAAAGCTGGGTTTTGGGCGATAACCCCGCCCCCGGCCTGCTGCTGTATGAACACCGCTTCCAGTTTGACTGGGTGCCCGCGCCCTATGTAACGGCGGACCAGACTTATGCCGCCATCGGCCGCAATCGGCCCATCCGGGTGTATAAGGGGATCGACAGCCGTCTGATCCTGGATGATCTGTACGCCAAGCTGGCGTTGTTTGCCCAGTATATGGCGCAAAAGGGGGAGTGAACCATGCTGACTGTGACCGGCCTCTGGTTTGACCATGAGCGGACCCCCGTTGGGCTGGACCATACCCCCGTGTTCGGCTGGCAGCTGGAAGGGAACTGCCGGAACATCCGCCAGACGCAGTACCGCCTGCAAGTTGCCCTGACCCCGGATTTTGCCGCGTTGCTGTACGATGAAACCTGTGAAACCGGAAACTCCACCGCGGTGCACGTGGCGGGCCTGACGCTGCAATCGCTGCAAAAATATTACGCCCGTGTGCAGGTTTGGGCCGATACCGCTGCTGGCCCCCAGCAGACCCTGTGGAGCGAACCGGCGGTGTTCATCACCGCCCTGCTGGACCCGGCAGCCGAGTGGAAAGCCGAGTTTGTGAGCGCGGAATCCCCCGAAACCTGCAGGAAATCCTCCGCCGGTACAATGGTGCGCGCGGCGTTCACCGTAAAGCCGGGGCTGCGGGCCGCGTATGCCTGCACCACGGCGCTGGGGCTGTATAATGTTTATCTCAACGGCCAAAAGGTCAGCACCGATGAGATGACCCCCGGCTGGACAAGCTATAACCGCCGCCTGCTCTACCAGACCTATGAGGTCACTGCCATGCTGCACCCCGGCCTCAACATGGCCGGAGCAATGCTGGGGGCCGGGTGGTACAAGGGTGTGATGGGCCTGACCCGCTCCCGCAACAACTATGGCGATACCACCGCCTTTGCCATGCAGTTGACCCTTGTGTATGCCGATGGCACCCGTGAAACCGTGAACACCGGCCCAGCATGGCAGGGAACGAAGGCACCCGTGATATTCTCAGAGATTTACCACGGAGAAGCATACGATGCCGCGCTGGAACTGCCCCACTGGGCCGAATGCGAAACGCCGGAAAACACCCCCGCAGGCCGCTGGCACGCCGTGCACACCGTGCCGTACCCTGCCGCCAAACTGGCCGCCCAGGCCGCAGGCAAGGTATGCGTGCAGCAGCGCATACCGGCGCAGCGGGTGTTTACCGCGCCGGATGGCAGCACAGTGGTGGATTTTGGCCAGAACATGGCGGGCCGGGTGGAAATTACCGTGCAGGGTACAGCCGGGCAGACGGCTGAACTGCGCTGCTTTGAGGAGCTGGACGCCGATGGCAACCCCTACCTGGCCAACCTGCGCAAAGCCCGCACCACCATGCAATATACCTTTGCCCGCAGCCAAACGGTGACCTGGCAGCCGCAGTTTACCTATATGGGATTCCGCTATGCGCTGGTGGTGCAGTGGCCGGGAAAACCGGAACCGGCCAATTTTACCGCCTGCGTGCTGCACAGCGCCATGCAGCCGGCGGGGGAGTTTACCTGTTCCGAACCGCTGGTGAACCAGTTGAACCATAACATTTTGTGGGGGCTGAAAAGCAACTTTTTGGATGTGCCCACCGATTGCCCCCAACGCGATGAACGCCTTGGCTGGACCGGCGATGCACAGATTTTTTGTGAGACCGCCTGCTGGCTGGCCGATACCTGGACTTTTTACAGCAAGTGGCTGAAAGACCTTGCCGTGGACCAGCTGCCGGACGGCGGCGTGGCCAATGTGGTGCCCAATATTGAGGAAACCCACACCGAGGCCAACTGGCTGATGAAAAACTGCCCATATGGCGCTTCCGGCTGGGGCGATGCCGCGACTGTGATCCCCTGGGTGCTGTACCAGATGTATGGCGACGATACCATTCTGCGCAGCCAGTACCCCAGCATGAAGCGCTGGGTGGATTTTATGCGCGCCAACACCCAAAACGGTCTGTTTGATTTCAAGATGCAGCTGGGCGACTGGGTGGCGCTGGACGCCGAACCGGGCAGTTATTTTGGCGCAACCCCCACGGCGCTGACCAGCCAGGCGTACTATGCGCTTTCGGCCCAGCTGCTGGCGCTGGCGGCGGAGGTACTGGGCAACCGGCAGGATGCAGAGCTTTACGCGGGGGTTCACCGCCAGGCAGCCCAAGATTTTGCCGCAAACTTTTTTACTCTGGATGGTGCAATGACCGCCCAGACCCAGACAGCCCATATTCTGGCCCTGCGCTTTGGCCTGACCCCGCAAAAGTGGAAGCAGAAAACGATCCAGCGCCTGCTGGAACTGTTGGAACAACAAAACGGGCATTTGGTTACCGGCTTTTTGGGCACACCGTATTTCTGCGCGGCGCTCAGCCAGAATGGCTGCTGGCAGCAGGCGTATGACCTGATGTTGAAAAAAGATTACCCCGGCTGGCTGTATCAGGTGCTGCAGGGGGCCACCACTGTGTGGGAACACTGGGATGGCCGCCGCCCGGACGGCACGATGTGGTCCGCGGGGATGAACTCTTTCAACCATTACGCATACGGCGCGGTGGGGGCATGGCTGTACGGCGAGTGCGCCGGTATTGGCCAGCAGCCGGGCACGGCAGGTTTTTGCGCCGCACGGCTGGCCCCGCGCCCCGGTGGCGGGCTGCGCTGGGCCCAGGCCTGGCACCAGACCCCCTTTGGCCGCTATGCCCTGCAGTGGCAAGTTGATGACGGGAAAATCACCGTTACGGCGGCAATTCCACCCAATGCGGCGGCAAAAATCTGCCTGGAACCCGGTGCCAAGCTGCTGGAAACGGACGGCCTGACCTTTGCGGAACAAAACGGATGCCCTACCGCCCAAGTGGGCTCCGGCCAGTATCGGGTCAGCTATACGATGGAGCAGTAATTGAACCAAAGCGTTCCTTTATGGTACAATAGCCCCAAAGAAATACAACGATTACCCACGGGAATAGAAAAAGTACTGCAGGCGAAAGGGGAAAGGGAAACATGCAAATCAAATCTGTTGCTGTTCTGGGGGCCGGTGCAGTCGGCTCTTATGTCATCTGGGGACTCAGCTCCCGCAAGGATATTCGCCTTGCTGTAATTGCCGAAGGCCCGCGTGCCGAACGGCTGAAACAACAGGGAATCACCATCAACGGCACCACCTACCGCCCGCAGGTTTGGACCCCGCAGGAAGCAAACGGCGTGGATCTATTGGTGGTTGCGCTGAAATACGGTGCGCTGCCCGGCGCACTGGACAGCATTGCCGCCGCCGTTGGCCCCAACACCACCGTGATGAGCCTGATGAACGGTGTGGACAGTGAGGAAATCATCGCCGCCAAAATCGGTGCGGAACATGTTCTGCCCTCCCTCATCAAGGTGGCCTCCCACAAGGAAGCCGACGGCTACCACTTCAACCCCGAAACCACCATCGGCATTATCTATGGCGAGCTTGCCGCACCGCTGAAAAGCGAGCGCGTGCAGGCGGTGGAAGCATTGCTTGCCGGTACGGGCATTCATTCCCGCGTTACCCCGTATATTAAGGAAGAAATCTGGAGCAAGTTCCGCCTGAATGTCTGCAACAATCTGCCGCAGGCCATTTTGGGCGCGGGCGTTGGCTGTTACCAGAGCAGTGCCCACATGAAAGCCATCAGCGATGGTTTGTGCCATGAGCTGGAGGCCATTGCCGTGGCAAAGGGCATTGATTTGAGCAAGGTGGATGCAAGTTCCCGCCATGGCAGCCTGGTCCCACCTGCAACGCGCTATTCCACGTTACAGGATCTGGATGCCGGGCGGCACACCGAAATTGACATGTTCTCCGGTGCGCTGATGCGGATGGGGCAGGAACTTGGCATTCCCACGCCGTATAACGAGTATACCTATCACATGATCAAGGCACTGGAAGAAAAGAACGATGGCCTGTTTGATTATGCGGCCAAGGCAAGCGATTTGACCTGCGCCAAATAAGCGGGCGAGAGGGAAAAGCATAAAAGCGTTCTATCGGATGCGCCATAGCCAGTGCGATTTGCTGCTGACCTGCTGCACGGTAATTTTGCGTTTTGAGGATGGGCGCATCAAAGCCCAGTACCCTATAGATGCAGCCGGGGCAGAAAAGGTGAAACACTTTTTTACCGCAAAACCGGACGCACAGGAAGAAAAAGAATTAAGGCAATACCGCATAATTCTAAGTGCCGATACGGCGAGCGAGGTGCGGCAGATGCTAAGCCAAAAGCGCAGATAATACTGGATGTCTTATCGAGCATTTTGGCAACGCAGATGCCGTGCCGCAGCTGCCGGAGCGGTGCTTAAGCCGCAAGGCGGGAATTGTGCGGTGTTGCCTTAACAACGACAAAAACAACAATAATACACGAATAAAAACGCCAGAGCAGCAACCTTTACCGGGTGCTGCTCTGGCGTTTTTGCTTGCTGTTCCGTCTGCCTTTATGGGGTTAAAAAGGCAGGGGATTACTTTTTAATCTTGATCAGCTGGGCGTTCAGGCTGGGCAGGAATTTATCCCCCAGCAGGTCGGTAGAGATCATGCCGCTCATGTGTTCGGGGCTCATGCCGCTCATCATGCTCCACATCCCTTGGCCGGGTTTCAGGTCAAAGTTGGTGACCAGCTTTACGGCCTTGGCAACAATGGCAAAAGCTTCCTCGTTCTTGGCCAGCTCTGCCATAGAGTCCTTGATAGTATAGTACCCTTCGGGGAATTCCATCGGGGATTCCAGATCCAGGCTGCCCATCTGCTTAAACCAGTTGGCAACGCCCTCCTGGCGCTCATTGAACTCCGGCAGGGTGTAGCAGGCGGGCTCTTTCTCTACCTTTTCCAGCGTGATGGAATCCTTGGCGGAACCGGCCACGGCCAGCAGGGTGTTAAAGCCTTCGGCCAGCGCCACGGTAAAGTGGAACACGCGGTGGGCCTGCTGGGTGCCAACTTCCTTGCCGTTCAGGTACAGGGTCACGCAGTCCTGATTGGAGTAAACCTTGACTTCGGTGGTTTCTCCGGCGCGCTGGGCATAGCGGCGGCCGTTGATGTGCACCATCGGGTCCTTGGTCCAGTATGCCTGGTACAGGTAGAAGCTGTCCTTGCGGGTTTTGCGGTCAATGGTAACAAGGCCCTTATTGTTGCGGCCTGCCACGCCGCCCTCGTTGCGGGCTGCGCAGCCAAAGTCGAACACAAAGAGATGAAAACCCTGACCGCCGACCAACTCAGCGCCTTCTTCCGCGAGGCCAGGGATAGCGGCGTGTTCGCCCTGTACTACATCGACCTGACCACCGGCCTGCGCCGTGGGGAACTGCTGGGGCTGAAGTGGACGGACGTTGACCTCGACCGTGGTGTGCTGAAAATTCAGCGGGCCATTTCCCGGCAAAACGGAAAAGTGGTCGAGGCCCCGCTGAAAACAAAAAACGCCTATCGCACCTTGCCACTGTCGGCAGATGCGATAAACGTTCTGATGCAACAAAGAAGAAAAACGGGTAACAGCGAATGGGTATTCCCATCGCCCACCGGAGGCCCCATGTCCCCGGACAGCGTCCTGCATATGCTGCAAAGAGTACTGAAACGGGCCGGACTGCCCCGCATACGCTTTCATGATCTCCGCCACACCTTCGCGACGATGGCCCTGCAAAACGGCGTGGACGTCAAGACCGTGTCCTCGATGCTGGGCCACTACTCGGCTGGGTTCACGCTGGATACCTACGCCCACGTCACCACGGACGCCCAGCTCAAAGCTGCCCAAACGATGGGGAACATCCTATCTCGTGCCGTCTGATGCTTTCCGCTACCCGCTCCCGTTGGGGTCAGCGTTTGGGTCAGAAAAAAGCAGCACCAAAAAACGGAACTTATGAAAAGCAAAAGCCCTCGAAATCAGACGATTTCGAGGACTTTTGGCAAGCTATACCAATCTGGATATTTTGAAATGTTCTACCAAAAGATATTTACTTAGTACAGCAAACTCGCATAGTTTCAAATCAGAGTTTAAGTGGGGTTACACCGAAATAGACATTTAAGTCTATTCTCAAGCCATCTGTCAGTTTATTCCAACATTCCATCAAGTATCTCTGATTGTCCATTATCTTTTTGGAGGCTCTTTTCATTACTCGCCTCGGCATATCTCCGTCAACCATTTTTCCATCGTATAGAGAAATAGTAGCTGAGCATTCGTGTTTATAATCCACATGAATATGAGGTAGGTTATGCCGTCCGGCTTCTTTTGAGTGCATGTAATACCTTAAACCATCTTCTACCCATATATCGCCGGCTTGATTAGAGAGCACGAAGAAAATATGTAGAGCTTTACTAATATCATAGTATTTTGATATTGTAGAAAGCGGGATTGTTGGGTCCTCTATTTCTACAAGCTCCAAGTTTTCTAATATGTATATAGGAACTCTAAATTCAATGAATTTTTGTGGGTCAAGTTCAATCCTTTTTACAATTTCTTCTGCAACGTCTACTAGAGTAGACCTTGGATTTGGAATAAAAGTAAAGACAAATTGCATATGTTCGCGGTAATGTTTTCGTTGATTTTCCCAAAAGGTATTATCGTCTATACCGTTTAATCCTCGCATATAGACATAATCGCAAATGGCAACCCCAGGATCTTCGCCAGCGTAGTATTTTTCTCCATCATCGATTATCATTTTAAAGAAAACCTGCATAGGGGCACTCCTTTATGATATCTATAATTTCTGCTTGAGAGCTAACATAGTTGCGATGAACTCGCCATATTAACCGTGTAGAACTGTGGATTTGCACCTAGCTATGCAAAATTTTATTGAATTCGCTTCTGGATATCCTCCACGGACGGTAGTTGGCGTTCCAGTTCTTTCGGCAGGTTGCTGGTGATCTGATAGGCGCTGACGCCGATGGGCTTGCTCATGTCCTTGAGCGAATACTCTGCCACGAGGTCATTCTTGCTCTTGCAGAGCAGCAGGCCGATCGAGGGATTGTCCTGCCCTTTTTTCAGGATGCCATCCACGGCAGAGAGGTAGAAGTTAAGCTGTCCGGCGTATTCCGGCTTGAACTCACCGGTTTTCAACTCAATCACCACATAGCAGCGGAGGTTGAGGTTGTAGAACAGCAGGTCGATGTAGAAGTCATCGCCGCCCACATTGAGGTGGTACTGATTGCCGAGGAACGCAAAGCCGGTCCCCAGCTCCAGCAGGAGCTTTGTCACATCCTTAACCAGTGCCTGTTCGATGTCACGCTCTATCATATCCTCTTTGAAAGGAATAAAGTCGAAGATATACGGGTCTTTCATCGTCTGGGCCGCGAGTTCGCTCTGCGGAGACGGTAGACGGCTTTCAAAGTTGGACACCTTCTCTGCCAGCACCTGCCGCTGATACAGCCCGCTTTCGATTTGGTGGACCAGCACATTGCGGGACCAGCCGTTCTTAGCAACTTGTTCGGCATACCAAATGTGCTCGTCTGCGCTCTTTACCTTATCCATTAGGGCAATATGGTGATACCAAGTAATTTGTGCAAGCGCCGCTTGCACAATTTCCTTATCGGGAAAACGCAATGCGAACTTCGCCATGTATTTCAGGTTTCTCACCGAGTAGCCGGTGGCGTCCGGAAAAGAAATTTTAATGTCGGCGGCAAGATTTTCAACAAATTTGTTGCCCCATGTCTTGTGCTCGTTGATGACCTCGCCGATGGAGTGGTAGAGAACCAGCAGCTCTCGATTGACACTGACCGTAGCACGGTATTGCGCCGTGCGGATCTCCTGCTTGATCGATTCGACGATATTCAGATATTCGTTGGAATTCATCAGCATTTTTCGATTTCCTCCATCAGTTTATGCAGCAGCCCTTGGCATCCCGCCAGCACATCCTGCCAAGTTCTCTCGAAATCGTCGGTGTACCATGGGTCGGCTACATCGCGGGACTGCTTGGTGTAGTCCATCAGGAGGTGCAGCTTGCCGGAAAAATCGCCGCCGCAGATGCGGTACATATCCCGGAGGTTCGCCCGATCCATGCCAATCAACAGGTCGTACTTCTCGTAATCGGCATTGGTGAGCTGCCGCGCCACGTGACCGTCGCAGGAGATTCCATGTTCCGCCAGCTTGCGACGCGCTGGAGGATAGACTGGGTTGCCGATTTCCTCCCGACCGGTTGCCGCTGACTCGATCTTGAATTGCGACGCCAGCCCAGCTTTTTTCACCAAGTATTTCATCACAAACTCGGCCATCGGGCTGCGGCAGATATTTCCATGGCATACAAAGAGTATGTTCTTCATCGCACTCGCTCTCCTGAGAGATTTCTTTTTCTCCAGTATAGCAGGAAACCATCGGCTCGTCGAGAGAAGAATGCAGCCACGCCTGAGATTCTATGGCTTCCAGCAGTTTTGCTTTTTTCCAGCCGAAGCGTAGCGCGGCTCGGATGTACCATGCCCGCTCCTCGTTGCTGCCGCACCGCTCTAAAATCGCCACATTCTGCGTCCAGCCGAGCTTCATCGCCTGCCTCATGATTTCAGGGGATTTCTCGTAGGCTGCGTAAAACGCCCGCATACGGCGCAAATTGCGTGGAGAAAAGCCTTCAACATCAGGGCAAGTCATTTTTAAGTACTCGGACGCTGCAACAGCCGCGCCTTTTTCGCTCCTGCCGCTGACCAGCCGGCCAATTTCGCAGTACAATTCCATCTGCGGAAGCTGCGCTGCAATGAGCTTGTCCAGTTTGGAAAATAGAGTGTTGTAGTCTGCAGGCTTGCGGATGTTCATGGGTTATCTCCTTTCTAATATTTGCAGGGTGGCAACTAAGAATCATTCTACTTGTTAAAATTTGTAGAATTATTGCTGCAAAATAATATGGATATTTTGAAAAAAATGTGGTAAAATTACCTTGTCTATGGGTATTTCAATATATGCTCAATATGTAAAGGAGAGTCCTCATGAAAATTCATCAGCTTAAATTGCATGATTTTATGGTTTTTCAAGATGTTGATGTGAGGTTTTCTCCTAATATCAATATTATCTGCGGCGAGAATGGTACTGGAAAGACAGCTTTGCTTAAGGTTCTCTATTCGTTTGCAAAAAGTTGCGATGTCTCGAAAAAGTCGAGAGAAGAAATTACCAAAGAGAAGTTTGAGGGTATTTTGGTATCGAAGCTGCAAGGTGTATTTCGGCCCGATAAAGATAGTATTGGCCGCTTAGTTTATCGTAGGCAGGGGAGCGGTCATGCAGATGTGGAAATTTGGTACGATAAAGATTCGACCTTTAAATTTGGATTTGGAAATCGGCAAGAAAAGCATATCGATATTGCAACGAGGGTGCTTCCCGATACAAAGGTGAGTGGAGTATATATTCCGCCAAAAGAGATTATATCTTCAACAGAAAATTTCACATCTCTTTATGCTGACTATCATATTGCGTTTGAAGAAACTTACTATGATTTAGCTCGCCTGTTAGAGCGTCCGCTAAAAAAAGGAGCAAATACTACAGAACAAAATGCTGTATTGAAGAGCTTCGAAGAAATAGTGGACGGGAATATCATTCAAAGGGATAAATCATTCTATTTACATGTAAAAGGCTCCGGCGAATTTGAGATGGGTTTGGTTTCTGAAGGATACAGAAAACTTGCAACAATCATGTATCTCATTTTGTCGGGCAGCCTTTCAAAGGATGCTGTGCTTTTTTGGGATGAGCCAGAAACCAATATGAATCCTAAAATGATTCAGCCAATGGTTGATGCGATAATTGAATTGGCACGTCTCGGCGTTCAGGTATTTGTAACAACGCATGACTACTTTATTCAACAGTGCTTTGATTTGGCTGCAGCGTATCCGTCTAAATCTAAAAAGAGCAATACGCTTAGATATAATTTTATTTCACTCTATAAAGATACATCTGGAGTTAAACTGGAATCTGCAAATCGCTTGATTGAACTGAGCCATAATTCTATTATGGAAGAATTTGATCAACTATATGATAAAGAGCAGGAGTTGCTTTATGACGCAGATTAGCGAGAGTGGGTTAAGCTTTTCTTTCCTCGATAATGTCGATGTGAAAAAATTTGACGATACCAAGTTTTATCGGAGCTATTATAACAATTTGCCCAATTGTAAAGGGGTAGATATTATTGCCAACTCCGATAAAATACTTCAAATTATTGAGGTCAAGAATTGCATAGGATACGAGACTGAAAATATGTGGCGTACTAGTGTTAATAATTCTAAGTTGAGTTCTGCACCGGCAGGTCTTAATGTGGATGAACGTGATAGCTTAGATATTGAGGTTTCAAAAAAGGTGGCTTCTACCATTTCTTGCCTATTTGGGGCATGGACGAAGTCATCCCAAGTTGATGTAGCCGAGGAGCTTTCAATATTTTGGGAAAATGCCTGTAGCAAAAAGATTCCTGCAATGCAGAAATCAATTCATGTTGTTCTTTTCTTGGAGGGGAATTTCAATAATCCGTATTCAAGAACTCGCAATAAAAAAATGATTATGAAAAGACTACAGGATAGTATTAGTGACAAGCTTTCATGGCTTAATTGCAGAGTCTTTGTCGTTGACTCTGCTACATACAAAAGGACTCATTTTACGGTGTCAGGTGGGCTTAACTAAGATGTATTAATAAGGCCGCAAAGGAAGTGTAGGTATCTCCTTTGCGGCCTTGCCCTTGCATAATCTGTGCAAAAACTCTTTATAAAAGGTGTGGAAGTGATAAGGTAATGCGCTCGAATGCTATAAATTTTGAAATCATAGCTGAGAAGCCGTTTCTTCTGGCAAACTATCAAAAAAGACTTGAAGCTGTCGATATTCAGGATGGTCCAGCAAATCAAGTTCGTTTGCCGTTCCGAGTTTAACCAGATCCCTGCATTTTTTCAGCCTCGCTAACATTGGAATCACAATCTTTGCGTCGTGATTTATAAAGTCATATAGCTCTGCCTGTTTTGATGGAATTTTATATCCTTTCTGAGAACTTGCGATTATGACTCCCTTATCACGCAGCTTTCCGATAATACGCATTCTAAATGCTTGATCTTTCATGTTCCTCAGTTCGGTATTAGCTAACTGATCTTTTAGCTCGTATGTGTAGATGTATCCGCGCGTATCATTGTTCATAAAGCGAAAGAGAAGATATTGTAGGACGATTACCTGCGCTTTAACCTCCGGATCATTATTATCGTTATTATGTTCTACAAATTTGACAGCCTGAGCAAAGCACAACTTTGCTATTTCCTCGTCATAGTCCTCGGCTATTGCACTATTCTCCAGCATATAGTTTTCATAAGTTTTGGGATACAATTCGATGCGGATGGTCTTCTCTTTTAGGATTTTTAAATAATCTGGCGTATCATTCGCCTTTTTATGATTGTCGAACACATAGGAGAGCGTTCCGCTGATTAGATCTGCTACCTGAATGCCTACATTGCCTTTGCTATTTTCAAAGCTAAACTTTGCATCGCCAAAAAGGTCTGGCATATCCTGTCGCTTACTTACATACTCGCAAAAGCTCTGCATATAGTCGTTGCTGCCTATTTCATCAGCTACAACAGTTATTTTTTCAAATGCTCGCCGCAACTCTCGATGAACAATGTTGTTCATGAATTTATAAAACGATTTTTTATATTGCAATCCTCTTGTGCTCATATTCTCCTTACATTTCTTTTTATCGATACAAACGGAGAAAAAGTTAAAGGGAATATCTTGCAAATCTGATAGGACTCGAAGACGACGATTATGCTTGTTTCCTATTCTACTCGATTTGATCTCACCGGCCTGAAAATACCTTTTTCTAAGATCATCCGCTTTTTGTGTAAAAACACTCAGATCTGACTCTTTCACGATAACAGCTGTGATTATGAAATGAGTCGATACTGAAGGATTATCTATATCCCAGCCAAATGCACCATACTCGTCAGTAAACGCATATACTCGTTCCATTCTACCATTCCTTTCGCTATCAGCAGGGTGCTTCATTGCTACAAAGTAAGGACCATGTCTGATTTGCGCTTACTGCAAATACTCTACGGCCAGCGCAATCAATGATAAGCATCGATTAAAGAAGTAATCATAGTAGTTCAAATCTGGAATTTCAATCTTATTTGTTTCATGATGCCGAATTGTGAAACTATTACCTATTTCAGTTAGTGCTTTGAATTCCTTTGTAAACAAATCGATAAAAGCAGGTTGGCTGGCAGACATATCAAAAATGATTTTATCTGCTGACGCACGTTTATCCAGTGAAGTATAGTACGTTTTGAGCCGCTCATAAGCATCCCAGATTTTTTCTGTAGCAAATCTTATATTATCTGGGGTATAACTCCTGTGTAGTTCAATTGCTTTTTGAATAAGCTCTCGAGTACCAGGTTCCTTAACTGAAGTAACCGTATTTTCTAACTCTGTCGTTAAGGGACTGCCTTCGATAACACGTTCTACTTGCAAATCGGCATTCAGGCAATATAACACACCTGTTCTTTGAAAGATTTTGTTTATTTCCTGCTTAAAATCTAATACGATTGCCCGAGAATCTTTATAGATCAAATGGTGGTGTCCAAAATACTTGTGATAGTCACCGATTTCTACATCGCGAACATTATCTGCAAAGAATTCGACATAATCGAGAAGTGCAAACTGATCATATTCATCTTGAATCACATCATTGCTAAATATATTGGAATGAATAGAGGGAATGCCTATTCGAGCGCTATCATCTCTGAATAATGTGGGGATTTCATACTTCAAATCAAGATTGAGTTTTTCTAAATCTAATCCGCAACAACCGTATCCGTCAGGGCACTGATCCGGATACTTCCACGCCAAGTTGTTGTAATACTTTTCACAGCATTGAAATATCAATGTATACACATCTACAGAAATATCGTAAGTTTTTTTCACAGGCTCTCTCATAGTATGCCGTTCAGTGTAATATGCCATAGTATCTCCCTTCAAATCACCATAAGCTTTAAAAGAGCATTATGCTGATTCAGCTTCAAATGATATGCCCTAAAAAGATTGGAGAAAATTAATAAAAATATTATAGCATAAATCCAACGAATTGTACAGTTCCGACTGTGGCTTTCTGCTTGGCGTACTATAGACTTTATGCTCTGTGCATTTCTCTTCGCGGAAACAGCAACGAAAAAATAACATATATGCCGTCTTTTTCGTTGCGCTTTATTCTCATGAGACTTTTGCAATCTGTTTCCACAGCAGGAGATGCCTAGCATTAATTGTGCAGTTGTTGTGTTAGAGCCAAATAACCGTAGCGGTAGCTTGGCTTTTCTTGGATGTCTTGCGGAAAGGCTGTAAGTCGGCCCAGCGCCTTGTTGCCGCGGCTGTCGCCAAACCACACGCCGCCGAAGTCGCCGGCGATGATGACCATATCGTTCTTCGTCATCCCAGCTTGCTCCGGGAAGTATTCCGGCTGGAAGCGCCGGAAGTTTCCGTGACAATCGCCAGTCGCATAAATCATGCGAATTTTCTCCTTTTGGGCTGTTCCACAGTCTGCTCGATTTCCAGCCCATCCCGCAGCGTCACACGGGTGCGCTCTCGGGACAGAACGGTGACCTTCTCCAAGAGCTGATAGATCACATTATCATCCCATTCCGTAAGCTCACTTGACGCAGTTTTCAGCACCGACGCGACCGCTTGCACACGGCGGTTCGTCTGCTCCTGTTCCTGACGAATTTGCAGAATCTTGGCTTTGCGGCGCTTGAACTCTGCCATTGCCGTGGAGATGGATTGGAACTGTGCAGTGTAGCTGTCAGCGTTATTCGCATCGGCGGCTTCTCGCAGAAGATCGTTGAACTGCTGTCCCAAGCCTTCCATGGCTCGGTCAATGTCTCCGAGACTCATGCTCTCACTGGGGATAGGGGCAAGCTCCTGCTCCATCGCGTCGATGAGCTGTGCGGTCAGCGTGCCGTGATCGGACATGGCAGAATTGATGGCGTTCAGCACAGCCTGTTGGAGCGGCCCTTCGTCCAGCGTCGGAGAATGCAGGCAGTATCTCTTTCCATAGTCCAGGCGGCTCGTACAGCGCCATACCGCGCGCTTTTCGCCGTGCTGCGTCCATACGACACGGCGGTAGGCTGTGCCGCATTCCGCGCAGAACAGCAGTCCGCTGAGCGCGTACTTACCGCTAAATTTGCCGCGTCCGGTGGGAGCACTTTTCCTTGTGCGTCCATCCTGCGCACGGCGCCGCGCAATTTCAAGCTGCACAGCATCGAACATCTCGCGGCTGACGATAGCTTCATGGTTGTCCTGGATGAGGACTTTGGGAAGCTGCCCTGTATTCAATATTGCTTTTTTGCTGATACAATCCTTGATGAAGGTTTTCTGAAGCAGGGCGTCCCCGCAGTATTTTTCATTGGTGAGGATGGCGCGCAGGTTGCTGGTGGTCCATTCCGTCGTCCCGGCAGCATTGCGGACACCGCTGGCCTCCAGCGCCTGGCGGATGTTTTGTATGCTTTTTCCGGCAAGGTAGCGTTCAAAAATCCGACGAACCGTCTCTGCTTCTTCCGGAATGATCTCAGGATTACCATCCACCCCTTTCTTATAGCCCAGCATGGTTTTATATTGAAAGGTGACCTTGCCGTCCTTGATGGACTGACGCTTGCCCCAGCGGACATTAGCAGAGATGGATTCACTCTCGGATTGAGCGAAGGCGGCGTGGAGCGCAATGAGGAACTCACTTTCCGGATAAATGGAGTTGATGTTCTGTTCCTCGAAGATCACGGCAATGCCGAGACTTCGCAGCTCACGGGTATAGCTGATGGTGTCCAGCGTATTTCTGGCGAAGCGGGAGACAGACTTGGCGAGGATCATGTCGATTTTGCCCTGCCGGCATTGGCGGATCATGCGAAGGAACTGCTTGCGCCGGCAGGTGGAGGTTCCTGTGATGCCCTCATCTGCGAAGATGTCCACCATCGTCCAATCAGGATTCTTCATGATCTTCTCGGTGTAGAACGCTTTCTGGTTCTCATAGCTGGTCAGCTGCTCTTCATCACCGGTGGATACGCGGCAGTAAGCGGCGACGCGCAGATTTCGTTTCTTTGCCTGTTCCTGCGGGGATTCCTTTTTAGCTGGAATGATAATGATTTTTCTTTTCGGACGAGGCTCTGCCATGAGCGGTCACACTCCTTTCGCAAATCTTAGGAATGGTCTATGCTTCCAGGCATTGACCATTTTTCAGATGGACGCGCACATCGTCGCCCTGACATTCGACGCTTCCAACTCCCTGCCGCAGCAGTTCTGCGTCCAGTTCGACCATCTTTGACCGCCGCCCGAGAATGCTGCGGAGGCGGTGGGCTTCGTATTCTTCCATCTGGACGCTTATAAGGGTCAAGACCGCAAGCTCCATCGCTTTCTGCCGCGCGACTTCTTCATCCACGGGCGGCGTATGCAGAAGCTTGTCCAGCTCCAGCCGGAGCCGCCGAATATCTTCTGTGCTGGGAACACCGAATGCCTCTATCTTGATGAGCTGCGGATCGCCTACCACCTGATTCAATATCTTGAGGACTTTTCGCGCAACGCTGTCGGGGACTGTGCCGCCGCACAGCCTGTAAAGTTCAGCCTGCGCGGGGGTTCGAGAGGGGATAGAGCGTTTCTGCTTTCGACGCTCCTGCACTGCTTGAAGCTGCTCCGCAGATATGAGTGCGGGGTAGACCTCCGTTCCGATATAGCGGCTGTCTTCCAAAATTCGAGCCACCATGTTTACATTCCAGCGTTTGCCTGCGTCGTAAGGAACATCCATTTTATCAAGTTCTGCTGCAAGATGCTGGAAGGATGCGCCGGTGAGGTACGTTGTATAGATGTACTGCACCGTTTCTGCTTCATTGGGGGAGGGGATGATATCCCCAAACTCCATGCGGTAGCCGAAGACCATTTTTCGCTTGGATGCCATGTCGTTATTTTCTCCTTTCAAAGTGTTCTGGGATTTCCAGCCCGTTGATGAGCCGGAAGATTGCTGTGCTGTTATTCTGAATGGTGATTTTCTCAACCAACTCGCTGAACAGCGCCCCGTCAAAGGCCATCAGCAGATCCGGCCCTTCTTCCAGAATGTCCAGAAGTTCCTGCGTGCGCTGGATCGTCTGATCGTCCTCGGCGCGCAGAATGTGGGATTTTTTCAGCTTTGCTTCGCGGCGCTGTTCAGCCAGTTGGTTACTGCGGGATATAAAAATGTCAGGATCGACGATGGCCTGCTGCTTGAGCTGGGCCAGCAATCGTTCCTGACTTGCAATATCTGCGATTCGATTGTTGAGTGAAATGATATCCTCACTCCAGAGAAGTCTTCCGGTCTTGGCAGTCTGGAGAGCTTGGATGAGTTGTGTGAGAACTTCCTCCCCGTACCGCTTGAGACGGAAGTATACACGGAGGAAGGCTTCTGTGATCTCCGATTCGGGCGTTTGCATGGTGAGACAGCTTTCGGCACTTTTCTCATGCGTCTGACATACCCAATAGGCGGTACCGCGGCATACCTTTCGCTTGCAGATCGCTCCGCAGTGTCCGCACACGATCTTGCAGGAGAGGGGATGGGGGATACCAGCCCTGGGCGGAATGGAAGCACTTTTTCGGGATAGAAGCTGCTGGACCTTGTCGAACACTTCCTGACTGATGATGGGCGAATGGGTTTCTTCGATGAGGTATTGATCCTCCTCGCCCTTATTCTCCTTCTTCCGGTGGGGGAGAGTGGCTGTGGCATAGGTCTTTTGTACCAGTGAGTTCCCAATGTATTTTTCATTGCGCAGAATGTACTGGATACTGCGAACCTGCCAGAAGGGGGTATTTTGCTTGGTAGGGATACCCCGCGCAGTGATCTCCTTTGCGATATCCTCCATGCTGATGCCGGAGAGGTAGCGGTCAAAGATCTGCCGGATGACAACGGCCTCGTCCTCGATGACCTCCAGTTGGTTATCGACCAGCCGGTAGCCGTAGGGGGCGCAGCGGGTAGAGAAGACACCGCGCTGCATCCGCATCTGATAGCTGTGACGCATCCGCTCTGAGATGGCTTCACTCTCTTTTTGCGCCAGCGCCGAGAATACTGCGGTGAGGGCTTCGCCGGTGGCCTGTGCGGTATCGATGTTCTGCTCCTCGAAGTAGACGCTGACACCGAGAGACTTCAGTTCTCGCACGGCCTCCAGACTTTCTTTGGTGTTGCGTGCGAAGCGAGAGGTGGATTTGACAAGAATACGGTCAATGCGGCCGCTGCGGCAATCTTCCATCATCCGCAGGAAGTCATCCCGCTTTTCGACGGATGTGCCGGTGATACCCTGATCGGCATAGATGTCTGCAAATATCCAGTTTGGATTGCTGTTGATGAGCTTTGCAAAGTAAGCGGTTTGGGCTGCATAGGAGTGGAGCTGATCGTTGGAGTCCGAGCTGACGCGGGCGTATGCCGCCACCCGGAGGGGACGCGTGAGATCCTGCCCGGTGGCAGGGATGGTGATGATCCGCGGCTTTGGCTTCAGGGCGAGAGAGCCTGTGGTTTTCTCGCTGTCGTTCATTTCGCTGCCACCTCCTTTTTCAGCAACACACAATACCATGAAGCATCCGGAATAGCTATACCCAAAAGCGAGAAATCAGAGAGAAATAATGATGTCCGCGCCAAGCTGTACCATCAGACGCGCGGCGATCTTTTTTGCTTCGCTGCCACTGACAAGCCCGCGCTCCCGCAGACCGCGGAGCAGGGTGACGATGCCAAGATAATCTGCGTTGGGATTCATTTGAAGTCCTCCTTTTTTTGATTTTGGTAGTGAAAACACCCAAGCCCATTTGAAAAACGGGCTTGGGTGTTTTCACTACACGCTTCTATCGTTGTTACTATGCCGCCTTACTTTTAGTCTCGTTTGGTATCATCTGTCTCTATTTTGCTCTCCATCTGATCTAAGGCCTTCATGATGGCGTCCTCTGCTATGCAGTCCTTCAATGACGACTCAACAGGTCCTCTTTCCACAATGAGGATAAATGCTACAGCGCTCATCTGCTCATCCCGAGGAAGATCAAAGAATTGATTTTCTGTTGCAAACTTCTTGACTCGCTGGTACGCCTCGCCGAGATCAACAAACTCACTAAGTCTATCCCGATCCACCGTTCTCGTTTTCGCAACTATTCTCACCGCTACACTTCCACGAGAAGTACATTCATCTATAATCTTCACAAGGGAAACATCATCTGTAACCATTGATTTCTTTTTATCCGCAGCGGTCTCTGGAGCGATTTGTTCAAGCAACCACAAAAATCTCAGCCCGTGATATTGCCTCAATACCACTTTTGAATCAATTGCCTTCACAGCACGCTCCTTAAAGATTGCTTCCAGCTTTAGGACCGCATCAAGAGGCAATACTGCATCAGCAGACTCTCTGGCATTTTCTGCATATCGGCCAAGCTGGTTTTCGAAGTCTTGCAGCAGCAAAGCCACTGTCGATACCTGAACCTTTTCGTTTTCAAAAATTGAGCACATCAAAGAAGCTCTCGCTTTCGAATCCATCCTCTTTAATAATGGATCAACACAATATAGAAGCCTCCATGCAAACGGAACTGTAAAAAAGCCTCCATCCTCAACCTCAAAGGAACTCCAATTGCAAGAAAGAACTTTGATAATTATAGCTGTCCTTTCCACGTCAATGATTCGTCCGTCTCCGGCCCCTGCGTACGCCTCTATCGCTTCAAGAAGCCGCACGATTTTCCCCTCACGATAAACTTGCATAGTCTCTTCTGCAAGCTCACTTTCGCTCGATTCAAAAACCATACGTCTAACTGTAGCAGTGGGAATTGCTCCATTCTCAAGCGTCAATGCAAAGTACCTGTCGAAGCATTCTGGAGCAGCAATACTATTTCTTATAATGGAATCTCTATGGGAGTATCCTCTCCCAACGCCGTACGACCACCCCATATTCGTTTTAATTCCTGGAAATAAAGTACCAAGTATATTCTTTGTTGCTTCTAAATCTGTAACACTTCCGTCATCCGGAGCTATTCTGTTAATCGCACGCTCGACTTTCTCTTCCGTCTCTTTTTGGCGCTCATGTGAGAAGCTGCGCCTTTCCCCGCACAGTATATCCTTATAACTCGGCAATTTTGAGTAAACTGTCGGCTCGAATACTTGCAGGCATGTAAGCCCCAGCAAATCAACAACACTTGTCTCATTCTTCAAAAGCTCATATTTGAGCGAGAATACATTCGTGTACCGGATCACATCTCGTATCGATCTGATGTAGTTTTTGATCCCCTGCTGGAACAATTCGACCCATGTCTCCTTGTCCCAATCCTCTTCCGGAATATCGCCGAGAATCCTATTTAACTTTGAAAAAAGCGCTTCATGGATATCATCAATATTCGG
>ENA-ORCP01001305-ORCP01001305.1-human-gut-metagenome-genome-assembly--contig:-NODE-1305-length-21678-cov-3.157261_pt1 | contig 21678 bp, 20 predicted proteins | sample MGYA00242990_ERZ507991 | MGnify/ENA primary metagenome ERZ507991 (study PRJEB26167, sample SAMN06115496) | human gut metagenome | host: Homo sapiens | place: China:Henan | collected 2015-05-07... | reverse complement strand
CCGGAGGGTCACGTTGAGGCGGCGAACAAGACCGAGGACATTCTCCACCTGAAGGAAAAGGTCGATGCAGGCTGCGAGTTCCTGACCACGCAGATGTTCTTCGACAACAACATCATGTATAATTTCCTGTACCGCATCCGCGAAAAGGGCATCACCGTTCCGGTCATTGCGGGCATCATGCCGGTAACCAACGTCAACCAGATCAAGCGCATCACCTCGATGTCCGGCACCTATCTGCCCGAGCGCTTCAAGGCAATCGTTGACCGCTTCGGCGACAATCCGGCGGCGATGAAGCAGGCAGGCGTTATCTACGCGACCGAGCAGATCATCGACCTTATCGCGAACGGCGTCAACCACATCCACGTTTATTCGATGAACAAGCCGGAAATCGCAGCAGGCATTCAGGCCAGCCTGTCGGAGATCCTCGGATGATTTCCTTTGACCGTGCAGAGGCGCTGCGCTATATGGGATACCGCGGCAGCGAACCGGACGCGGCGGTAGGGGAGAGCCTGACGCGCTGCGCCGCCGAATTACAGCAGGCAGTTTCGCCGAAAAGCATCACCGCCCGGTTCCCGCTGCGATTTCTTTCGGATACGACCATGCAGATTGCGGACGTGACCATCGAGAGCCGCAACCTTGCACGCAACCTCAAAGGCTGTACGGGCGTTTATCTGATGGCGGTGACGCTCGGCGTGGGGCCGGACCGGCTGATCACCCGCGCGAGCGCCGTGCGCATGAGCGATGCTGTTATTTTACAGGCGGTCGCCGCCGCCATGGTGGAAAGCTGCTGCGACGAGGTGAACGAAGAGGTGCGGGAAAAAGCCGCGCAGGAGGGACTGTACTGCCGTCCGCGCTTCAGCCCCGGCTACGGTGATTTTTCCATCGAGCATCAGCGCGACTTCTCGCGTCTGCTTGATACGCCGCGCAAAATCGGTCTGACGGTCACGGAAAGCTGTCTGCTCGCGCCCATCAAATCGGTCACGGCGGTTATCGGACTTTCGCCCGAGCAGCAGGACTGCCACCGAAAAGGCTGCGAGGAATGCAGCAAGACAGATTGTGAATTCAGGAGAAGCTGAGAATGAAACTTACCGAACGTTTAGGAAAAGAATGGCTGTTTTTTGACGGCGGCATGGGTACGATTCTTCAGGCGCACGGCCTGAAAGCGGGTGAGCTGCCCGAAACGTGGAACCTTTCGCACCCGGACGAGATTATCGCGCTCAACCGCAGCTATTACGAGGCCGGAAGCGACATCGTCAACACGAACACCTTCGGCGCGAACGCGCTCAAATACCCGGATAACCTGCGCGAAATCGTGGAAGCGGCGGTCAGCCACACGAAAACCGCACGCAGACTCGCCGGCCGCGAGGATGCCTATGTAGCGCTCGACATCGGTCCGACGGGCAAGCTGCTCCAGCCGATGGGCGACCTGCCGTTCGAGCGGGCGGTAGAGCTGTTCTCCGAAACCATCCGCATCGGCGCGGCCGCAGGCGCGGACCTCGTGCTGATTGAAACCATGAGCGACAGCTACGAGGCGAAGGCGGCCGTTCTCGCGGCGAAGGAGAGCTGCGACCTGCCGGTTATCGTCACCACCATCTTCGACGAAAAAGGCAAGCTGCTGACCGGCGGCACGGTGGACTCGGTCGTTGCCATGCTTGAGGGTCTGCGCGTAGACGCGCTCGGCGTCAACTGCGGCCTCGGCCCGGAGCAGATGAAGCCGATCGTGAAGCGCCTGACCGAGGTAAGCTCGCTCCCGATCATCGTCAATCCGAACGCCGGTCTGCCGCGCAGCGAAAACGGCGTGACCGTGTTCGATATTGACGCGGACGGGTTCGCCGACCTGATGGGCGAGATTGCGGACCTGGGCGTGCACGGCCTCGGCGGCTGCTGCGGCACGACACCGGCGCATATCAGCCGGATGATCGAGGTCTGCCGGAAAAAGCCGTTTACTGCGCCGACGCCCAAGCACCGCACGGTGGTTTCGTCCTTCTCGCAGACGGTCGAAATCGGCCCCAAGCCGGTCATCATCGGTGAGCGCATCAACCCGACCGGCAAGAGCAAGTTCAAGGCGGCGCTGCGCGAGAACAACATCGAGTACATCCTCGGCGAGGGCATGGCGCAGGAGGACAGTGGCGCACATATCCTTGACGTCAATGTAGGTCTGCCGGAAATCGACGAGCCGCTCATGATGGAGCGCGTCGTGACCCGCCTGCAAAGCGTTATCGCGCTGCCGCTTCAGATCGACACCTCGAACACCGAGGCGATGGAGCGCGGCATGCGTCTGTACAACGGCAAGCCGATGATCAACTCGGTCAGCGGCAAGATGGAGAGCATGGAAGCGGTCTTTCCGCTCGTGCGCAAGTACGGCGGCGTAGTCGTCGGTCTGGCGCTCGATGAAAACGGCATTCCGGCGACTGCCGAGGGACGCATTCAGGTGGCAAAGAAAATCTACGACACCGCCGAAAAGTACGGTATTCCGCACGAGGATATTGTAATCGACGGCCTGGCGATGACGATTTCTTCGGACAGCGGCTCGGCGCTCGTAACGCTCGAAACCCTGCGCCGCGTGCGCGATGAGCTGCACGGCCACTCCATTCTCGGCGTTTCGAACATTTCGTTCGGCCTGCCGCAGCGCGAAATCGTCAACTCGAACTTTTTCACCATGGCGCTCCAGAGCGGCCTGTCCTGCGCCATCATCAACCCGAACATGGACGCGATGATGCGCTCCTACCGCGCGTACCTCGCGCTCGCGAACCTCGACGAGCAGTGCGCAGGCTATATCGCGGCCTACGGCAATCAGCCGGCGGCTTCGGCGGCTCCCGCGGCGGCGGGCGGCGCGGCAATGCCCCTCGGCGAGAGCATCGAGCGCGGTCTGCGCGAACGCGCGATTGACGCGGCAAAGGAAATGCTCCGGACCGCCGCACCGCTCGATGTGGTGAACGGCGAGCTGATCCCGGCGCTCGACCGCGTCGGCAAGGGCTTCGAGAAGGGCACCGTGTTCCTGCCGCAGCTGCTCATGAGCGCAGAAGCAGCCAAGGCGGCTTTCGAGGTCGTAAAGGACGCGATGAAGGGTGAGAGCCAGCAGATCAAGGGCAAAATTATTCTTGCGACCGTCAAGGGAGATATTCACGATATCGGCAAGAATATCGTCAAGGTTTTGCTGGAAAACTACGCGTATCAGGTGCTCGACCTCGGCAAGGACGTTCCGCCCGAGGTGATCGTTGATACCGCTATCAAGGAAGATGTTCCGGTAGTCGGCCTGAGTGCGCTGATGACGACGACGGTTGTCAGCATGGAAGAGACCATTAAACAGCTGCGTGAGAAAAAGCCGGGCACCAAGGTCGTTGTCGGCGGTGCCGTGCTTACGCAGGAATACGCAGATTCCATCGGCGCGGACTGCTACGCGAAGGGCGTTATGGCAACCGTGCATTATGTGGATTCCGTATTTGGCGTATAAGATAAGGAAACGAGACTGTATCACCGATACAGTCTCTTTTTTATGAAATTAAGCGGCGTCTTCGAGTTCTTCAAGCGCCTCCTGCTTGGTGTCGGCAGAGAAAAGAAACGCGCCGGTTCCGTCATATACTTCAATGTGTCCGTTTACATATTCGAGAGTGCAGTTCATCTTGCGCATCCCCTTTCCTTTTGTTGTACATAGTATAACAAAAGGAAAGTACGTTAAACGGTACTTAGTCTATGAATTTGTGAATCTGCTTTTCAAACGCTTCGCAGACCTCCGGCGGGTTTACAATGCGCACATCGCCTTCCAGACTGAACACCCAGGAAAAAAACTGCGGACTGACGACAACATCCACATCCAGATAAAAATGTTCGTTATCCGCCGGAAACAGACGCAGACTGCTGCCGAAGCGGTCGAGCATGACACCGATAAAGCGGTTCAGGCATTTCAGCCTCACGGTTTTCTCCTCGCCGGAGAACATGCCGAACACCTTGCGGGAGTAGGCTGCCGCGTCAAACCGATCGTCGAACAGCTGTTTACCCTCACGAGGCAGGTCGGTCTGCACAAGTGAATCCATCTTATCTACGCGGTAGTGGCGGATTTCACCGGCATCGTGATCGAAGGCAATCAGATAGTAATTTTCATTGTCCCACGTCAGTGCCCACGGACTGACGCGGTAGCGCGCACCATCTCGGCGGTACTGCTTTTGAATGCGCGGACTGGCAGAGAAATTCAGCACCCAGTTGAAATAGCGAAACGTAATCTGGACATTGTGGGATATGGCCGCATGCAGCGCATCAATATTGTAGTAAATCTGCTCATTAAGCGTTTTCACACGTTCGGAAACATACACCTGACGCTGGAGCGTATGTGCTTCATGGTCACTGGTGAGGTGCTCGATTTTGCCGATGAGCTCGTTGGATTTTTTCTCGGTGATAAAGCGGGAGCACTGGATTGCATCCACGAGCAGCTTGAGCTCGGGCAGTTCAAACTCGCGTGACGCGACGTAATAGCCGCCGCCGGTACCTCTCTGACAAATTACATCCAGACCAAAATTCTGGAGTGCTTCGATGTCCGAATAAATGCTTTTGCGCTCAGCGGTAATGCCGCAGCGCTCGAGCGCCGCACGCAGTTCATCTGTGGTGAGTTTATGGTTCTCATCCGTTCGCTGCAGCAGGATTTGGTATAAATACAGCAGCTTCAGCTTTTGATTCGGATTTTTAGACATGGTTAGCCTCCCATTCAGAAAGCGCGTTTTGATACGCCGAAAGCGTGGTTCCATCAAAGCAGATCATGCTTACCTGTTCAATTTCTGCATGAGTTGAAAGATATTCCTCAATCGTACGGATAGCGATTTCAGCGGCACGATTCAGCGGAAATCGATATACACCGGTGCTGATGGACGGAAACGCCACGGTTTTGCAATTTAATTCAGATGCAATGCGCAGGCAGTTTTGATAGCAGCCTGCCAGCAGTACCGCCTCACCTGCATGTCCACCGCGCCAGATCGGTCCCGGCGTATGAATGATATACCGACATGGCAGACGATATGCTCGTGTTGCTTTGGCTTCGCCAGTCCGACAGCCGCCGAGCGTGCGGCATTCCGCCAGCAGCTCCGGTCCTGCCGCTCGATGAATGGCACCGTCCACACCGCCGCCGCCCAGCAGGGACGTGTTGGCAGCGTTTACGATCGCATCGGTCGTGCATTGGGTAATATCTCCGCGCTGAATAGAAATTCGGCTCATCAGCCATGCCCCTTCCATTAAGTTGTTGGCTTTATTATACGTTGTTTTTCCGGAAATTGCAAGTTTGACGCAAATTGCAGAATGCGTTATAATAAATACAGTATCACAGCAGGCGAGGAGAGCGCAGCAATGGACAAGCCGATGAACGAATACGCCGCAGACGCACCGCGCGTTTTGCGGGATTTTTTAACCTATATTTCCACAATACGCGGCAAATCCGCAAAAACCGCACACGAGTATTATCTTGATCTGCGGCTGTTTTTTCGCGTACTCAAGCACAACAAAGGCGCAGTCGATAAAAATCTTCCGCTTGATGAGATCGACATCAGCGACATTGATCTGGATTTTATCCGTGATATCACGCTGTCGGACACCTATGATTATCTGGAATACATGGCGCAGAGTCGCCCAACTCAGCAGAACAGCAACCACACCAATTACGGATTGAGTGTCAACTCGCGTGCACGCAAGGTCTCTGCGATACGCGCGTTTTTTCGGTATTTGACCGATAAACAGCATGTTTTAGAGGTTAATCCGGTCAGCGGACTGGAAGCGCCGACTGTCCGAAAGTCCCTGCCGACTTACCTCACGACAGACGACAGTGTGCGGCTTCTGGAATCCGTCACCGGCCCGTATGCCGAGCGAGATTACTGCATCCTGACGTTTTTCCTTAACTGCGGCATGCGTGTTTCCGAACTGGTCGGACTGAATCTGACCGACTTCAAGGACGATACCGTGCGCGTACTCGGTAAGGGCGGCAAGCAGAGGACGGTATTTCTCAACGATGCGTGTCTTGCCGCGCTCGAGCAGTATCTGCCCAAACGCCTGGAGCCGAACGAGCAGGACGCGGACGCGCTGTTTGTCAGCAAAAAGCGCAACCGCATCAATGTGCAGACGGTCAAGTGGCTGGTAAAGAAATATATCGGTCAAGCCGGACTCGATCCTAAAAAATACTCTGCGCACAAGCTGCGTCACACAGCGGCAACGCTCATGTACCAGAACGGCGTGGATATCCGCACACTGCAAAGCATTCTTTTTTTTAATGATACGGCGACCACCGAGATCTACACCCACATCGAGAATGAAAACATGCGCGAAGCTGCGGCAAGGAATCCGCTGGCGGAAATCCGGCCGAACGGTGAGCGTGTGCCTGTAAAACAGCCGAAAAACAGCGATAAGTAACATAAAAGGGCGCGCTGCAAAATAGTGCGTAAGAAAAGACGGGTAAGTTTCCCCGAAAGGGATGGCTTACTCGTCTTTTTGCTTTATGATTAGGTGTGAAACAAGATCAAACCACCCATTTTTGAAAACAAACGCAGGGACGAAATGCCTTATGCGACCTTTCGTCCCTGCGTTCTTTGCGGACCTGTTCTGCAACAGACTCTTTGTTTTTTTATTACAGCTGCATCTCCAGCGCGGCATCGCAGTACGGACAGCGGTCACCGACCTTGCCGTGCAGCGGTACATACAGCTCGCTTCGCGTAATGCACTTATGGTTAGAGCAGCGGATGCCGGGATCTGCACCGATTTCATGATGACCGGCACGCTCGAACGGCAGCTTGGACAGCGTCAGCAACAGTGCCATACGGCCGAACATGCCGAACCGCGCCTGACGGAAGTAGACCGCACGCGGATCATCATCCACGTCCTGTGCAATCTCATCAACACGCGGCAGCGGATGAAGCACCAGCATGTCCTTCTTGGCGCGCTTCATCTTCTCAGCTGTCAGCTGATAATTGCCTTCAAGGTTTGCGTACTCCTCTGCCGTGACAAAGCGCTCGCGCTGAATGCGAGTCATGTACAGCACATCCAGCTCGGGCAGAACTTCATCAATGCTGTCTACCTCGCAGAACGGCATATTGTTGTCTTTCAGGAATTTTACCATATAGTCCGGCAGCTTGAGTGCATCAGGTGCGATCAGATAAAACTGTACATTATGATACCGCTGCAGGAAATGCAGCAGAGAATGCACGGTACGGCCGTACTTCAAATCACCGCACAGACCAATCTTCATATCGTCAGCAGAGCCGCGCATACGCAGAATGGTAATCATATCGGCAAGCGTCTGGGTCGGGTGCAGATGACCGCCGTCGCCGGCATTGATGACAGGCACAGACGAGTACATTGACGCTACCTTGGCTGCGCCCTCTCGCGGGTTGCGCATGACGATCATATCCGCATAGCTGGATACCATGTTGATAGTATCCTTGAGCGTTTCGCCCTTGGACGCAGAAGTGGCGTTCGGATCGGAAAAACCGACAACACTGCCGCCCAGTCTCATCATTGCGGTGGAAAACGACAGGTTGGTACGGGTAGAAGGTTCATAAAACAGGCTGCCCAGCACCTTGCCGCGGCAGGCATCTACATAACCCTCCGGTCGGTCGATAATATTGCTGACCAGCTTGTACAGATCGGAAAATTCTTTTTCCGTTAAATCACATAAATCAATGATATGGCGCATGCAAACTCCATTCCTTTCTACGGTACAGTCGCCCTATTCGTTATTTGTCACTGTTAATGATAGCACAAATAAAGGCGAAAGAAAAGAGTTATTTGCATATTGCGTCGATTGGATCGAGAGCGGCCGCACGAACCGCCGGGAGCAGTCCGGCAGCGGCTCCGCTGAGTGTGGAAAGTGTCAGCAATCCGGCAAACACACGGCCTTCCGGCAGGAGCAGTGCTGCTCCGAAGTGCAGGAGCGCACCTGCGGCTGCCAGACCGGCGATTCCGCCGAACAGGCACAGCAGCACAGCCTGCAGGAGAAATGTCCGGCGAATATCATGCGGCTGTGCGCCGAGCGCCAGCAGAATGCCGATCTCCCCTGTTTTCTCGTGAGCGGCAGCCAGCATGCTTCCCATCACACCGATGAGCGCGACAAACAGTGTCACCGCACCGACGGCGGCAAACAGGCCGATTCCCATTTCGGCAAGCTGCTGTACAGTTTGCACCACACCCGACATATTCTGTACATGCACGCCGCGCACCTGCTGTCGATCGGTCAGGTACTTTTCGATCTGAGAGCTGACCGAAGCAGTATCTGTCTGCGAAATGCACTGCACGAACACTTGATCCGTGCGTTCGGTTTGCGACGCGATACACGCATACGGCACATAGACCAGATGCGGTGCAACCGCCGACAGCATTCCGCCGAATGCCCCCGTCTGTGCCCGCACAACACCGCATACCGTGAAATACCGGTCGGTGCCGTTTACCTTTAGCCGAATCTGCCGTCCGGTGATATTTGTCCGTCCGTACAGCGTCTGTGCCAGATCATCGCCGACCACGGCGACCGGCTCAGCGTTTGCACACTGCCATGCGTTCGGCAGTGTGCCTGCCAGCATCTCCATTTGCATGACTTCACCGAGCCGTTCGTCTGCACCGAGAAGTACCGCGTGCTCAGTTGTGTGTCCGACGCGCACGGTGCCGCTCTGCGCCTTGATCGGCATCAGCGTGCGAATGCCGTCCACATCCTGCTCTATTTCATCCGCCAGTGCTGCCGAGAGTATCGTTCCCGCGTGTCCGCTTTCCGTGTACACCGATAAACCGCTGACGCCGAGTGTCTGCAAACCGACGTCCACCTGTTTTCGCCCATACAGACCAATGGACAGGATAAGCAGCAGTGCACCGCTTCCAACCGCAACAGAAAGCGCGCAAAGTGCCGTCCGCAGCGGACTTTCCCGCAGATTATGCGCCGCCAGTGACAGAATATCCCGAAGTCTCATGTCTGTACCTCCACCGGATCACCGTCAGTCAATTCATCGGGCGGTGACAGAATGACCGATACACCTGTCGGCAAGCCGTCTATAATTTCAACCGTATCCTCGAGCAGATAGCCGGTCTGTACCGCGCACTGCACGGCATGGCCGTCTTGCACACAGAATACAAACTCTTGTTCTCCGCGCTGGCAAATTGCTTCATACGGTACAACCGCAGCATCGTCTCGATGGTCTGTGAACACCTTAACGGTCGCGGAATAACCGGGGCGCAGATTTTCGGTTGAGCCGTTCAAATCAAGCAGCACCTCAACGGTTGCTTCGGCATCTTCGTTTGTCAGACTAAAGGTTTTCACCGCCGCAGGAGCAATTGCGGTTAATCCGGCGTGAAAGGTGCCGTCCACTGCCGAAAATGTGATGTTAGCGCGCTGCCCGACAGCAAGCTCTCCTGCATATAGCTCGGGAGACTGTGCACGCACGCGCAGCTTATCCGGATTCGCAATTTGTATGCACGGCATATCGGCCGATACACTCTCGCCCGCCTGCGGAACGGTCAGCACAGTACCGTCCATCGGCGCATACAGCGCGTGAGCGTCCTCGGCAGTGACAGTGTTCACCGTGCCGGAAATTGCAAACACGCTCTGTGCGGTCTGCCAGTAATCCGCAGCTGTTTGCGATCTGCCGATATCAGTCAGCGTGCACAGAATATCACCCTTCTGCACGGTGTCGCCTGTTGCGGCATACACTGCACTTACTACACCATTTTTCGCCGGACAAACCGCTGTGCTCTCTGCGGACTCGACCGTACCGAAAATCGTCACACTATTGTAGATATCCTGCGTTTCGGCGGCCGCTGTGCGTACCAAAACCGCCTCCGGCGGACGGTGCTTCCACGACCAGAACAGCATTGCCGTCAGCACACCTGCCGTCGTAAGCAGCACCGCGCGGATCTTATTCTCCAAATGCAAAACCTCCCCTGACGCAAACTGAGTTTAGTCTGCGGAGAGGAGGTAAAAATTATGCTTACAATACGGCACGAATCGCGTCACCGACGGTTTTCGCACGCACGATATTCATTTTCTGCAGCAGGTCCTCGTCTACATCCTGCATAGGCATGATGCAGGTGTGGAAACCAAGGCGGTATGCCTCATTGATACGCTGTCCCGGATTGGACACCGCACGCAGCTCGCCGGTCAGGCCGACCTCACCGAAGCTCATGACGCCTTCCGGCAGCGGCTTGTCCCGAAAGCTGGATGCGATTGCCAGCACCATCGGCAAATCCACAGCAGGCTCGTCCAGCCGCATGCCGCCGACGACGTTGACGTACACATCGCTCGACGACAGAAACAGCCCGCAGCGTTTTTCCAGAATGGCGAGCAGCAGCACCATGCGGTTGTAGTCCACGCCGGCAGCGGTGCGGCGCGGCACACCAAACTGCGTTTTCGCAGCAAGTGCCTGCACCTCGGCGAGCAGAGGACGGCTGCCCTCCATCACGCAGGCAATGCAGTTGCCGGACGCACCCTGCGGATGACCGGCCAGCATAGCCGCAGACGGATTCTGCACCTCGAGCAAACCGTGATCGCTCATTTCAAACACGCCGATTTCATTGGTTGAGCCGTAGCGGTTCTTCGCCGCACGCAGACAGCGGAACGGACCTGCGGATTCCCCCTCGAAATACAGCACGCAGTCCACCATGTGCTCAAGGATTTTGGGGCCTGCCAGCGTACCCTCTTTGTTAACATGACCAACAATAAAAATCGTCACGTTGCGATTCTTCGCGTACTGCATCAGACTCATCGCGCATTCCTTGATCTGCGTTGTACCGCCGGGAGCGGCAGTTAAATCACGCTTGTAGACCGTCTGGATAGAGTCCACGATCAGAATATCCGGCTCGAGCAGCTCGGTTTCGTTGATGATCTGCTCCATGTCGGTCTCGGCAAGGATGTACAGTTCGGGTGAAGAAATGTGCAGGCGTGCCGCACGAATTTTGATCTGCTTGAGCGATTCCTCGCCCGAAACATAGAGCACGCGAGCATTTTTGCACATTTCCTGACACATTTGCAGCAGCAGCGTCGATTTGCCGATGCCCGGCTCACCGCCGACCAGCACAAACGAGCCGTGTACAGCGCCGCCGCCGAGAACGCGGTCGAGTTCACCGATTCCAGAATGGAACCGGCTTTCGTCTCCGGTATCAATATCCTTGAGCAGAGTCGGCCGCGATTCGCCGCGCTGAAATGTATTCGTGCCGCGTGCCGCCGAAACCGGCTTTTCCTTGAATTCGCTCATGGTGTTCCATGCGCCGCAGGACGGACATTTGCCGTACCATTTCGGACTTTCATATCCGCAGTCACCGCACAGAAAAACTGTCTTTTGCTTCATATTTCCTCCGTTACATACCGCTCTGGCTGCGTAAATATCCGCAGATCACGGCGGCAGCAAGTTGTTTGTGATAGGCTTCGTCCCGCAGCCGCGCTTCTTCGGCCGGATTGGACAGAAAGCCGCATTCGATGATAACCGCCGGGCAGTCCAGCTTTTTCATCAGATAGATGGCGCTGTCTGCCTGTTTAGCCTTGCGATGATTCAATGGGTCGCAGCCGTCAATCAGGCACTGCTGTATCTGCTCGGCCAGCGGCTTGCTCTGCACATTCCCTGTCGAGTAAAACACCTGTGCACCATGGTACTGTGCGTCACTGAATTTATTCAGGTGAATACTCAGAAACACCGGCGACGGAATGCTGTTTACCAGCTTTTCCCGTGCCTTGATATCCGCGATTTTGTTCTCGCGCACCGTGCGGGAAGGATTGTAATCAAGTGCATTTTCATCCGGCCGCGTCATAGCCGGCGGCACACCGAAAAAAGTCGCCAGCACTTGCACTCGTTTTGCAATGCTCAAATTGATATCTTGCTCGGCGGTTCCATCCGCGCCGACCGCGCCGCCGTCGAAGCCGCCGTGTCCGGCATCAATGACGAGCGTGGTTTGAGCGTTCCCTGCCGTCTGCATTGCACGGTTTTTCTGCTCCATGCCAAAGCACAGCACCAGCGCCAGTGCCGCCGCGGCGCAAACGCCGCATTTCAGCCGTCTCTCCATCTCCGCACCTCCGTATCACACAGATATGCGAAAAAGACGGAACTTATGCGTTTACTTGGGCGCGTTCAGCACAGCATCTGCACCGGTTTTGTCCAGTGTGCTGATGATAACAGGCTCTGCCGTCATGCCGTCCAGCGTGAAGGCTGCGGAAACACTCTGCCTGCGAATCGTACCGCCGCTGACCGACTGCGTTACCGTGGTCGGCTGCAGCCGGACGGCTTCGTCTAAATCACCCATTGCACTTTCGACCGACCAGAGCAGTTCGGTGTACGCGTTCGGCGTATCGGCACAGATAATGGTCCAGCTGCCTGCACGCTGGCTCAGCGAATCGACACATACCAGCGGTACGCGGCCATACATCGCGGCAAGGCCCTCCTGCTCAGCGGCAGTCACCAGTTCTGCCGACCATGAACCGTTCAATTTGTGATACAGCGCACCGTCCGACAGATAACTCTGCGTCAGCAGCTGCTTATCCGATGTATTCGGCGCGGAAAGCGTCATTTTGCGGTCGGTGAGCAGTTCATTCTTCTCACGGTCGAACACGGTGGTCTCGCTCGTCTGCACCTGCATGACGGTCTTGCCGTCATGAGTTACAGCCACCAGAGACGCAAATTCGCTGTTGACCGAGTAATGCAGCAGAGCATCCATACCGGCGGTTGCCTCGCGGTACTGTGCATAGCTTGAAAACAGGCTCTGATACCGCTTCGCGTCCGCTTCGGTTATCGCGTTTTCGCTGACAAGCTGATCGAGCAGCGTGCCTTCACTGTTCTTCGGCGAAACGGACAGCACCGTGTAACTTGCCGCTGCAGCATCGTCCCGCAGAAAATTCTGCACGTTGATGATACCGGTGTCGTAAATACCCTGCTCACGAGCAGTCTCTATCGCGTTCGCATAGCTGAAATCCGCCGTATCCGAGTAGCCGAGCGCACGCAGCAGGAAGGTCGCGTACATCTGCGCGGTGCACTTGCCGGTCGGATTGAAGGTCGTCCGATTCGTGCCATTCGCCAGACCGTTGCTGTACAGATACTGCACATACGGCTTTTCCCATCCCTTGAGATCGGTAAACGGCGCGGTATAGGTCAGCGTCTTGGCTTCAGCCTCCTTGCCGAGCAGACGCACTAGCATGACAGACGCTTCCGCCCTGGTCGGCGTGCGGTCGAGGTCATAGCCGTTCTGCGTGCCCTGAAACAGCCCCATTTCGTGCAGTGAATCTGCACAATTCGTATAATTTGCCGCAAAGGCCGAAGCGGTCAGCATGGCAGCGGCAGCCGCACCGACGCAGACAGCGCGTAACCATTTATTCATAGTCCTATCCTCCTGAACTGATATTGTCTATAAAAATACAGTATAAGTATAGCACAAAGCCATGTGTTTTCCAACAACAAAACGGATATACTACTCGCAGAAGGAGTGTATCCAATATGACGAATATTCAAAAATGCGGCGTGATCGGCGTGGGCTTTGTCGGCGCGACCTGCGCATACACATTGGCGGTTTCCGGATTGTTCTCCGATCTGGTACTCGTGGATATGAACCGCGACAAGGCTATCGGTGAAGCTGCGGATATCAATCATGGTGTGGCGTTCAGCAAGCCGTGCCGCGTCACTGCCGGAGACTATGCTGACCTCGCCGAATGCGGTCTTATCATCATTGCGGCAGGCGCAAACCAGAAGCCCGGCGAAAGCCGTTTGGAGCTGCTCGGACGAAATAAAGGCATTCTGTCCTCCATCATAGCACAGCTTACGGCAGTCAATCGTGAGGCGATTCTGCTGGTTGTGTCCAATCCAGTCGATGTGCTGACCTGTCTGGCGCAGCAGCTGAGCGGCTTCCCTGCCGGACGTGTACTCGGTTCCGGTACCGTGCTGGATACCGCGCGGCTCAAGTATCTGCTCGGACAGCGGCTGGGCGTGGACAGCCGCAACGTGCATGCGTTCATCATTGGCGAGCATGGCGACAGCGAGCTGGCGGTATGGTCGAGCGCTAACATCTCCGGTGCCGATCTGGACGATTACTGCCGCATTGCCGGCATCACCAAGCCGGCAGATGAGCTTTCCCGCATTTACGAGCATGTACGCGATGCAGCGTATCAGATTATCGACAGCAAAGGCGCAACCTATTACGGTATCGGCATGGCAGTGCGGCGCATCGCGGAGGCCATTGTACGCAATGAACATTCCGTGCTGCCGGTCACTTCGATGATTTACGGACACTACGGCGTGGACGGTATTTGTCTGGGTGTGCCGACCATCGTCGGACGAAACGGCGCGGAAGCAGTGCTGGATATTCCGCTCTCCGAGGAAGAACTGGCACAGCTGCAGCGTTCTGCGAACACAATGCGCGAGATGATCGACAAGCTGGACGGATAACACAAAAGGGACAGAGCCAATGCTCTGTCCCCTGTTCTATATGCGTATTTTTAGAAGTCGAGGTTTACCATAACGTCGGAAACATCCGGCTTCTCTGCGATCAGACCCTGATCGTACATCCAATCAATATTTTCCTGCCAGCACTGCTCGGTCTGAGAGAGGAACTTCGCGTCCTCGGTCTCCATGAGCGGCAGCAGTGTCTCACAGGACTTCTTCTCTACATCCGGGTCAAGTGCAAAGTTTGCCTCATCCTGATTGTCGAGCAGAACCTGCAGAACATCGTCGGTATTGCTCTTGAAGTCCTCAAAGCCCTTGCTGCAAGCGCGCAGGAAGCCCTTCAGCGTATCGGAATTGTTCGCAATCATATCATCGCTTGCGAGGAAAATACCTTCGTAATACTTCGGAACACCGTAATCATCCGGGAAGAAGTAATTGACCTCGAAGCCTTCCTTCTCCATCTGCGGTACCTCGTGGTTGACCAGACAGCCGATGGTTGCATCAACATTGCCGGTGGTCATCGAGCTCATCAGGTCGAAGCCAACGTCAACCATGTTCACGCTGTTCGGATCGGCGCCGTTGGACTGCATAATGCTGCGGACCAGTGCCTCGGAAAGCTCGGTGCCTGCATAGCCGACAGTTTTGCCCTCGAGATCCTGCGGCTTGGTGATGTTCTTGTCCTTGAGCGACAGGATGATGTTCAGCGGACCCTGAACTACCGCACCGATGGACTTGATCGGCACATTCTGCTCTGCACGAGCCTGAATGACATCCTGCTGATAATACAGACCAATGTCTGCCTTGCCGGCGGCAACCATGCTCATGGCATCGTTTACGCCTGCCGGAGACTGGATATCCACATCCAGACCTTCCTCGGCGAAGTAGCCTTTCTCCTGCGCTTCGTACAGGAATGCGTGCAGAGCATTCGGATACCAGTCGAGCACAACGGTCAGGTGCTGCAGGTCATCGCTGCCGCTGTTTGCCGCATCAGACTGTGCGGCGTTCTGTGCGCCGCAGCCGGTCAGCAGCATGGTACCTGCTGCCAGAAGTGCAAGAATACGCTTTTTCATATATGTTTTTCTCCTTATGTTAGAACAAAAATTTCGTTTTTTCTTAAAATTGTGTTATCAAGTTTATAAGCTGCTGCGCCAGGTGATAATTTTCTTTTCCAACCAGCTTACAATGCCTACTGCGATCATCGCAACCACGCTCAGCAGTACGATCGGTGCAAACACGCCAGCGCCGTCCAGCTGCGTCATCATGCGGCGGCTGAAATAGCCAAGACCCGCCTGTGCGCCCAACCACTCGCCGATCGCAGCTCCGATGATCGACATCGGGATCGCCATTTTGAGCGCCGAGAAAAAGTACGGCAGCGCTGCCGGGATCTTCAGCTTGAGGAAAATTTCCTTCTTGCCTGCGCCGAAGGTCTTGAGCATATCGACCATATCGGTCTTCGCCGAGCGGAAGCCGTCAAACACGGTCATCGCGATCGGGAAGAACGTGATGAGCACGGTGACGAGCACCTTGCTCCAGATCGTGTAGCCGAACCAGAGCACAAACAGCGGCGCAAGTGCGGTTGTCGGAATGGTCTGTGAAGCGACGATGAGCGGGTACAGCATTTTCTCCGCCGACGGACTCGCGTCCATTACGATGGCGAGCAGCAGACCGAGCGCGATCGAGATCGCAAGGCCGACTCCGGTACACAGCATGGTGGCCGGCAGATGTGCGGTGAACAGCGGTTTGCGCAGCTCCCACAGGCGCACAAGCACCTGTGTCGGCGACGGCAGAATGTAGGCCGCATTCATGCCCATGGCTATGCACTGCCAGACGATGAGCAGCGCGAACATAAAGATCAGTGCGGGCAGATTTGCATTCTTTTTCATGCCTGCACCTCTTTTCTGAGCAGAGAAATCAGATTTTCTCTCAGCTCAAGCATCTTCGGGTCGGTCAGGCACGCACGCGTGCGCGGATACGGTGCAGGCACCTCAAACGAGTGCAGCTTGCGGATCGGTGTATCCTCCACGACCAGAACACGGCCGGACAGGAAAATAGCCTCCTCTACATCGTGGGTGATGAACAGGACGGTCTTGCTGTCCTGCTCCCATTGGTCGAGCAGCCACTCCTGCATAGTGATGCGCGTGAGAAAGTCGAGCGCGGAAAAAGGTTCATCGAGCAGCAGCAGTTCCGAGCCGGTCAGCAGCGTACGCGCGAATGCCGCACGCTGACGCATGCCGCCGGAAAGCTCCTCCGGGCGCTTGTCGCCCCAGCCGGCCAGACCAACGTGCTCAAGCGTTTCCGCCGCACGCTTGTCCATCTCCGCGCGGGAAATGCCGCCGCGAATCTCCATCGGCAGACGCAGGTTTTCGTTCACCGTGCGCCATGGAAACAGCAGGTCGCGCTGCGGCATGTAGCCGCAGTAGCCGCGCCGTCCGTCGATGCTCCTGCCGTCCACCAGAATTTCACCGCTCTTGCGCGGCAGAAGCTGGTTGGTCAGGCGGAAAATCGTGGATTTGCCGCAGCCGGACGGCCCGATGACCGACACAAATTCTCCCTTCTCAAGATGGAAGGACAGACCGTCAATGATGTTAAAATCCTCACTGTCGTACTGAAAAACGACGTTACGAAACTCCAGCATGGCTTACATCGCCTCGTTCCAGGCCATGTCCCAGAACATGCTCTCGTAGCGCGAGCACGCGACGAAAATATCGGTCAGACGCGCAAGCTGCGACTCGGTATAGCCCTCACTCAGGCGCTCCATATAAGCGACCAGCTTGCGGTTTTCTGCCGCATAGTCCTCGGATGCATAGCCCTGCACCCATTCACCGTAGAACTCATGCTGATCGGCGTTCGGGTAGTTGGCGACGATCCACTTGGCGATGTATTCATAGCTGAGTGCACACGAAAGCACAGCCGCCATGATCTCTGCAGGGCCTTCCTCGGCTGCAACAGCGCGCATATACGAGGTATACGACTCGTTGTTCAGCGATGGCTTGACGCGCTCTGCGTCCTCCTCGGTGATGCCGAGACGGCTCATGTAGCCGCGGTGAATGTTCATCTCACCGCTGAGAATGTTTGCCACCGAGGTCGCGAATACACGCATGATCTCGGGATCGCGGGACTTGACAACGCCCTGTGCGAACACCTTTGCGTAATCAAACAGGTAAACATAATCCTGCAGAAGATAAAAACGAAATTTTTGAATGTCGAGGCTGCCGTCGGCAATACCGTGGACAAACGGATGGTTCAGATAGCCTTCCCAGATGTCCTGCGTTGCGGCAAGCAGTCTTTCGGTTGTTTTGTTGTTCAAGGTGGTACCCCCAATGAAAGTATGTTGATGATTTTCCTAAGACTGACGGCAAAATTCTGCCGGCAGCACTTTTCTGCTTACAGAATCTGCAAACAGAGGTTCGGCGTCAGCTCGTCCGCGTTCAGCAGACTTACTGCGTCGATCAGGCGCGTACGAAAGGAAGCGGTGCCCTCCATCTCTTTACGCACACGCGCCTCGGCTGTTTCTCCGCAATGCTTCATCACCTCCGATGCCGTGACTGCGGCTTCTAACAATATATCTGGATTCGCACCGCAGTACACGCCGGTCAGCGAGGTGAGCATACAGCCTGCGCCGGTGATCCGCCGCAGATACGCACTGCCACCGCGTACCACTGCGGTACGGGTTCCATCGGTAATTACATCCATCGCGCCGGTGAGCATGACGACAGCTCCGGTCCGGCGGCTGAACGACCGCAGCCACGCTGCGGATTCCTGTAAATTGTCCTCGGTCACGCTGTCGAGCGCACTGGCTTCCACGCCGGTCTCCTGCTCGGCTCCTGCGGCGAGCGCCCGCACCTCGGATGCATTGCCGCGAATGACCGAAACAAGATTTTCGCTCAACAGGCGGGAACACATTTCACGCCGGAGCGTGCTGGCACCGGCGGCTACCGGATCGAGCACGACCGGTCGGCCGTTGCGCTTTGCAATCTTGGCTGCACGCAGCATGGCCTCCTGTGCGCGGACAGCGCCCATGTTGATTACAAGTGCCTGTGCGTGCGAGGTAATCTCCTCGACCTCACGCTCATCCTGTGCCATGATGGCCGTGCCGCCTGCCGCAAGGATGATATTCGCGCAGTCGTTGATGGTAACATTATTGGTGATGGAATGCACCATCGGTGTGCGGTTCTGCGTGTTTTCGAGAACGGTTTTAATGGTTTCGATCAATGCTTAGCACCTTCCAGTGCGCTGAGAACATGCGTGCGCTTGAGGGCGCTCAGCACCAGAACCGAAATCGCCGCACCTACCGCAGTGGACACGAGGAAGGACGGCACAAAGGTGAACAGAGCTGCCTTGGTATTGCCCATCACGAATGCGGCAATCGGGTAGGAAGCCAGACCGCCGAGAATGCCGGTGCCGAATACCTCACCAACGTAAGCGACCGGCAGCTTCGGGCAGGCCTTGTAGGCCAGACCGCACAGCAGCGCACCGATCATCGAGCCGGGGAACGCGAGCAGGCTGCCGAGACCGAGCAGATTGCGGATGAGCGCGGCGGCGAACGCCATGCCGACCGCGTAGCCCGGGCCGAGCAGGACTGCGCCGAGCACATTTACCATGTGCTGCACCGGCGAGCACTTCGCGCCGAGAACCGGAACGGAAAACAGGCTGCCTACAACGGCAACAGCGACGAGCACGCCTGCGATGGTCAGTTTACGGATATTTTTCCCTTTCATTTCAAGTCACTCCTATCAAAAATACGGCAGAAATGGTCAAGCGGGCCGCAGCCGTGTCCGAGACCGGGCGCGCGACGGATGGCGTCGGTTACGTACTCCTTGGCAAGGCGGACAGCCTCGGGGACGCTCTTTCCGAGCGCGAGGTTGGACGCGATAGCGGAGGACAGTGTGCAGCCGGTGCCGTGGGTCGAGGTGCTGTCAAGCTGCTCGATTTCGAGGCGGTGGCATATTTCGCCGTCAAACAGGACGTCTACCGCGCCCTCGATGTTCTTGCCGCCCTTGACGAGAACGTTCCGGCAGCCGAGCGCACCGATTTTGCGTGCGGCCTGCTCCATGTCCTCCGGCGTGCGAATCTCCATATCTGCGAGATACTGCGCTTCCGGCACGTTGGGCGTCAGCACATCGGCAAACGGCAGAACGGTCTCGATGAGCGCACCGACAGACGCCGGGTCCATGAGCGCATCGCCGTTTTTCGCGAACATTACGGGGTCGATGACAACGTTCGCCGGGTGATACTGCCGCAGCTTGTCGGCCACCGCCTTCATGCACGCGGGCGAGGACAGCATACCGATTTTGACCGCATCGGGCACGATGTCTTCGAATACGGCGTCGATCTGCTCCTCGATCATCTTCGGACTGATGTCCTGAATGTCAATCACACGCGCGGTGTTCTCGGCAACGACCGACACGATAACGCTCATGCCGAATACGCCGTGCGCCGCCATGGTTTTCAGGTCGGCCTGCACGCCTGCACCGCCGGAGCAGTCCGAACCCGCGATTGTCAGCACTTTTTTCATACTCTTTCCTCTTTTCCCGGGCGGTTCGATCAAACTGCGCCCGTTTTCTGTGTTGGTATTTCCATAAAAAAACCGCGGTCCTCATCCTTCAACGAAAACCGCGGCATTGATATTCCGATGCGACAGCTCCCTACGATGGTCTTAGCCAACAGGTTCAAAAGGTTGGGGGTATTCCCTCTCAGCCGCTCACGGCGGCACCCTTGCTTCTCTGTAAGTATAGACCTCCTGCAAGGCGTTTGTCAAGCCTGTTGTTCTTCCCCGCTGTCATGGGAAAGCAGCTTCCGATAAGTCATATCCATGCCGAAGGCGCCGAGGGGCGCGGTAATCAGGATGGCGAGCACCGCAACGGAAAGCACGATTTCGCCGCACGGCAGGCCGAGCGCGAGCGGCACCGAGCCGATGGCCGCCTGAACGGTCGCCTTGGGCAGATAGGCAATCACGCAGAACAGTCGCTCCTTTCGGTCGAGCTTCGTGCCTGCAAGACATAGGATAACGCCGACCGCGCGGAAAACGAGCGCCGCGAAAATCATCAGCACGGCCGCAAAGCCGGCCTCTGCGGTGTAGCGGATATCGACTGCCGCGCCCACCAGAACGAACAGCAGAAGCTCCGCCGCAAGCCACAGCTTGCCGAATTTCTCACTGAGGCGTGTGCGGACGTTCCCCGGCATCCGCCGCGCCAGAACGCACGCCATGCTCGTTACGGCGAGCAGACCGGAAACCGCGAGACGCCCCTTGAGCGCATTCTCTAGCGCGACAAGCAGAAAAGATACACTCAGTACAATAATGACTTTCAGGCTGCCGCGCAACCGGTATCCGTACCTGAAAATCGTCTCAAAAATGCAGGATAGGATATATCCCACAACCGCGCCGACCAGAATGCCGAGCAGCACCGAGACCGGTATATTCAGAAAATCCGAGACCTTCGCGCTGCCGCCCTGCGCGATGCCGGTGAAGGTAGTGAACAGCACGATAACGTAAATGTCGTCGCAGGACGCGCCCGCGAGAATCATCTGCGGAATGCTTTTCGTCGTGCCCCAGCGGTTTTCCATCAACGAAACCATGCGCGGTACAACGACCGCAGGCGAAACTGCCGCGAGAACTGCGCCCATAACGGCGGCCTCGATACGGCTGACGCCGAGCAGGTATGGCGCAAGCAGGACATACCCGGCAAGCTCGCAGGTCGCAGGCAGGCAGGACAGCAGCACCGCCGGGCGTCCAACCTGACGGAGGTCGGAGAGGTCGAGCGACAGACCGGCCTTGATGAGAATGATGATGAGCGCCATCTGCCGGAGATCGGCCGAAATCGACAAAATCGAGCCGTCGAGCAGATTCAGGCAGTGCGGGCCGAGCAGGATGCCGATGAGCAGCATACCGATAATACGCGGCAGATGCAGCGCCGAGCAGAGCGCCGCAGCCGCCAGACCAGCCAGAAAAATGAGTGCGAGTGATGTTAACATAGTTTGTCTCCTTTCGGGGGCACAAAAAAGCCGATGCCCCCTGTGAAATCTCACAGAAGTCATCAGCAAATACTTGCGGTTCCGGCGAAACACCGAGGGAGAACCTCATTCCCTCATTCCCTTATCTTGAGCCTGCCGGCAAAACACGGACGTCCGAAAGCTCCCGTTCGGAAACTTTTCCCTCTAGATAAAAAAGAGCTTTTTGACAGACCAAATTATTACTTTGTCAGTATATCACGAACTTCCCTGGAATGCAAACCTTTTATTGACGGGCATCTCGGTCAGGAATATACTTAGGGCAACACCGCACAATCAAACGGCGCTTTGCGGAAAGTATGCG